>Ga0068864_100001681_pt1 | contig 18186 bp, 14 predicted proteins | sample KBSSwiS72_FD_66586 | JGI IMG/M metagenome (GOLD analysis project Ga0068864, IMG submission 66586) | Switchgrass rhizosphere microbial communities from Kellogg Biological Station, Michigan, USA - KBS Switchgrass S7-2 | ecosystem: Host-associated > Plants > Roots > Rhizosphere > Soil ... | reverse complement strand
ATTTATGGGAAATATATTATTTATTTGTGCCTTATGAAAAGATGGCTGATTATCTTTTTACTGTTTTTTTCTTCCGCAATATTTGCACAGCCGGATGTTGATGTACTGCACTATCGTTTCTATATTAGCTTGAATGATAATAATGATACAATTCATGGGCTTGCTCTCATCAATTTTCAATTGAATGGAAAAACTTCTTCAGTAAATTTTGATTTAGCTGAAATAGGTAAGACTGGAAAAGGAATGCTCATCACAGATCTGGAATCAAATGACCCAAAGCTTTTAAAACCATCATTCACTCAAAAAGGAGATAAATTAATAATTAAAGGAAATGACTTCGTAAAAGGAGATAAAACAACATTTATTTTACATTATAAAGGGATCCCTTCCGACGGCCTGATCATTTCAAAAAATAAATACGGTCATCGCACATTCTTTGGTGATAACTGGCCCAACCGTGCTCATAACTGGATACCCTGTCATGATGACCCTGCAGATAAAGCTTCGGTTGAATTTATTATTTCAGCACCCGATCACTACCAGGTTGTTGCAAACGGAATTAAAATAGAAGAAAGAACAACTGGCAAAGGATTTAAAGAAACATACTGGAAAGAAGACGTTCCCATCTCTCCTAAAGTGATGACGATCGGTGTTGCGGATTTTGCTGCGTCGATTGTTGGAAACTTAAATGATTGCATTCCCATCTATAGCTGGACCTATCCTGAAGACAGCAAAAAAGGCATTTACGATTTTGCAGTAACCAAGGACATTCTGCAGTATTATTCAAAAGCTATAGGGCCCTATGCTTTTAAAAAATTAGCCAATGTTCAATCCAAAACACGATTCGGCGGTTTGGAAAATGCTAACACCATATTTTATAAAGAAGACGCCGTTACAGGCGATCGCCGCAATGAGACCCTGTATGCTCACGAGATAGCCCATCAATGGTTTGGAAATTCAGCAACAGAAAAAAGCTTTGCCCATCTCTGGTTAAGCGAAGGTTTTGCCACTTATATGACAATCTGTTATTTCGAAAATAAATATGGTAAAGACAGCGCTTCAAAAATGCGGGCCGAGGACCGGCAGCAGGTGATCGCCTTTTCAAAAACCGATAATACACCGGTGGTAAATGAAACGGAGACAAACTACATGCAGCTGCTCAATGAAAATAACTATCAAAAAGGTGGTTGGGTCCTGCATATGCTGCGCATACAATTAGGTGATTCCATTTTTTGGAAAGCGATCCGTAAATATTATGCTGATTATTCCGGCAGTATTGCCGGCACAGAGGACCTTCAAAAAGTGTTTGAAGCAGTTTCAGGAAAAAATATGCAATCGTTTTTTAAACAATGGTTATATACGCCCGGCTTGCCGCAGCTGGATATAAAATGGAAATATGATACAAAAAAGAAAGCAGTTGAAATTACAGTCCGGCAATTACAATCACCACCATTTTTCTTTCCATTGGAATTAAATTACACAAAAGATAACAGGATAGTCCTGAAAAAGGTTTTGAATGTATCGGCTGCAAATGAAACCTTTTCGATCCCCCTGGTTCAAAAACCAGTCTCCTTATCGTTTGATCCGGGTATTAACTTACTCTTCAGCGGGACCATTTCAGAACTAAAATAATCATTTCACCACAGCTATACTACTTTCCGGTAATAGCCTGTTTCTTTTTATTCTCCTATCTTCATCGGATGTTAGTTAAAACGTTTGGCAGCGCTGTATATGGTGTAGATGCTATCACGATCACTGTTGAGGTAAATGCGATGAGCACTAATATCGGGCAGGTGCTGGTAGGATTAGCGGATAATGCAGTAAAAGAAAGCATGCAGCGTATTGAAAGTACTATGCGAACAAACGGATACAGTATGCCGCGGATGAAAGTAGTGGTGAATTTAGCGCCGGCAGATATTAAAAAAAGCGGTACTGCATTTGATTTGCCGATTGCTATCGGAATATTAGCTGCTGATGAAAAAATAAAAAATCCGGATGCGATAAGTAACTATATCATCATGGGTGAGTTGAGCCTGGATGGAGAAATAAGATCGATCAAAGGGGCTTTGCCAATAGCCATACAGGCCAGAAAAGAAAAATTTAAAGGACTGATCGTTCCAAAAGTAAATGCAAGGGAAGCCGGCATGGTAAATAGTGTGAATGTATATGGTGTTGATCATATACGCGAGGTAATTGATTTTTTTGAAAACGGTGAACAGGGATTAGAACCTGTGACCGTAAATACAAGAGAAGAATTCTTAAATGCGCAATCTGATTTTGATATCGATTTTGCAGATGTAAAAGGACAGGAAAATATAAAACGTGCATTGGAAATTGCGGCAGCGGGTGGACATAATGCTATACTCATTGGCCCGCCCGGAGCTGGTAAAACAATGCTTGCAAAACGTTTACCGACTATTCTTCCTCCTCTCAGTTTGCAGGAAGCATTAGAAACAACCAAGATCCATTCTGTTGCCGGTAAATTGCCGGAGAATGCAACACTCATTTCAAAACGACCATTTCGTTCACCCCATCATACTATATCTGATGTTGCTTTGGTTGGCGGTGGGGGTATGCCGCAGCCTGGTGAAATTTCTTTAGCACATAATGGTGTTTTGTTTTTAGATGAATTACCCGAATTTAAAAGAACAGTACTGGAAGTGATGCGTCAGCCAATGGAAGAAAGACGAGTGACCATATCAAGAGCAAAGATTGCGATCGACTATCCATCTTCATTTATGCTGATCGCATCTATGAATCCGTGAAGTTTCGTTGCTTTTTTCCGTCATTTAGGTAAGAGGGGGTTTGGGGGAGATAGGAAAGTTTGATATTAATGTCTTGTTTGTCAATAATGATGTGATCTGTAATCATTTCTACAATAGATCTCTTTTCCTCAAATGGCAGTTGTGGCCACCTTTCATAGAGGTCTTTCGCTTCCTTTAAAACAACATCGGAAGAGACATATTGAATCTTCAAAAAGTCGATTTCGGCTTCAAGTTCTGGCAGTTGCTTCTCAAGTTGGCCTAATCGCTCTTCTAATGGCTGGTAAACCTCTTTAAAACGATCTGGCGTAAGCTCCTTATTTACTCGCATTTCAACATACTCTTTGATTTTTCTTCTATGAATTGCCATTTCATCTTGGACTGATTTAAGCAGATTTTGCCTTTCCTGAATCGAAGAATCAGATTGCTTCAGATAGGTCTCAGCATCAATATCTGTCAACAGAAATGACTTTAGTTGGGTATGATAGATTTCGTCTATATCAGCAACATTAATTTTATTTTTGCATGCTTTGCAACTATATGAAATGCAGTTGTGATAAACATACATTTTTTTGGTACAACTACAGGTGATAAAGCCAGCTAAAAGGTGTACAGTCCTGGGACCTAATTTGATTCTTTTTTTATGAGTCGAACTTATGACATTATTGCATTCATTCCAAAGCTCTTCAGTCACTAATGCAGGACATGGAATAAGTATCCAATCCTTTTCATCTTTTATAACCCATTTCTTACCTTCTCCAGTGCTCCTAGTGTAGTTTGCACGTCGTACTCCTTTAGCCGTAGGGTCTTGAATTAAGCGTAGTACTGTGGTATCCGAAAATTTTGAACCATTTCTTGTTCTATGACCTAGCTTATTCAGTTCTGATGCTGTAGCTTTTTTTCGCTTGTACTTCAGAAAGAGATCATAGATAAGTTTACGAATTGGGGCCTCCTTCTCATCAATTACCAACTCTTTTCCTTGCCAGCGATAACCAAAGGAAGCAGCGCCACCCAATGGTTTACCCATCTTTGCCCTAATCGGGACTGATGCTGCAACGCGTTCAGCTATTTCCTCACGTTCCCATTGGGCCATTGCAGCAAGAATGGTATAAAAGAGCCTCCCTGCTGGTGTCGATGTATCAATCTTTTGATCCAAAGAAACGAGGTCAGCATTATATTTTTGGAAAATGTCTGAGATTTCCAAAAGCTCCTTGGTGTTTCTTGCAAGCCTTGCAAGCTTAGAGAAAATAATACCCGATATATTACCATCCCGTATATCTTTTAGCATTTGTTTGGTGGTCGGATAATCCATGATGGACTTTCCTGAAAGCGCATCCAAGCGATACACTTCTGCAACTTCCCAATCTTTAAAGTCGGCATATTGCCTGCCTCTTGCTTCATGATGCTCGGGACTATCATCATCAACTTGCCGTTCGGTAGAGACTCGAATCCAGAGACCCACTCTTTTTTTTGTGCTCATATATGTTGTTTTTAAAATGAACAATGCAGTACTTACGTAGTACCTATACAATTACACTAAATAGAGGGGTTAAAATATTTCGAGACAAATCGGAATAATGACTATTCCCCGGAAGTTGCAATACTTATTTTTCCTTTATATTGATCAGGAAGTACAGTAAAGGTATCAAATCCTTTCAATACATCGTGCAGCTTATGATGTTTTAATTCAACATAAAATTTATCTATCTGGATAAGCTCATACTTGTACTCTTCATCATTCCGATATGCAAGATGAATGCCTTTATTCCAAATGGCTTCAATCTGTTCCATTTCATCTAATCCTTTAAATTGACTGAGCATCATGATAAATAATCAGGCTTCTATTATTTTTTGACCTATTTGCTGAACCAATTCATCATCCAAATTGCACTTGCCGATACATTCCCATTTATTATTTTCTACCGGCTTAATTACTGTTCCTACTTCTCCAACCTTTATAACATAGCGCTTCTCTCCTCCCGCAACCAATTCCGTGTAATGTACTTCTATTGGTTTCAATTGTTCGAATAGTAGAAAGGATGACATCATTAATGGCTTTAGAATTATTTTTCGAAGCATTAAAAATACAAAAGCTTCCATACACTATAAATACTAGTTATGCCCAATATTATTTTTTCATCCTGCGTAATGATTCTAAGACAATCTTTGCAACTGATTCCTTTTTACGAGTCTGTTCTTCGTGAGAAATTGAATCATATTCCACTTTCACCCGGTATCCTTTCATCTTGGTCTCCGTGGGCATTTGTTCAATACTTTGCACATCGAGAAATTCAAATAATGTTTCGGGTTCGCAAACTATCACCTTACTGTATTCTTTTGTACTCAAAGTTTCTTTCACTCTTGATTGCAAAGAGGTAAGAAAACTCTTTTGAGTACAACAAACAAACACTTTATCATAGCCTGAGGCTAGACACTTCTCTATGTTATGTAATTCCCACGACGAATCTGTTGTAACTGATACTTCACATGCAATTTTAATTCTGGTACTTTCAATAGATACATCGACTTTTCCTCTTCCGTCATTTGTTTGGGTTTCAAGTGTAGCCTTATACCCCTTTGACTCGGCCATTTTCTTTATAAGGTTCTGCAAGTATCTGTGCTGTGTTTCTTCCTTTTGCTTTACCAAAGAATTCAATACTCCTTCCGGTATGCGTTCTGAGCTTTTTGGTTGTACAGTATTTTGTGAAGCAATCAATGGTGCTGACTTAATACTTTCCCTCTTAAATACTTCCTTTTCTTTTACTTCCTCCACGGGTAAATCTTTCAAATGTTTGTTTAGTATCTTTTCAATATCTGCTTTAGATGTACCATAGTGATTGCGGGAATAGTCTATTACGGAATCCTTCTCTGCATAACTGCTGTTCAAATGAACAAAGTGAAATGTTGAAAGAGAAAAATCATATTCAGGCCTTTCGATTCTTATGATTGCTTCTCCCATGTGTAAATTCTGTAAGTCTTGCACTTCAAAGAATGAAAAGCCATCAGCAATTTTTTTTGCATCCATATCTCCCATTCGGAAACAAATTCGTGTACCAGCGTTTGCAATAAGGGAGTGCAAGAGTTCGCTATCGTATTTCTGTAGTTGTTGCAAATCCTGGTGTGCGAGAATTAACCCCAAATGATATTTTCTAGCACCTGAGAGAATATGCGACATGGAAGGAGTAATAAAATGTTGGAATTCGTCAATGTAGAGGAAAAAATCATTGCGTATGTCTTTGACTTGCCGTGCCAATGCTGCTTGATGAATCTTTGAAACCACAAATGTTCCCAACAAAAAGCTATTCTCCGTACCAATCAATCCTTGAGAAAGTTTTACAAGCAATATCTTCTTTGTGTTTAGTATTGATTCAAAATCTATCCCTTTTGATTGAGCTACCATGTTCCTAATCAGTCGTGGTCTTAGGAAAGTATCGAGACGGGTAAGGATTGGACCGATTGAATTGGTTTTAAGCAACGGATATTCTTTTCGCCAGTAGTAGATAATATTCGGGTCTTGAACGGTTTCAAGAAACTGTTCTCTAAATGGTTTTTCAATGAGGAATCTTCGCATATCTGCTAATGTTCCTCCCGTAGTGCTTTCTAAGAACGCCAGGATTGTATTTGCAAATACTGAGTTCATTTGATCTCCCCAGCTGGTCGAAAGCCTTCGAAAGGCCGCTACCAAATCTGACGATAGTACTTCTTTTTCTATATCAGAATGTGCCTTAAGTATATTAAAGCCTATTGGAAACTCAGTATCTGATGGGTCTACAATCACAACATCTTTTATCCTAGCTCTTGGGATATTAGACAGAATTGTTTCAATCAAATCTCCATGCGGATCAAGAACTGCTATTCCTTGTCCATTGGCTATATCCTGGCAAATCATGTTAAGTAGCAATGTTGATTTACCAGTTCCAGTAGCGCCGATAATATGAGTGTGCTTTAATCTTTGTTCGTTACTAATTGACACGTCTCTCTCAATTCCCTGATGTATGTTTTTGCCCAGCTTGAATATATGACCTTCGGTTTGTGGCGGAGCTGACTTTGTTTTTCTCGTGTTAGACAATAACTTCTTTGAGACCAATGATACATCGGGGATATGCACAAATGTTGCAAGCTCTTTTGTGTTAAGCAGCATGCCTACCCTATGTGATTCACGATATATAATATCAAGTACCCGCTGGATACTTGTATACTCTTCATCTGAAAGAGGAATCAAGATATTTCCCTGAGAGCGGCTATTGATGGTTAGAGCGAAAGAGAGTCTGTCCAAAATAATAGATGATTTATCAAGGGTATTTGCTTGCGTCGCTATACGGATGGTAACCGCGAATAGATCAGAACATACTTTTTCTTTTGCCATTGGAAGCATCTCTGGCGCATCTTCAAAAAACGAATCACCACGTAATCCTGTTACAGAGCGGAGGATGCTGGATTGCCAATGATTTATTGTACAGTTAAATAACACCTGTATAATTGCTCTTTCTTCAGCTTCAAGATTCTCAAGTATTGAAAGCATGCCGGTGAATGAATCAATCGGCATTGTTTTGGAAGTCGCCAATGTTCGCATGAACTCATCTTTCAATCCAAAATCAATGACCGAAAAAGGTTTATATTCTTCTACCAAAACATTTTGATCTGTATCCGATTGTAAGACTGAAATTGCAGGGAATAATATTTTCAATTGATTTTTGATATATGAGGCGTCTTCAACTTTGGAGACAAACTGCAATATGATTTCTTTATGTGTGCCGATGATTTCAAAACTCACCGGTCTACTACAATACGAGAGCATCGACAGAAACTGTTCAGTTTCATGAGTATTAACCTTGCAGTTTTGAGGCAGAATCAACCGAAGTGTTGAAAGTGGAGATGAGTCTTCGAATAAAAAGGGATCATATGATATTTCTGGTAAAAGCGGTGTATCTATTACATGTTGTTTTGCTTTAAATGCAGACGCAATACTGCTTAGCAATGTAGGCCGGAGTCCATCATCTTTGATTGCTTCTTTCCGTACAAGATGACCAAAGAAGGGAGTAAAAGGTGGTTCAAGTTGAACAGGTTCATTTCCGAGAAGCCAGCCTCTACCCAGCAATTCCCACTCATAAAACTGAGCGGTAAGTTTTTGTTTCGCAGGCGAAATCATACACTCTCAGCTGAATATACTCGGTTGTATGATTGCCATTCTGCGTTTGTGAGATTTCTTAACCCCTTGGGGGTAGTAAGTGCTTCAATAGAGCTTTTGACACTCTCTTTGACCGCTTCTTTAAACATCACTTCAGTATCGAGTTCAAAAAAGGTTTTTGCTCGCTTAGTAAACAACTTACCAAAAATCGGCAGATTTATAAGAAAGTCACCAAATGTGCTTCCTGTTTCTCCCATCCAGAATGATACGAAAGATCCTTTTCCAAATGGGGCAGTGCAAATGTCAAAAAAATACTCTCGGTATTGGATTCGTAAATATTCCCGATTGGGCGCGAGTATACCACCTTGAGCATGTTTTGCTCGTGAAAAACTTATACCAGCTATTGCCCATATTTTCATTGTTTCTTGCACAAGCTTATAGAACTCCTGAGCACTGAAAGGAACCGTATCAAACATATGATGCCAGTGTGTATGAATGACCTTTTTCATTCCTGCTCCTCTAATAGCCGCAATGACAAATAAGATCAAGAGAAATATAATAATGTATGTACCCCATCCAGCTTCATCATCTGACCTGGAGTAGCGCTGTAGTAGTATAAAAAGCAGCATAATGGTGGTTTTGAATGGTGATTGTAAACTTGAAGTAAAGAAAAAAATAAGACTCAAACAACCCGTATTACTACGGAAAATCACACCGTAGTTTAGGAAGTGCAATCATTACCCTTTTCTACCGCCAAGCTGCCGCAGTACATACTGCGGCAGCTTCCTCGCGACTTAGATAATCAGAATCGCAAGTCGTCTGTTACCTCGACGGTCTTTGCTTTCTTGTCGGTTTCTTTTGTTTTGTCTATGAATCTTAATGCTGTTTACATGGCAATGAAGTGAGGCTTTCGCTTCTCCGTTTAAGGCAGTGTAGGCCGTAACGTATACTCGACCTTCGAGTTCTACTAAATTTCCTTTTAGCAGCCGTTCTGCCACCTTAGTGCTTATCCAGTATGCACAATTGTAGTATGTAGCAATTTGCACTCCTTCATTAGCATTTTTAGGTTTGTAATAGTCGTTTACAGCAATGGAGAAATTAACGACTTTGCGTTCATCCTTGAGTTGATTAATAACTGCATCTTTGCTGATTCTTCCTACGAGTACCATAATAATAAGTTTTGAGGTTAAAAAATGTATCGCCTAACTATTCGGCTCATCGCCGCAGTTAGCCAGCGATAGGCAACCCTCAATGGAAGCGTAGGCAGGAAGTCAAGGTTTTTTTCAAAAAAATACTATCCCATTAATGATCGTAAGCTAAAATAGAGGATGGAGATTTTTTTGAAAAAACCGAAAGGCAAGCGAAATAGAACGTAGCGCAGACCTTGACTTCCCAATGTTGGGCATTTATCTTTGCCACGCGCTGGCTGAATTAATTTCTTTCCCTTATGCTTTTAATATAAGATTCTAATTCAAACTGAAAAGTAACGGCATCAGTGGGATCATATAAAATTGCTCGAATGTGAGCTCGATCAAAAAAGAGTTTCTGCTCAATCTGTTTGTTTTGAATTGTTATTATTTCTTTTCCCATTGCAGCGGCATATCCCAACTCGTAAAAAGAGTTTTTGTTTTCTTTTGTTGTGTCAGCTATTATAAATTCACTCTCTTCAATTAATTTGTAAATGGTGTTAATAATAATATCATTACTTCTAAAATCGTCCGCCCGATATATTTCGATATTAAGTTTGTTTTTTAAAAACCCTTTTATGTTGGAAAAGTAAAAATTATCTAATGTCTCATCATGAAATGGCATAATCATAAAAGTTTGATTTACGTTCAAAAATTTTGGATAGTCTAATCTTTTTAAGATAAATCGAAGGGGTCTAGGATCATTTGGATAAATTTCCATCAATTCATAAAGAGTAACTCTATCAAAAGTGAAATAAACCTTTTTTCGTTCATAAAAATCCGTTATATAACTTAACCTTTCCGTAATATCCTTCAAATACTGATATCCACGATCTCGTCTTTTTATATATCCCTCAATAAAGACATTATCGATTCTGTTTATCAACTCGAAATAATCATCAGTTGAGTAATCACCATAAGGTTTTTTATCTTTCCTGTTTTGCAATCGCTGAGAATCCGTAATAAACCAACAGGGCATTAATATTTTTTCTCCGCTAAACCCACCGTTTAAAACATATCGCTGTCCTTTAGGAGATAACTCAATCCAAGTTTGGTTACCAACTAATCTTGTTTTTATCAATCCCTCTTCGCCTAGATATTGAATAGCTGGCCTTAATTTAAAAAGAACAATTTCATTGTTATACTCAGATTCAAGATCCTCCATATAATATGATTTTTTTTCACTTATTTTTTGCAAGACCGAATCTAGAAATTCATTATCCATTCAATTCAATTTTATTTAAAATAATATACTATTGGAAATAAATATAGATCAATTCGCGCTGTTTACTGCGTCGTGCATCGAAGCCTGTAAGACAGTGGAGAGCAAAGCTTCTGAGATACCAACCGCTGGTCAACATCCATTGACTTTGTTTGTCAAACGATTGCTTTATTTGATATAACTGATCTTTAAAACCACGGGTTATTGCTACTTCGATATTCTGGAAAATATTGTGCAATGTCAATTCCATTCAAATAAACATTACATAAAAGCGCATCGGAATCTTGTGTGAACTTTCTTGCATTTCTTAATTCAATTTGTTGGTTATAAATCAATTTTCTTAATCTATTTGTTACTCGGCCCTGATCTTGTTCATGAGGTGTCGTATATCCCGATATCTTGACAATCTTTCCACTTCGCCCCTCAAAATTCCATTTAGGCGAAACCTCAATTGTGTCACCATCGATTATTGATGTAACTGTAAAAAATGCCATTTATTATTATTTTTCGGGATCAACAGACTGTGATTTCCTTTCATCTTCTAACGCCTTTTCATCATCTGAAAGAATTTCCTTCGCTCTTATCAATTTCCAGGCTGTGTTTCGTAATTCAAAAATAGACCTAATAAAAGTTATCAAGCTTAGAATTAATAAGAGAGCTGATAAAGTAGTATTATAAAATGCAAAAATCTTTCCTTCGATTGCTACAACAATTAGAACAAAACCCAATGAAAGAAAAAGCCAAAAAAACAAAGCACCAATTCTTCTTCTTGGATCTAAAAAAAGTAAGAGCTTAATTTTTTCTTCTAATAATAACTCCATTTTTTCGAGTTTTTCATTACTATTCTGAATAAACTGTCTTGCATCCACGCCTTTGGCTGTAGCATCTTTCATATCATCGTCTAGAATCAAATTCGTTTTATTTTTTTGTTCTTCTACTCTCTTAAGGATTTTTGTCCGATCACCGCTAATATAAGTCGAGACAATATATGATGAAATTGGAGCAATGAAACTAATCACACCAATAATAAGTTTTGAATAAATATCAATTATCTTCTCTAAGGTTTCTGTCATTGAAACATTGACTCTTTTTCCTTACAAGATTACAAAAAACTATGTTGATTAACCTAAAAGAAACAAAAAGGATTGACCAAAACCTGCAATATCATAAATTCATTTCAGCGCCGCCAACTGCGCCGTGCATCTAAGCCTGTAAGACAGTGGTGGGCGAAGCTCCTGGATTACCAACCGCTGTTCGGCAATAATGAGTGCCGGAGCGAAGCGGAGGCAATAAAAATATGAAGGGCTTAGATGCCGCAGGCGGCGCTCCCACCGCAAGGCAGGCAGAACAGTATCAGCTTTGCCTCGTGATCAGAGATACTTTCTGATCGCCGCAGTGGTGGGGAATATTGTGGAGCTGCGTGAGATGCATGATTAATGAGCGCAGGCGAATTATTCATGCAGATCAAGAGCAGTGGACGAAGGCGACTGAACTGAGCTACAAAAATCATGACAGCGTTTGCAAGTGGGCTATTCCAAGGCGAAGCCATGGTATGCTCACGTAGCAATGAGCGTAGATCTTTGCAAAAAGTTCTACGCTGCAAGCTGGCGTGTATTTTTGTCGAAGGAAGGAGACCGAGACCTTTTAACCTCATATTGGAATAATATCACTTATCCATAGAGCCGCCCGTCATCTCCACCGTTATCAGCCTAATCAACACTTGTTGATGGTGACGAGCAGTAGTAGCATCCATTAAAAATCTGATATACGCGCTTCTGATAAAATCTTGCAGTCTATTGCTGGGCTTTCCCTCTAATTTTTTTAGGTATTGTTTTATAAATAGGAATATTGATCATTTGCCAATATGTGTTCCTAATCGCAACGTCAGTCAGATCATAAAAATCTTCTATTTTTAGTCCATTGATTCTACAATATTCCATTCCTGTTCTCCAAACGAGTCCAAGACTTGTAGTTGTAAGGATTTTATTTTCTAAATGCTTTACTTTAATATATTCGCAGTTAGGACCTCTCTCAGTTAGGTTATGGATAGGATACCATTGATCCAAAGATGATTCGTTTTCAACTATAGTTTGAGACGCTTGTACTCCTTTAAAATCCGGAATTATCTCATCTTCAGCCGAAGACATAATCCCTAAGTATTTCCATCCGGCATCTTTCCTCAAATTAGGCCATTTATGTATGCTTCGGGGTCCAAATAACCATTCACAATTTTTTAAATCATTTATACTATTGTTTTCATTATCAGAGAACTTATCAAATACTTGTGCAAGTAACCCATGAAATGAATTCACATGTTGAAAATCAAAGAACTTGCAAAAAGCATATTTTTTTATCTCGGGCACATAGAACTGGAATACAGATCCAGTAAAATAATTTTTTTTCTTCATTAGTGAAATTTGAGCGTACTTTCCCAATTCGGCATGTTATGATCCAACCACCACCTAGCTTCATTAATATAAATTTCCTTGACTGTCGCGTTGATCTTATTTGCTAAGAGCCCGCTTGCAGCGCCCCCGTTTAAGTCAATAACTAATTGTTCGACCCCTAAAGCTACTGCATTACTAGGAATCTTATTTAACCCCTCAATTACTTCTATTTGGTATTTTTCAATCTCATATGCAGTATACCTAAACTTTATACCGCCTCTTGCTTTGCCAAAATATTTCAATCCATCTTTTACGCCCTTATAAATATCATATTCTCCTTTTATGAAGTTTTTTAGTCGAAATACCGCACGAAAATTTGTCGGAGTGAAACCAAAAGGTGCATCTATTGTCAAATCAGTAATTCTTGACATTTTTCCTGTCAAATATCCTCTGTGATCCACTTCATAGTTAAACCAAATATTAAATTCAGGGTGTCCTGGAGTGGCAAGGTGGCCTTTCCATTGACGCTTACCTAGAAGAAAATCCCAAATTTGCGATCTAGGTTGCATTATCTGTCCATTCTCCCAATCAAGACCCTTTTTTGCTTTAACCGGCGCCAAAACTAGGGTTGGTAAAACAGTCGGATGGGTGCTGTCTGTAGATAACAATCCAGCGGGATCATTTAAAAAAATTGGATTATTATTTGCGTATGCATAAGGAGAATAATTATGAGAAATTTCAGCCATCGGATCCATTTGTAAAAATCTTCCGATTTGCGGATCGAGGCTTCTATATGTCGTAGCATACATATTCAGTCCACTTCCGTCGACAAACTCTTTACTTTCTAATTCTGTACCATCGTTGAATTTATGCTTATTTTCTTTTCCAAAGTTTAACGCCTTAGAGGAAATGCCGCTCATACTAAGACCAAAGGGATAATAATGTGTCTCTTCAGTTAGCGGCCCCCGCTCATGCGTTACTAAAAAATTATCAAAATAAACCAAATTATTACTCTCATTACTTACATAAATATATGCGTATCCATTCTTCGCTGCTTCTTTTCCATTCCGAGTTATTGTTTGTCCGCTTCCTTTGGTATCCACCTGTATTATTTCACTGCTGGTGCTTACAAATCTGAACTGTTCATCAAAGAACAGAATATTCAAATACGCCTTAGGCATGTTTCCTCCGCTTCCACTTTGCCCGGATAGGAAAGTGGTAAACACAGAAGCGTTATTAAGATCTGTAGTAATGGTGCTTCCGCTACCGCTTCCATGTATAGCCGTGGTTACACTACTGTTATCGATCAGACCGCTCAACGCAGATAAAACAGAATTCAATCCGTTGGCGTTGCTGTTGTCCGTGGTCTCATTAGCTGCATAATAGTCAACCTTGATATTTACAAGGTCTTTGGCCATCACTTTTAATAATTTTCCTACGCCAATACTCTGACTATTCTTTCTTATTAATTGGACCGTGTCCCCATTTGTCCCCTGTGAATAAAAACCTCCCGGTCTGGTGGTTCTGCCTACATACACATTCTCATAATAAATATTTTCGCTAGCGACAGTACCTGTTTCAAACTTCACTTCGGGATAAACTGCCGTGTCTTTTTGTTCAGTAAGCACCATCCTTACATTGCCAAGGTGATCTTTGATGAAGTAGTCATAATGCAAGCTATTGTCAGTCGATATATATCTGATGCGACCTTCTTCTTGTGGCAAAAATTGCAAAGTATCGTTTACAAAATTTGCAAAAAGGTACAGCGTAGTAGCGGTAATGCTACCTTCAGACGTAATCCTCTTCAACTTTGTACCAGAGGCATCATACACATATTTTATATATCCTTTATCAGTAACTGCGATGCTATCTGGAAGATTTAAATGATTATAATGAATGGTGTTTATATCCTTATTGTTATCAAGTGAAAGATTGCCATTAGGATCATAACTATAGTCGGTCGCTGAAGTCGTCTTATTATTGCTTAACGAAGTCATATAGGCTGTTGAGCTTCTGAAATCTCCAAGCTTGGTAGCTGTATCATTTCTTCTATCAATAACATTTAAGAGTTTATTTGAATTAGCGATATAGGTATAAAGTAGGCTATCAATCATCACACTGCCGCCAACTTTCCAGCCTTTCTGATTCATATGAAGAATATTTCCATTGCCATCATAATCTAATCCACTTACACTAAAATCAATCCCGGCAGCCTTTGAAAAACTATTATTGGTAAGCTGATTAAAGTCTGCGCCCGTCAAACGATTTACTGCATCGTAGGTCAAATCATATTTTCTTAGCTGATCATCACCGTTGCTTTTCCATAACATTCCTCCTATATTCCCGTTATACTGTGCAGCAGCATAGCTTTTGCTGCTACCGTTTACTGTAAAGCTGGTTTTATCGTATCCAAGGTCAAAGCCAAACCAATTGGCTGTGCTGGTTGTATCTTTTACATAGGATCTATTCATTCCAAGCATTTCTCCGCGAATATTATAATCATAGGTTAACGAATCCAAGGGAGCAGACCCTAGTTTCTTTTTCTTTAATTGTCCCAACGCATCATATTCATTTTGAGCAATTGTTTTCCATGAAGAAGGGATATTGCCGCTATTCACTTTTGTATTGCTGGCCTTTTTCTCCATTTTTGCCACTCGACCAAGACTATCATATGTCAACTGCGTAAGGACAACTGATGTTTGAGAATTAGTTATAGCCTTTTCATTTTTTGTAATATTCAATAACACTAGTCCAGCCCAACCATATTGTATCGTTGAAATGTCGGTACCAGTGGTTATGTTTTGTGATTGAACCTGTATTACCCGGGCTTTTTCATCATAAAAACTTACACTGAATAAATATGTATTAGTGCCGAGTATCTTGGTTTTGGTACCCGTCACCAATCCTCTTGTTTGAGTCGTTTGTTCTGTGGCATTTTGTGGATATGGCCAATTTGTATTCGATGCTGCTTGAAGATAGGTGTCATAACTTGTAATTCTTGAAGCGCTCAAAGGATTACCCTGGCCCGCACGCCAATCGTAATTATCATAAAAAGTTTCGGTAAAAATCTCGTTGGTGAAACCTTCTACAGGCGGATAGCTGTTACCGCCAGCAGCAGCAACAGCAGCATAATCGCGATGAACGATCCAATCACCGGTAGTTGAAATTGTCCCGGTCCTTATGGGCCTGTTTAAATCGTCATATTGGATAAACAGGAATTTCTGATAGGGTTGTGCATTTCTCAAATAAGCATCCTGTGTCATCACCAACCTGTCTCTTCCATCATAGATCATATACACCGCTTCGGCACCTGGAACTTTTTTCATGATCATCAGTTGTTTTACATCGTACTCGTAACGGAAACATTGCTCATTAAGAATTACACCGCTGGAATAACTCATGCTCCAGCTATTGGCTGCTAATAATTCAACTCCCTTTGGTTGAATAACGCAGCGCAGATTACCCAGATCGTCATATATGTAATAGGTACAAAGCCAGCCGGTATAATTCTTACCGGTTCCGGTATCAGCAGCGGCGGTCAGTTGCACTTTTTTTAAGATCAGTTGTCCCAGCTTATCTTTAAATTCGATAACCTGTTTATCATTTTCATCAGCGATGATCTGTTTATAAAGCTCTCCGGCATGATACAAGCTATCGCAGCTATATGATCCGAATGTTCCAATACTTCCGCTGTTAGTTACTTTCCATATTCTCACCGAATCTGTTGCGGTATTAAACCAATATTTATTTTTTGTTCCTTTTCCATCATGTACCCAACTATTTCCCGGAGCATAATTTCTATCTGCCCGATTTAATGGTGATGGTTCAAATTCTGTTTTGCCATAATAGTAAGTTTCACCCTGGCTTTTAATTGGACTATTGGAATTATTATCGCTATAAAAATATTGTTGTTGCGCAAATGGATTTAACTTAAAATTCCCATCATTTAAAGAGGTATTGCTCCCGGTATTATTTGCAGCAAACGGAAGATATTTATACGCTTCTCTACCAACAGAATCATAAATCGCAGGAGAGACAAGATCATACCCAGCCCCACCGGTAATCATTGAACCTTGTTTAATAACAGTCTGTAATGGCCGGCCGATGCCGTCAAAGTATTGTGTCGTTTGTCGTACATCCTGGAATGGTCTTCCGCGAAGCGTGTTAGGATTTGAGTCAGGTCTTTGCGCCTCCCATATCCTGATATAATTCTTTTTAATGGACGTATCATATGCAGAAGGTAGATACACTGATGCGTCTTGCGCATAAGAATCCTGGGCTATTAAGAACCCGAAAAGTACAAATCCTGCAATCAATTTTTTCATAGCTCAAATCTTTTGTATGGTGCCAGAATTTAATTATTTAGTTGCGATGCCAATGGTTGAATATTGATATTCCTTGTCCGATTCATTGCTCGTCTTCGTATCATTTGCGTATATTGATTGTATAAGGTTTCTCCCAGCAATGTTTTAATATCCGTATTGGTCTGCGCTATCAATATTTGCTTCGCGTTGCTTTTTTCATTGCTACTTAATAATGTATCTGCATCAATTTGTGAAGCACGCGATAAAAAACTATCACGAACAATATAAATTTGAGTGATTACAGCGTCAGTCACCTGCAAAGAATCTTTCATCAGCACTCTTTGCAATGAGTCAGCGCTATCATCAATGTGGGTTTGAGCTGATGAAGATGAAGTAAAACCTGCTGTAAACAGCATCACAAGAAAAAAGATATTTAACCTATACATATATTTTTATTTAGTTTATTTAATAAATGTCTACATAGCCGGTGCCAGACAATACATGCCATTCTTGTGAATAACACTGAGTTCCCGTACCTTCTTTGACCCATATCTGGCTACCTAGCGACTGGCTTGTACCATTACAGGTCACTGAAGCATCTGTTGTAGTTTGTGTTTCGCTACAGAAGGTTTTAATCTTTCTTTAATTGACTGTAAGGTTTGTTACCGAATAGGGTATTGTACATGCCTCGTCTCTGAAAAACACGATGTATGGTGTTATAAACTGTGTATTGGCATCTACATAATAATTGTCATACCCGATACGGGCATAAATAGTCACCTGCGTACAAGTGCCATTTGAATCAGCATATGCAGGCCCGTACGTGTTTAAGTCATTTCCCGCTAAACTATCAACATATCCCTGGCTTATTGTCGAGCTGTATGTTCCGGCCGTGACACTGTACGTTAATGAGTCACCGTCATATCCGCTCGGGCAACCGTGATGTATAAATTTTTTGCTTGTATCGACATTAAAATAGTACGTGCAGTTTTCAGCCTGACCCGAGTAGTTGTAACAAATTTGTTTTAAGATCTTTTTGTTTTGATCCTTTACCAGTGTAAGTCTTCCTAATCCATCATATTCATAATACGAAATCGAACTATTAATATCACACTGGCTCGTCATACCATAAAAGGGGTTGTAAGCATACGTTGTCATGAATGCCCCTTTAGGGTAAAGCCTTAATTCATCAATAA
>Ga0068864_100001679_pt1 | contig 18210 bp, 18 predicted proteins | sample KBSSwiS72_FD_66586 | JGI IMG/M metagenome (GOLD analysis project Ga0068864, IMG submission 66586) | Switchgrass rhizosphere microbial communities from Kellogg Biological Station, Michigan, USA - KBS Switchgrass S7-2 | ecosystem: Host-associated > Plants > Roots > Rhizosphere > Soil ... | reverse complement strand
ACGCGCCGCCTTTTGTTGGCTGGCAGGCCCTTGTCTGTGGGCTCTTTGCGATCTGGATTCCAACGATCGTGCGCGCCGAGGTCAAAGGTGTCCTTACGGGATGCGAATTCACCCCCTACCTGCCTTTCGTCCTCATTTGCGCGATCCTCTTGCGCTGGTGGCAGGCCGGCGCAGTGGCATTTGGGTCGGTCGCCATCATGGGCGGGCTGTTCGGGGGCGCGGATAACTTCATGCTTCCGTGCTTCACGTCGGCTGCCGGAATTTTCCTCGGGTCGTCCGCGGTCATGATCGGCGTTCCGGTCGGTCTTCGGTATCTGGTTGCGGCTATGGAGAAGCGCGGTGTCGACGAGTCCCTGGGCGGGATAGTCTTCAGCCTCGAGAAGGGCCAGGTCTGGGCAAGCTGGTACGGCCAGGGTCCGCCGGTGCTTCTGGGATCCCAGCGCAAGGTCGGCGAGATGATGAAGGACTTTCTCGCGCAGGAAGAACTTGCCAGGCGCCTCTCGCAAAGAGCACCCGGAAAAACGAGCTAGTTCGGCCAGTAGACATATTCCTGACCCGGCTTCCAGGGCGTTCCCGCGGGTGCATCGATCCTGATCGGCTCCTCGAGGAGCGCCGGCCAGCTAGGCTTGGTCATCTGCCGGTCATGAGCGGCAAGTTCGGCGCTCAACCGTGCAACGATGTCGCGGCGAGCGGGTGAGAGATCGCTTTGCTCCGTGGGATCGTCCGCGAGATTGAACAGCCAGACACGCTGCGGCCGCCGCGAGATCTGTAATTTCCAATCCCCATCGCGAACGGCCTCGTATCCCCCCGACCGCCAGAACAACACGCGCGAGCGCGGCGGCGGCTCGTGACTTGCGACAAACGGAAGCAGGCTGATTCCGTCGATTGGCCGGTCACGAGGCAGTTTCGCGCCTGCAGCTGCGGCGAGCGTCGGCAGAACATCGAATAGCATCGCCGGCATGGACAGGCGCTGGCCCGGTGCGATCCTCGAAGGCCAGCGAGCGAATAACGGCTCGCGGATTCCTCCTTCGAAGAAAGTCCCCTTGCGACCGCGGAAAGGCTTGTTGATGTCCGGGAGGCCGGCATACCACGCCCCTCCATTATCGCTCGTGAAGATGACGATGGTGTTAGAGTAAACCCCATTCGCCTTGAGCGCCGTCGTCACCTTGTCCACGCCGCGGTCGAGCGCCCGGAGCATCGCGCCATAAACGCGCGCGCGTCGATCTTTCAGCGCTGACAGCGCTTCATAATCCGCCTTCGTCGCCTGAAACGGCGTGTGCGGCGCATTGTACGCGAGATAGATGAAGAAGGGCCGGTTACGGTTTGCCTTGATCGCGGCTACCGCCTGGTCGCTCAGATAATCGGTCATGTAGCCGGCCGCATGAAACGGCTTGCTGCCGTTGAACTGCACCGCGTCCGTTCCGGCGAGCCAAAGCAGCCGGTCGAGTGGCTCGCCGTTCAGCGGCGCATCGACCGCGGTATCAGGCGCATATTTACTGGCCCCCGCCATGAAGCCGAGGCTCTCGTCGAAGCCCTGATCCTCGGGGCGCATGCCGTGCGCCTCGCCGAGGTGCCATTTGCCAAGATGGATGGTGTGATAGCCGCGGGCCTTGAGCAGTTCGGCAATCGTGACCTCGCTCGACGGCATGCCCATCCGCGCCATGGGCGGGACCTGTCCCTCGAGGTCGGCGTGATAGATGATCGGGTGGGGGCCGGCGTTCGGTGAATAGCGCGGTACATATTTGGCGAGCTGGTCTGGGACTGCAGTGAACTCGAAGCCGAAGCGTTGCGGGTATCGTCCCGTCATCAACGCCGCGCGAGACGGCGAGCAAGTCGCGTTCGCGGCATAAGCGACGAGGAAGTCTGCGCCTTCGTGCGCAATCGCGTCGATATTCGGTGTTGGCACAAGTCCGTCCGCGAAGCCGGTACCCGGACCCTCTGCCGTCACGTCGTTGATGGCGAGGTCGTCGGCGACGATCAGGATGATGTTGGGCGGCCGCTGCCCGGCTGAGCTCGTTGCGGGCCCCTGTTGCCACGCCACCGGTCGGCTTGCTGCAACCCGGTGGGTTAGACGATAAGCGACCACCATGATCTGCACCGGCCAAAAGGCCCAGGCGACCGCGGCACTGGCGATCACGAGCGCGAGGACGATGACGGCGATGCCGAGCCGTTTCACGACACCATCTTAGCGATGAATCGCGAGCGGTCTAAGTTACAAGGAGGTCAGCTCAAGACTGCTCGGGCGAGGCTTGCGGCGTCGGTTCGGCTCATGAGGCCTGGAGCTACAACCAGCCTTGAGCGCGGTACCAGTCGGCCGTCTCCTTGAGCCCGTGCAAGGTAGCCGTTTGCGGCACCCACACCTCCGGGGGACAGGCGCGCTTCGGCTCAACCACCCAATTATGGTGAGAGAAATAGGCAGCGCGGTCGACCGTCAGCTTTGCTTTTTCACCGCGCAGAAACTGGTCCGCGCGGGCGGCCAGCCGGAGGAGCACGCCTGGCGAAGAGATTACCGCCGCTTTCGTTCCAACCGCCGCCGCGAGTGCGCGGGCGAACTCACGATGAGTCCAGCCGTCCCGCTTGCCGTCGTCGGGCTCGACATTGCAGTTCGATGGCGCGGCCGGATCGGCCAGCGCGAGCAGCAGCCGCGCGAGATCGTCGGCGTGAATGACCGACATTCGGCCCTTGGGCGGCATCAGCATCAGGCCGAACTTCGCCATGCGGAAAAGTTCGAGCGTTTCCCTGTCGCCGGGACCATACACGGCGGGCGGCCGGACGATTGCCCATTCGAGACCGGAGTTGCTTACCAGTTCCTCGGCTCGTGCCTTCGAGGCGCCGTAAAGGGAAAGCCTGGGCTCTCGCGCTGCGAGCGATGAGACATGCACGAAGCGTTGGACTCCACCCGCGGTCGCCGCGGCGAGCATTGCAAGCGTGCCGGTGACATTGCCTTGTTCGAATGCGGCAGGGGTCGGCGCGCTGATCGTGCCGGCGATATGAATGACCGCATCGGCATCGGCCACAAGCCGCTCGAGCGCCTCGCGGCTCGAAAGATCGCCATTGACCCAGTCGATCCCGTCTCGCGCCTTTTGCTCGCGCCGGGTGAGAGCAGTCACGTGGTGCCCAGCGGCGAGTGCTGTGTCGATGAGATGCGATCCGACGAAGCCGGTGCCGCCGGTGACCGCGAGCCTCATAGAGGAGACCAGGGCTTCTCGTCCGCGGCTTCGAGCGCCTGCTCCACGGCCGCCGAGCCGAGGCGCTCAATTATTGCGTCAAGCAGCGGCTCGATGCCTTCCTCAAGCGGGGCGCTGATCGGGAAGACGCGACTGCCGCTCTCCTTCTCGAGCGCCTTCACGACTTTCGAGCGCTCTTTGTTCTCGAGGAGATCGGCTTTGGTGAGCGCGATGAGTTCGGGCTTCCTGCCAAGGTCCGCGCCGTAGCTGTCGAGCTCACCGCGAACGATGCGCCATGCATCGAGCGGGTCGTCGCCCGAACCATCGATCAGGTGAAGGAGCAATCGCGTACGCTCGACGTGGCCAAGGAAGCGGTCGCCGATGCCGGCGCCTTCCGCAGCGCCCTCGATCAGGCCCGGGATGTCCGCCACCACGAACTCGCGTCCCTTGTGGCGGACGACGCCGAGTTGCGGGCGGAGAGTCGTGAATGGATAATCGCCCACCTTTGCCGAGGCGTTGCTGACCGAGTTGAGGAAGGTCGATTTTCCCGCATTCGGCAGACCGAGGAGACCGACGTCGGCGAGCAGCTTGAGACGCAGCCAGACCCACATCTCCTCGCCTGCTTCACCCGTCTGGTGCTGCCGGGGCGCGCGGTTTGTCGAGCTCTTGTAGCTCGCGTTGCCGCGGCCCCCGAGGCCGCCGCTCAGGAAGACAACTCGCTGTCCGACCTGGGTCAGGTCTGCAAGCAGGCTCCTCTCCTCGTCGTCGGCAAGAATTTGCGTGCCGACCGGTACCTTGATGACGAGGTCGTCGCCGCCGGCGCCGGTGCGGTTGGAACCCGCGCCGCCCTTGCCCCTGGGAGCACGGAAATGTTGGGTGTAGCGGAAGTCGATGAGCGTATTGAGGCCGGGAACAGCCTCGAAAACGACGTCGCCCCCTTTGCCCCCGTCTCCTCCGTCCGGCCCGCCGAACTCGACGAACTTCTCGCGGCGGAAGCTGACTGCGCCCGGGCCGCCGGCGCCCGAGCGAACATAGATCTTTGCCTGGTCGAGAAAATGCATGACGCGGCGTCAGGTAGGCGATGCAGGCGGCGAGGGGAACCTACTTGCCGCTGACGGAGATCTCCGCGCCGTCAGGGTCGCGGAAGCGCGCGATCCGGGTGCCGTGCATGTCGGTCGGGGGCGCGGTGAACGCGATTCCTTCTGCCTGGCCAGCCGCGTAGAAATTGTCGATGTCCTCGGTGCCCAGTCCGAGTTGCACTGTCCCCGCGGGGTTCTCCTCGGACGCCGGATGCAGGGCGAGCTTGGTCCCGCCGGTCTCGAACTCGCTCCAGAACGGCGACTGGAAGATCAGCGGAAGGCCGAGCGTGTCGCGGTAGAACGCAATTGCAGCGTTCATGTCGCTGACGAACTTGATTGCATAATTGAGCCGCATTGCGGGACCTCCCTTTAAGAGACGTTCTGCGGATGATGCGGCACCAGAATAAGGGTTCTTCCCTCGACGCGCCACGATTCGAGCTTCGAGAGGAAATTCATGCCCAGAACGTCGAGGCTGCCGAGTCCCGGCGAGGTGACGATCCGCAAGTTGCGCGCAACGATGTTGCCGACGCGAAGCTCGTCGACCTTGCCGGTTTGGGCGGGCGCGGCGCCATTGGCAGTCTGGAGAACCACTGGAGCCAGCCCCGTGCCGGCATTGACCTTCGCGTCCCGGGCGGTTCGTTCGGAGATCGCAGTCACGGTCGCGCCGCTGTCGACGAGCATGCGTCGCTCCACTCCGTTGATCGAAGCAAGGACCCAGAAATGGCCGTCGGGCGCCATCTTCACGTGGAGCTCCTTGCCCGCGACCTGCTGGTCGTCGAGGCCGAGGCGGTCAGTGAGCCTCGCGAGCTCGGGCTGATACGGCGCCTACTGCATCAGGATGAAAATCAGAAAGGCGAGGAGTCCAAGCGAGAAGGCGAAACGGATGATCCGGCCAACGAATGGAATGCGTTGCAAAACCATGATGAGCAATGCGGCGCCCACGGCGTACAGCACGAGGTGCTGCCATTCGGGAACAGGGCTAGTCATGATTGAGCCAGCATTTCGGGCCCGTCGTCGTTCCGTTCAAGGCGGCTGACCGATACTCATGCGAAACATCAGGCACTTCACGATCTTAGGGGCGTTCTAACATATATCAGAGTACGGAGCCCATCATGACCGACCGCATCGTGGCCGTCGGCCTGCTGACGAAGCAGGACCTGTCCGTGCTCGGCCCGGCGTTCAATCGGGCTTGGCCGGTTGAGAAAGCGCCGTCTTTCAGCGAGTTGCTGCGTGCGATCGACGAAGCTGACCAGCACCTGCAGGCAAAATCCGACAACAGAGGCCACTGAATCTACTGCTAAGTGCAATCAGAAGCGGTCGAGGAGCCGGTCGACGGTGTCTTCGGCCGTCTTCTGTTTCCCGTTTTCTCGCAGCTGCTTAGCGTGCCTTTCGAGCGCGGCGCGGATCAGCTCGATCTGGTGGTCGGTCAGATGCTCGATGCCGATGAACTGCTCACGTGCCTTGTCTACCGCACGAAGGAGCTCGTCGAGCTTCGCCTGCATTGCCGCGGCGTCGCGATTCTGGCTGTTCTGGATCAGGAACACCATCAGGAACGTTACGATCGTCGTGCCGGTGTTGATGACCAGCTGCCATGTGTCGGAATAATTGAAGACCGGCCCGGTGACGGCCCAGACCACCACGATTGCGATCGCAATGCTGAAGGTCAGCGGGTGGCCCGCCGCCGCCGACGTCTTGGTCGCGCACCAGTTGAAGAACCGTCGCATCCGCCCGTAACGCGCGTGCAACAAAGTGGTGCCGGGATTACAGTTGTTTAACCGTGCGGGTGTTCGGCATCGAGGCGGTGACGCAGACGCTGTGCGGCAAGTTCGCGCGCGGCATCGCGGGGCAGGCCCAGCGCTTGGGCGATCGGAGGTCCCAACAGCGAATCCCCAAGCGCATTAAGAACCAGCGACAGGGTGCTTTCGGCGACATGATGAGCTTCGTGGCCGACCGCTAGCTGCGAGACGAGCGCGCGAATGGAATCGAGGATGGGATTGAGCGCGTCCCGGTTTCCGCTGAGGATCATCCAGGCCGCGAGCGCTCCTGCGCCTTCCTTTCCGAACGCGTCGAAGCATTGGTCGACGATGACCCGCGCATCAGTCTCGCCGGAGCGGGCCCGTTCAACCGCATCGGCGATGCTGCCGTTGACCGAATCGGCGATCGACCTGGCGAGTTCGCCCTGAAGGCCGGCAGCGGAGCCAAAATGGTGAAGGAGATTGGCGTGGGTTCGCCCGATCTCGGCGGCGACGGCTTTGAGGGTGACCGCTTGCGGACCTTGTTCGAGCAAAATCCTCCGCGCCGCGGCAAGCGCGGCTGAACGGCTTTCTTCCGGGGTGAGGCGGGTTCGTCTTATTGACACGTTTGTAAGTTAGTCTATCTTCCCCGAATGACAGCAACAATTCTGCCGACGCCGACGGACCTTAGCATTACGCCCCGCGACCGTCGCTTCGGCCGTGAGGCCGCTGCCCCGCGTTTGTGGCACGGCGGGCGCGTTGAAGCGACAGCTATTTACAATGCGTTATCGACGACCTTTCCTGCCGGGGAGGCGTTCTTCGTCGAGAGCGTCCGTGCATTTCGCGACGGGGCGCCGAGCAAACTCGCGGAGGAAATCAGGAATTTCACGACCCAGGAGGCGATTCACAGCCGCGAGCACGACGGATTCAACAAGCGTGCCTCGAAATCGGGTTACGATCTGTCGAAACTTGAAGAACGCGTGCTCTGGCGATTGTCGATCACCAAGTCGAAGCCACCCATCGTGAGCCTTGCCGCAACGATGGCGCTCGAGCATTTTACGGCAATCCTCGCCCATCAGCTTCTCGCCAATGCCCGCCATCTTGCCGGGGCGGAGAAGGAAAGTGCGGACCTGTGGCGCTGGCATGCCACGGAGGAAATCGAGCACAAGGGCGTTGCATACGATACCTGGCTCCACGCGACGCGCCATTGGCCGCGTTCGAAGCGGTGGAAGGTGAAGGCCAAGGTGATGCTCTACGTCACTCGCAATTTCGTGGTCGACAGGACTGCCGGCGCGCTCGAGCTCATGCGTCAGGACGGCGTCACCGGACCCACGGCCTGGGCACGGCTTTTTTGGTACCTTTGGATCCGGCCCGGCATGTTCCGGAAGATCGCAGGAGCGTGGCTCAAATTCTTCCTGCCGGGCTTCCACCCGTGGAACGAGGACGACCGGCACCTGCTTCGCGCCTACGAAGCAGGCACCGAACGCGTACCGGCGCCTTCGAAGAAGGTGAGGCGGGCGGTCTAGGCCGCCAGCGCCTCGTCTTCCTTCTCGATTTCACCAGGCCGGAGCTGCAGCCGCATCAGCCTTGCCGGAACCTCGATGCCGCGCGCGCAGCTCATCCGCGGCGCGATGATGCCGAGGGGCGCGAAACCCAGTTTCTCTAGCACTCGTGCCGAGGCCGGGTTGTCGACAAAGTGGGAGCCCTCGAGGCTGCCAAGCCCAAGCGCCTGCGCAATTTCGACCAACGCTCCACACGCTTCAGTTGCATAGCCCTGGCCCCAGAACGGACGAGCGATCCAGTAGCCCATCTCGACCGAGCCGGATGGGCGACGGCCGAGGCCGCACGCGCCCACGAGCTGAGGCGCGCCGAGGCCCCGTTCGAAGATGAGCAGAGAGGGAAGCACCGGGTCGCGCGGACTCGCGAGAAAGGCTTCGGCGTCGCGCATGCTGTAAGGCCAAGGGACATTCGCCAGGTTGCGCGCAATCGCCTGATCGGCAATCGCGCTGGCAAGCGCCGGCGCGTCCTCCGGAAAGCCCGGCCTCAGCAACAGTCTTGGCGTTCTCGCGAACATCACCCTCTCCTTGGCCACGAGCACCTAGCGGCGCCCCATGACAATTTCGGGAGAAGACAAAGAAAAAGGGGAGACCCCTTCCGGGGCTCCCCTTCTCCCTATCTGGTCTCGATCCGCTTAGGATCTCGTCCGGGCCGCCCCTTCTGGGAACGGTCCCTTTCTGACCGTTCCTATTCTGCTGCTTCCGTAAATGCCGGCATAATATGCACGTATTTGCGGCCGAGCTTGCCGTCGCGGAACGCGACTTGGCCGTCGGTAAGCGCAAAGAGGGTATGGTCCTTGCCCAGGCCGACGTTGTCGCCCGGGTGCCACTTCGTGCCGCGCTGACGCACGATGATGTTGCCGGCGCGAGCCTGCTGGCCGCCGAACAACTTCACGCCGAGGCGCTTGCTCTCACTGTCGCGGCCGTTGCGGGACGAGCCGCCTGCTTTCTTATGTGCCATGACGAATTACTTCGCTTTCGGAGACTTCTTTGCACCGCCCTTAGCAGGTGCAGCATTTTCTGTCGAGGCGGCGGATGACGTTTCGTCGCCCGCTGCGGTCTTTTTGCCACCGGCCTTCTTGGCCGGCTTCTCGGCACCTGCAGCCGCCTGATTGTTCGGAGCAGGATTTTCCGTTGGCGTACCGGCGACGTCGGTGGCTTCCTGAGCGTCCCGCTGGCCCTTCGCCTCGTTTGATTTCGCGGCCTTCGCTGGTGCAGCAGAGGCTTCCCCCTTCGGGGCAGCTTTTTTCTGCTCCTTCTGATCGCCGATCGCGACGATCTTCAGGATCGTGTGCTGCTGGCGGTGACCCTTCTTGCGGCGGTAGTTGTGGCGGCGGCGTTTCTTGAACACCGTCACCTTGTCGCCCTTGGCCTGGGCAACGATCTCCGCCGCGACCGTCAGGCCATCGGTCGACTTCAAGTCCGATCCGTCGCCGGCGAGAAGGACCTCGCCGAGCGTGATGCGGTCGCCCGCATTGCCGTCGAGCTTCTCGACGACGATCTTGTCTCCCGGGGCGACGCGATATTGCTTACCGCCCGTGCGCACGACTGCGAACATTGGCTTTTCTCTTCTTCAGTAGAATTTCGGTCCCCGCGCGCGCGTGGCGCAAAAGCGTCTGACAAGCGCGGGAAAGCGAGCCGCCTATGGCAGCCGTCCCAAGCTGTCAACCACGGCGGCGGCTCCCGCTGCTGTTGCGACGTAGCAACAGGATTAAGACATTTATGTGAATGGCTCCAGCAAGTGCTTGCTTATGTGCCGCTTTGACCTTTCCCTGCGAGGCAATGCCGGGCGCTATCCGGCCAACAGGGGGAATCTCGATGACCAACGCCAACCGCGCCGCGTTGCTTGCCGGCCTGAGCACCTTCGCGCTGGCCGTTCCGGCAACGGCGCAAACCAGTCCGCAGGCTCAGCAGAATGCCGAGGCTCAGGCCCAGACGCAGGTGAACGCACAAGGTCAGTCGCCGACCAGCAATGAGCAGACGATCATCGTCACCGGAACGCGCACGGCCAATCGAACCGTCGCCAACAGCCCCGTTCCTGTCGACGTGATCGGCGCTGACCAGATCAAGAACAGCGGCCAGACCGAAACCAACCGTATCCTCAATCAGCTGGTACCCTCCTTCAACTTTCCCTCTCCGTCGATTGCAGACGGATCGGATGCTCTCCGGCCCGCGACATTGCGCGGCCTCAGCCCGGACCAGACCCTGGTGCTGGTCAACGGCAAGCGCCGCCACGTCTCGGCGCTTCTCAACATCAACGGAACGGTGGGACGCGGCAGCGCGGCTGCCGATCTCAACCTGATTCCGGGCCTCGCAATCAGCCGGGTTGAGGTACTCCGCGACGGCGCGGCGGCGCAGTACGGCTCGGATGCGATCGCGGGCGTCATCAACATCCAGCTGAAAAATTCGAACCATGGCGGTCGTGCGAGCGTCACCTGGGGCGAGTATTTGACGACGGTCAACGACGTTTCAAAAGTTACCGGTCTCCAGCTCAGTTCCACCGGCCAGCCGATCCTCAACCCGGCCGACAACCGCTACTTGCTCGCCAACACCGATGGCGAACGCCATGTCCAGGACGGCGCGCAGCTGACGAGCGGCGTCAACATTGGCCTCCCGCTCGGGCCTAATGGCTTCGTCAATCTCACTGCGGAATATCACCACCGGGACGCGACCAATCGCGCGGGCTATGACTTGCGGCCCAATTTCACGCTCCCGAACCCGTCTGGTGCAGCCTTCACCTCGTCAACGGTCTTCGACCAGCGCGAAATCGGCTTCAACCGGCTTGAGTTCAGGTTCGGCGATCCAAAATCGAAGGACTACAACCTCGTTCTCAACAGCGGCTACGAGATTACTCCGGATTGGGAAGTCTACGCCTTCGGGACCTACGGTCACCGGAATGCCGAGAGCGCGGCGAACTGGCGCCAGTACAACAACACTGCAGTCAATCGCGACTGGAGCGTGCTCGCCCCGAACCAGGCTCCAACCAACGCCAACTTCGTTCCGCTCACGCCTACCGGCTTCCTCCCGCTGATCGCGACGAAGCTGCGTGACTATGCCGTCACCTTCGGGGCACGCGGCGATCTTTCAGGCTGGCATCTCGATCTGTCTGCCGGCCGTGGCCACAACAAGTTCGACTATGAGGTCCACGATACGCTCAACACATCGTTCGGGGCTCAGAGCCAGTCTGATTTCGACGCCGGCGGCCTTCGCTACTCGCAAAATCTCTTGAATCTCGATGTGACGAAGGACTATCAGGTCGGCTTCGCGAAGCCGCTGACCGTCGCCGCCGGTGCCGAGTACCGGCACGAGAACTTCCAGGAACGGCCGGGAGACTTGCAGTCCTGGGCAATTGGACCACTGTTCCGCGCAGCCATTCCAAACAGTACGTCGGCAAGCTGCACGACACTCGGGGGCAGCTTCAGCACGACGACGAACGTGTGCTCGTTCCCCGGACGTCAGGCGCCCGTCGGCGCTCAAGGTTTCCCCGGGATCCCGGACGTCAGCCGGACCGATGCCAGCAGGCATAGCTGGGCGGCCTACGCTGAACTCGACACCGATCCTATCCAGGGTCTGACGACAACACTTGCCGGCCGGTACGAGCATTTCTCGGACTTCGGCTCGACGTGGAACGGCAAGCTGGCTTTGCGTTACGAGTTCATCCCGGGCTACGCGGTTCGCGGCGCAATTTCGAACGGCTTCCGCGCACCTTCGCTACACCAGCAGTTCTTCACGACGACCTCGACGAACTTCATCGGCGGCGTACCGGTCGACATCTCGACACTGGCGGTGAACAACCCGGTCTCGCAGGCGCTGGGTTCCAAACCACTGAAGCCCGAGAAATCGGTGAACCTGAGCTTCGGCGCAACCGCCAACCCGCTCCGCGGCCTGACGTTTACGGCCGACTATTATCACATCAAAATCAAGGACCGTGTCGTCCTGACCGAGAACCTCGGCGCGGCAGGCAGCGGCACCGCTGCGCAAAATGCAGCCGTCAATGCGATCCTGGTCGCCAACGGGTTCAACAACATCGGCGCGGCACGCTTTTTCATCAACGGCCTCGACACCACCACTTGGGGCGTCGACGTTGTCGGCACCTATCGCTTCGGCCTTGGCGAGTTCGGGCGGTGGAACCTGACCGCGGCCTACAATTACAACAAGCAGAAGATCGACGAGCGGTTGAACGAGCTTGGCCCGCTTGCGCAAATCCCGGGTCTCGTCCTGTTCGGCCGCATTGAAGGTATCCGCTTCACCGACGGCCAGCCGCGCGACAAGGTCGTGCTCAGCGCCGATGGCGATATCGGCAAATTCGGGATCACGGCGCGGACCACGCGTTACGGCAAGGTCGTGTCGCCAGGTGCGGCGGCTCCGCTGGCGCCCAACCAGACGAGCCTGACCGCGTTCGGCCCGGACGACATCTTCCTCAGCGCCAAGTGGGTCACGGATGCAGAGGTGCGCCTCAATGGCGGCAACGGTGTCGAGTTTGCGATCGGTGCGAACAATCTGTTCGACGTCTATCCGGACCGGTCACCGTTCGGCCCGCGGCCTGCATCGGCGGGCGGCGGTTTCTACCCGGCGAACCAGATCTACATCCCCTATTCGATCTTCTCGCCGTTCGGCTTCAACGGCCGTTTCATTTACGGCCGCGTGTCGGTCAGCTTCTGATCAACAGGGGGGAGAAGGGAGGGCCTTTGCGCCCTCCCTTCGTTCAATTCCTGAGGTCTCGGCGAAGTTGGTACCGACCGTCCTCGCGGTTGAACATGCTCGCGATTGCCGGGTGTCCGACCGGTTCGTCGCTGTCGTCGGCGACAAGGTTCTGCTGGCTGACGTAGGCGACGTACGTGGTCTCGGCATTTTCCGCGAGCAGGTGGTAGAAGGGCTGGTCCTTGGAAGGGCGCAGCCCTTCGGGGATCGCCTCGTACCACTCCTCGCTGTTGGCAAACACCGGGTCGACATCGAAGATCACGCCGCGAAAGTCGAAGATCTTGTGCCGCACAACGGCGCCGATGGCGAAGCGGGCGAGAGGGATGTCGATTTTCTGCGGCACAGCACCAGAACGTTCGAAAGCGTTAAAAGGGATCATGCATACTATCTAGGCAACGCAAAGCGGCGCTGCTAGAGCGCCGCCTCCGACCGGAGCCGGCACCCGACCGGCCAGCACATTTCCAGCGGAGAGGTGGCTGAGTGGTCGAAAGCACCGCACTCGAAATGCGGCGTACGGGCAACCGTACCGTGGGTTCGAATCCCACCCTCTCCGCCACCTAATGCCGGGCGAATCTTCCCGGCAAGCGCGCCTTTTCCGGGTCTATCCGAGGCCGCTCGAGAGACAAATCCGTCGGTCGACGCAAATCATGGCTTTTGTCTGACACCGAAGTTCGAGATGTGGAGTGTGCCCGGATCAACTCCGCGGAGAACGTCGAAAGTCACGCGAACTGACGATTCCACCGGGCGGGAGGTACGCTCGAGCGGCCTCGTCCGCTAACGGGCCGAGCCTACGAGTCGACACCAGCGGGAAGGGGGGCCGCTGGAGAGCGGACCCGCTCACGCCTAATACCGAGCCCGATCAACCGGCCAGGAATGCGCCGCAGCAACGGGAGCCGGTTGAGCAGTCTCACCGCCATTGGCGCCTCTTGGATCGGCTCCCTTCGCGTTAGCAGGCGTCCGATGACCCGGTCCTGCGCGAGCTTTTGCGCCGCCTGTATGACACGCGTCGGAAAGAGGCGTCGTTTTTCCACTTTTTGGAGCAATGCATCGACGTCGGCCCCGCGTGCGAGCGGTGCAGCGAGGATGTTTGCAGCAGCTACGGCGTCCTGGATCGCAAGGTTGATGCCGATCCCGCCGATCGGTGACATCGCGTGCGCAGCATCACCAATTGCGAGCAGCCCTGGCCGATGCCAGCACGTCAACCGATCAAGGGCTACGCTCAGCAGCTTAAGATCGCCAATTTCGTCGAGCGCCTGGAGGTCGAGGTCCGGCGCAGCCTCGGCGACCTCCTTGCGAATGGCGTCGATACCCTTCGCTTGGTAGCTTTCTGCCGCGCCCTTTGGGATCAGGAACGCGCATTGCCAATAGTCGCTTCGGTCGATCATCACGAGCAGTCTACCGCGCGCTACATTGCCTCGAAGGCCGCCTTTCTCCTGCGGTGACTTAGGGATGCGGAACCAGAAGACGTCCATCGGCGCACCGAGCGTCTCGACCGGGAGCACCGTGCGGACAATCGACGTGCGGCCATCGGCAGCAATGGTCAGCGGCGCGCGAATTTCCTCGCCATCGACTAGGCGCACTCCCGAGACCTTGCCTTGTGCTCCCAAGAAATCGGCGACAGGTGCTTCCATCCGTAAATGGAAGCCTGGAAACGCCTTCGCTTCCTCGCGCAAGAAGTCGAGGAAGTCCCATTGTGGCATCATCGCGATGAAGGGTGCCGGCGTGCGCAGATGCGATAGATCTCCAATCCTCCACTGGCGTCCCGCGATCCGTATTTCGGCACCATTGATCTCGTTATGCGGCCGCTTCAGGAAGCGCTGGAGCATTCCAAGCTCGTCTAGGATCTCCATCGTTGACGGGTGGACCGTGTCCCCTCGGAAATCGCGGAAGAAATCAGCGTGCTTCTCGAGGACCATCACTCTGCACCCAGCCCTCGCGAACAGCAGCCCAACCATGATTCCAGCTGGTCCGCCGCCAACGACGACTAGATCGAATTTGGTCTCAGGGTCGTGAGCATCGTCTGAAGCGCCGTCGAAGGTGAGATTCGACTGGACGCGTTTGCTGTTTGTATTGGCGGGGACACCTGCCGTCATACCTTGTTCAAAATGGCAGACATTTTTCTGTGTCGGAAGCGTGATCTTAGCGTGTGAGTCCCCGGACGGTGCGGACCACCTGCTTTGCCTTGCCTGTGAACTAGAACTGGGAGTGACTGCGGAGACGAGTTCGCTCGTGCCTGCCTGCGCCGCCAGCCTTGCTGGGGCTATTTCCTGCTGAGGCGCTTGAGCGCGCTTTCCATTTTCAGTGACAGGCGCTCGATGTCCGCGTTGAGCTCGCGCAGCTCGGCAACGGGGTCGTTCCTTGCCGAGTTCTCGTCAGAGATTTGCGGCTCGCTTTGCAGCAGTGCTGAGCTTAGCGCTGCTGGTGAGATCGGAAGCTCGAACTGGCAGCCGTAGAACTCGCCGCTGTTCCAGACGACAGTCGCCTCGACGCTGCCGGCATGCGGGAGCTCGACCTCAAAGATTGCGCCGACGAGCATGGGTACGGACGTTTCCAGCAGCGCGCCGGTCAGCGAGAGGTCATGGATTGTGACCGGCTCACCATTGGCACCCGACCCTAGTCTTAACGCGCGTCGCACGTAGCGGCGCCTGTCGTCCTTGGGCTCGAAATCCTCGAAATAAGCGAGCATCGACATGACGCGCCTCCTTTTCGAGGGCACTGCGCGCTGATGGTTAAAAAAGTGTAACCGTTTCGGTCATCGACCGCCGAGGCGTTGCCTGAGCTCGCTGACTTCCCAGTAGTCGTTGCGGCTGAAGGGTAGCAATGCCTGGAGCGCAGTTGACGTGCTCCGACCGAGGGCGCGCTTGAGGCCGTCGAGCTCGGCAATTGCGGCGCGGATCTGGGCGGGATCGAACTCGGCGTCGCCCGCAGCTTCCTCCATCATCGTTTCTTCGGCTTCCGCGACCAGCCATGCCTGTAATTCCCAGAACCGACGGACGCGTTTGGCGCCTTCGGGGTCGAGGCGGTCTGCAAGGGCTGCAACCCTGACACCCGATGGACCGTCGGGCCATCGGCCTGCGCGTAAGGCATCGACCTGCGCACGGTGCTCCGCCGACTCCGCGGCGAGCCAGCGTTGGGCCTCTGCGGTCCCGAGACTGAGGATGGCCACCAGGGCTATCGGCGCGACGAGAATGGCGCCCATCATCGAGATCATCGGCCGGTCCGGGAACTGGTTGAACGCCATGTGCAGCGCAGTCGCGACCCCGTATCCGGGAACGAACCACAACAGGCTGAAGTCGTAATCTGCCGCGGCTGACCGCGTTTCGCGCTCGGCGAACTCGTGCGCGATCGCGGCAAGGATGGCGAGGGTCGTGCCGTGCATGATCGCCGTGCCGAAGCCCCGGACCAGCCATGTGCCGGTGCCATATTCGGGGAAGATCGTGAGATAGAAGATGTTCTCGATCACCGAAAAGCCGGCGCCGATCGCGAAGCCGGAGATGACCGCGTCGAGCTTGTAGCCAATCCGGTTGAGGCGAAAGAGGCCGATCACGATGATCGCCTTGATGGCTTCTTCGAGCCATGGCGCGACGAAGCGGCTGTAAAGCGAGAAACCAATCGGCAATGTATCGAGCATCCTGCCGCTGATCGGCCACGCAACGAGTGCGCCGAGTGCCCCGAGGACGAGCAGGACGAGGATCTCCCTCACGTTCATCAGCGCGAACGCGTCGAGCCAGACGAAGACGGCAAGCATCACGAGGACCGGGATCAGAGCGACGCCCCAATGGAGGCCTTCTGTCAAAAGCGCGCTCATCGCCTCACAGGATCTTTAACGATGCCAGCCATTCGGTCTTCCGGTAACGGCCATCGCGCCAGCCTCCGGCCGCACCGACCGAAAGGACCATCGGCAGCCTCAAGGCAACCGTGAAATTGAGGTCCAGCTGTGCGCCGAGGTTGAAATAATGATGACCTGTCCCGTCAGGAGCTTGTGTAGCCATGCCGCCACCGAAAACGGCGGGGCGAACGTAGCTTAGGAAAAAAGCCGGAGTCCCGACTTCGGCGAAGCGCACGGGCGGCAGGTTCACCTCGGTCGTCAGTCTCGCGAAGCGCCGGGCGGCTATCTCGTCGATCGAGAAGCCGGGGAAGCTCTCCACCTCGCGATAGCGCTTCTCCGGCCGGTTATCGACATAGTTGTTGCGGAAGGAACCGAAGTAGAATGCAGCGAGAGGGTGGTGGTGCTGGCCCCAGCCGGCGCCGGCATGCGCGTAAAACCAGACCGAGCTGTTGGGCATGGGCAAAGGGACGCCATAATCGACGCCACCGTAGACTTTCGGAAACGCCTTCTCGTCAGGTACCGAATAGTCGAGATCCGCGAGCGCACGCCATTGAATTCCCTTTTCATGGTCGACGCCGCCCAGTGCCTTGCGTGTGTTCGTATATTTGGCGCCGGCTTCCAGTGAGATGATGGTGCTGGGACTTGGAATGTTTTGCGCGTTCGGCAGTTTCTCGAGCCGCGTATAGAAAGCGCCCGAGGCCAACAGGTCGAACTGGCGCGGAGGATCGTAGATCGTTGTCTTGTCATAGGCGATGATGAGAGCCTCGCCGCGGCGGCTTCGCTCCACTGGCCCCAGGATATCGTAGAAATCCGCTCCGTTGTGCTGGGCCTTGATGTCCCAGTTCAGCGTCTTGAACTGGACGGTGGCATGCAGCCTGTCACCGAATTGCATCTTGTTGAACGATGAAACGCTGAAGCTCGCGTTCACTTGGCGAAATTGCATCGGGTCTTCGAAATGGAAGTACCAGCCCGGCGAAACGGCTCCCTTGTAGCCCTCGATCACGGGATACATGCCTGCAAGCTTCATCCGCCCGGAGGGACGGTACATCCCTTGCCGAGTAATCAGTTGGTCGAGCGGGACCTTGGCAGGCGAGCCGACGCCCCATGCCTTGAGCTCGGGATGCTCATTGATGACGCGAGTGCCGAGGAACTCGATCGTGCCGAGGTCTTCCTTCACTTGCGGCTGGAGGCGGACGGGCTGGAGGCCCTTGCCGGAGAATTCGTACGCGATCAGCGATCCGTCGGCCTGAGGGATCGGGCGGAAGAAGCCCGTGGAGGCATTGCTGACCGCATCGAACTTTCCGCTCGTGACGTCGAATTTGAAGACGTTCGAGGCACCCGTGTAATAGGACGTGCCGTACATTGTCTTCCCGTCGGCCGCGAAGACGAAGCCTTCAGGGGTCGAAGGGGGCAGGCTGAGGCGTGAGACTTCGGTCGGGTCGCCGTCGGTGTTGAGTGAATCGAGCCTCCACACGCGGACCGTCTGGTTCCCGTTTACCTCGCCGAACGACGCTGAGACGAGCGCACCGTCCGGAGAGATGTCGAGGTCGAATGGCGTCTGGCCGTATTTGAAGGTGTGGACCTGGTTGAAGCTCGTGTACGGCGCCGGGATCCGCACGATGGTCGCAAAGCCGTTCTGATGCCGAATGCCCCACAAGGACCGGTCGACAGGATTGAGGACGAGGTCGCCGATGCGGGCGTCCTTGAGCAACATGCGCTTGCGGCCGGTGTCGACATTGACTGCGACGATGTCCCGGAACGCATAATTGTCCTCCGTGTAATAAGCCACACGAAGTGCCGGGTCGAACGCCAGGCTCGTCACCCGGTAGAGCATCATGCCCTTGATTTCCTGAAGCTTGGTCAGCTTGCCGGTCGAAAGATCGAGCCGGCCTATGAAGCCGATCGTTCCAGGATATCGAAATGCGGCGATGAGACTGTTCGTCTTCGGGTCGACGAATCCCCGCGAGATCGAGCCCAGCCCGGTGCGGCTGATCGGCTCCGTCGGAGTCAGCGGATATTGTGAGAGTTTGGCAAGGTTCGCCTTCTGGAACTGGTGCTCGAAAGCAATCCAGTCGGTCCAGACGTCTTTCAGCCGCCGTCCGAACACCTGTTTGAACTGATCTGCGTAAAAGGGCTTGCTGGTCT
>Ga0068864_100001678_pt1 | contig 18212 bp, 16 predicted proteins | sample KBSSwiS72_FD_66586 | JGI IMG/M metagenome (GOLD analysis project Ga0068864, IMG submission 66586) | Switchgrass rhizosphere microbial communities from Kellogg Biological Station, Michigan, USA - KBS Switchgrass S7-2 | ecosystem: Host-associated > Plants > Roots > Rhizosphere > Soil ... | reverse complement strand
AGCGGTGCCACGTCGGACTGGTCGTTGGTGGTCATGCCGGCTCTCGCCCCAAAGGATGGCCCGCCGGTGGAACTCGTAGAGCCCATCGAAGATGAGCGCGGCCGCGTCCAGGACCTGGTCGTCGGACCTGACCAGGGTTCTACGCGGGGCAGGGCTGGGCCCCGGATGGCGGCGAGCGGGTCGAGCCGGCCTACCGCCTGCCCGAGTTGCGCCTGCGTACCGCAATCGCCCGCTGACCCGGCACTCGTAGCGAACACTCGTCCCGTCGTCATTCCAGCGCGGTCGCGCCATAATCCCTTGGTCACGCGGTCTGGTCCCGTTCGCCCTGCCCGAACCCCGAGTCGCGACCCTTGAACACCCTGTCGACGAGGCCAAGCTGGGGCCTGTTATGGCCATGGGGTCATTGTTGTCATGCATCAACCAGCCGGCGCATTGCTTCGCGGGCCATGCGCGTCTTGCCCAAACGGCCACCGTCATCGGGGCCACCACTACCACTGAAGGATCCTGCAATGCATGTACCGTCTGCTCGAATTCCTCTAAGGACACGGTGCCGCTGACAAGGACCGGCTCTCGTAGCTTCTCGATCGTCAGCCTCAGGAACTCCGCAGCGAGCGGGCTTCCGCCGCGCACGATCGGGGCCCTCGTGGCCGATCATGGCCCTGGCGGAGCCGCCCAGGACGGATGGGCCTACAGGTCGTTGTCATCCTGATGACCGTGAGCTGCGTCTCTTCGCCGCGACGAGCGGTAGGCCAGATACGACTACTCCGCCTGGGCTTGGACGGAACCGCCTGTCAGGACGATGCGCCGAGTCGGTGTCGCACCACCCTCCGGCGCAGGGTGGGCGACGCCTCGACCTCGTAGCCGGCGTCGAGGAAGGCCTGGAGCAGTCCGACCGAGGCCTCGTCCCAGATCACGGTCTTCCCCGGCGGCGGCTCGGTGGGGTAGCCCTCGAGGACGCGAGCGCCGACCTGCCTGCCGTACTCGACCGTCGCGGCGGCGAGCTCGTACATCAGTCCCTGTCGACGGAAGCCCTTACGCACGACGAAGCAGGTGACCGACCAGACGCCGTCGAGGTCGGGGTCCATCCGCATCCATGCCTTCTGCCGGGCCCAGATCCTCGGGTAGTTCTCCCGCGGCTCGACCGCGACCCAGCCGGCTGGCTCGCCGTCGACGTACCCGACGAGGCCGGAGGTGGGGCCGCTCGTGCCGCAGCCGGCCTGCTCCAGGAGCGCGGCGTCGCGCTCCTGCTGGGTCGTGTCGCGCCAGATCCAGCCCGGGACCTTGAGCGCCTGGCAGCGGCACTTGCGGGCGCCGCCGGCGTCGAACACGGCCTCGACGTCCTCGCTCGTCGCGTCGTTGGCCGGTCGCCAGCTGAACTCGGGCACACCGCGAGACTAGTGGCCGGGCCGCCGCCAGTAAACGACGCCGTGCTTCGCCGGTGGCGTCGAGGAAGCACCGCAGCGGGTGGTAGCCGAACGTCTTCTTCCATGTCTTGGCCGCGTGCTCCTTCTCGGAGTGGCATATCAGCAGGGTGGCGTCCAGGTCGAGGACCAGTCCCGGGATGGCGAACCCGGCCACCGTGGAGGAGGGCAGCCGGTCGGTCTCGGCGGCCTGAGCCCACGCCATTTCGCGGGCCTGCGCCCGGGCGTTGCGCAGACGGCTCAGGGCCTCGTCGTCGAGCGCGGCCAGTACCCGCCACGCGGTTGGATCGGAGGCCACCGGTCCGAACCGGTCGCTCTGGTTGCGTAGTACAGCCGGGTCCGAGATGGCCTCGCCGCCGTCGGCGAGCATCACGGCCAGGTCCAGTCGAGATGTACGGGTCACGATCGGTTCTGCTCGCTTGTCGCCGGTGACCCTTGTTGGCTGGCGTCTCGACGGTGCCGTCTGCGTTGTGCCCAACACAAGTTCGTCAGCGCATGGACGCGGACGCGTCCATCATGAACCGTTGCGGGGGCCGGGCGAGATGGGCCGTCGGTCGCTGCGTCGGTCCGCGCCCTGACCCCGGATCCGTACACAGTGGACTACTGGTCGAAGACGAACCCGCAGGCGGACACCCCGTAGTCGTTGATTGTCTTGTTCGCCGCCACGAACCCGGCCGGCGGAGCGGCGGTGCTGTCGAAGTTGCTGTCCTTGAGCGCCTGGAAGTACTGCAGCTCCACCTGGAAGGCGGCTTTGATGTTCGCCGGGAGGGTGGAAGGCAGCTGGTCCTTGGCGGCCAGCGTCAGGTTGACCACCGCCTTGAACATGTCCAGCGTCTCGTTCTGCAGTGGGATGAAATGCTTGTTGATCATGACCCCGGACTCGGTTGCGATCTTCTCGGCCAGGGTGCAGTAGTCGGTCGACTTACCCGTCGCCGCGGTGGGAGGCGGGGCCGACGAGGTCTGGGTGGGGGAGGTCTGGGTGGCCCCGCCGGCCGCGGGCGTCGGCGTGTCCTGTTTGCAGCCGGTCGCGACCACGCCGGTCAGCACAGCCACGATGAGAAGCGGCCATCGTTGGGAGGTACGGGCGATTGCCATGGCTTGGTCCTTCCTCGCTGTGCTTCAGGCTGATGGTCCGGGGAACCACTCGGCTTCGACGATGCGGTCGGCCGGTCGTCCGGCCGCCTCGGTGGCGGCCGCGACCGCACGGACGTCCGCCGCCTCGAACACGGACAGGCAGGTCTCCTCGGCGGCGATGACCACCGTGCCGATGTGCCGCGCGTCATCGGTCGACCCGGCCGGTCGATGCATGGCCGCGACGACCGACCTCACCTCGGCGTCGGAGACGTACTGCTCGACGAGGAAGTACCGGCGACTGCTGGCGGTCACAGTCAAGGAGGCTAGGCAGCCGCCGGGCGGCTGGGCATCCGTGAAAACACGGTTCTTTACCCGCGGTCCACCAGCAGGCCCCGCAGTGCCGTCGCGAGTTGGCCGCGCGATCGCACGCCCAGCTTGCGGTACACCGCCGACAGCTGGCTCTCCACGGTTCGGGTGGAGATCATGAGTGCCTTGGCGATGTCCCGGTTCGACTCGCCGCCCGCCGCCCGCTCCGCCACCCGACGCTCCGATGTGGTCAGGGCGGACCCGATCGGAGTCCGCCCACCGATCCGGCCGAGTTCCAGGGTGGTCCGGTTGATCCAGGCTCGGGCCCCCAGGTCGGCGAAGATCGCGGACGCGTCCTCGAGATCCGTCCGAGCGGCCCGCCGGTGGCCGGCCCGGCGGTGGGCCTGGCCGCGCGCGTGCAGCGTCCGGCCGCGTTCGAGAGGCATCACCAGGGACGTGTCATACACCGCCAGGGCTCGATCGAGCTGGTCGAGGGCCTCGGTGAGGTCGCCCCGAGCGGTCGCCAGCAGCCCGCGGCCGCGCCGGGCCATGGCGATCGTCCAGGGCAACGGCTGGCGGGAAGCGGACGCCTCGAGGCGCTCGGCCAGGACCCGTTCGGCCAGGTCGAGCTCGCCGGCGAGGACGGCGGCCTCGACGAGATCGCCCAGGAACCGGAACTGAGTGGGCAACCGCACCTCGATGGCATCGGCGTGGTCCAGCGCCCGGACCAGGTAGCCCAGGGCGGCGGGCGGGTCCGGGACGGAGATCTCGACGAAGCCCAGCAGCGCGCAGAAGATGACCGCCTCCCAACGGTCTCCGGTGGCCTCCTGCAGGGCCAGCGCCGGCACGGCGACTGCTCGTGCGGCGTCGAGGTCGCCGTCCAGCGCGTGGATGCGGCCCATGGCGAGCATCGCCCGCTCCCGCCAACTCTCTGCCCCTTGCGCGACCAGATCCACGCACTCGTTGGCGTAGTGCCGGGCGGCCGGCCAGTCGCCGGCCAGTTGAGTCAGCACGGACAACGTCTGGGCCATCGGCGGTAGCAGGCCGAACTCGCCCCGGTCGACCAGCCGGAGGTACTCGGCCTCGTCCAGTTCCCGCGCCTCGGCCAACCGTCCATAGTGGAACAAACAGCGCTCGGCGAGCTCCTGGGACCGGCGTGCGACAAACGTGGTCCCGGTTCCGGTACGCAGCGCAAGGCCGCGGTCGAGGTCGTCATCCGTGGCCGGCTCGCCCCGCAACAGGCGGTGAAAGGCCCGCTCCAGCAGGGCGCAGGCCAGGTGTTCCGGATCCGGGTGCACGTCCGGGCGTTCCAGGATCTGGGCGGCGGCCTCGGCACTGCGGTGCCCCTGGACCGGGTCCATGTCGGCCATGCCCGCGATGTACGAGTGGACCGTGGCTTCCATGACGGGATCGCCCTCGGTGTGCTCGAGCGCCGACACCAGCAGCGGCAGCGCCTCAGCCGGCCGCCGCACGTACACGATGTCGCCCAGGGCCAGCAGGGCCCTGGCCCGCACCGTCCCGTCCCGTGTGAGTTCCAGCGCGTCCCGAAGGTCCGCCGTACCGGCATCCGGATCGCCGGCCGCGGTGGCCGCCTCGGCGGCCTCGATCAGCAGCGCCGCCTGCCGCTCGGCGCCCTCGGCGGACCGGGCCGCCCGCTGGATCAGCTGGGCGGCCACGGCCGGCGCCCCGCGGGCCAGCGCCGTTCGACCGGCATCGGCCAGCGCGGTGGCGACCGCGTCATCGCGGCCTTCGACCGTGGCAGCCAGGTGGATAGCCCGCTCGACCGGGTCATCGACCAGTCGGGCCAACGTCAGCCGCAGGGCTCGCCGTTCACCCGGCGTCGCGTCGCCGTATGCCGTCGAGGCGAACAGCGGATGAGCCACCCGGAGACGCCCGCCCTCGGCGACCACGATCCCCTTCTGGCAGGCGTCGTCGACCGCCCGCCGTCCGCGTTCGCCGAGAGCCCGGGCGATCAGGTCGATCCGTGGGTCCGGCGACATCGCGACCGCAACGACAGCCCGCCGGGCAGCGGCGGTGAGTACGGCCAGATGATCCCGGACCAGGGGACCGGCCTCCGGTGGTACCGGAAACGGTTCGCCCGGACCCGGTTGCGCGGTACGGGCCAGAAGTGACCGGCTCACCTCGAGGGCCAGGAATGGATTGCCGTCGCAGGCGCCGTGGACCCGCACCAGTAATGGCCGTGGAAAGGTGGCGCCCAGCCGCTCGTGCAGCAGCCGGCCGAGCGCCCCGACCGTGAGGCCACCCACGTCGACACGGACCGGTCCGGGCCGGGCGGACGCCAGCGACAGCCCGGAGTCGCCACTGTCCACAAGAGACCGGCGCGGCTCTGTCGCCAGCGGCGTCCGGCGGGCGAGCACGAGGCCGACCGGCTCCGCGACCAGCCGCCGGATGGCGAAGGTCAACGCGTCCTCGCTGGCCCGATCGACCCACTGGGTATCGTCGATGGCCACCAACAACCGGCCGGGCGCGGCCAGCAGCCGCAGCACGTCGGCGACCGCCAGGCCGACCAGACCGGGCTCGGGTGACCGCGGCGCCGGGTCGGCCAAGCCGAGGGCGACCTCGAGGGCGCGCCGGCGTGGATCCGGCAGACCGGCCAGCACCGCGACCACGGGCGGTTGGTCGAACAGCCCCGTCAGCACCGCGAACGCGATATCTCGCTCGGCCGGGCTAGCCCGCCACACCATCAGCCTGTCGCCCCGCGCCTGCCCCAGGTCGACCGCGCACGACCACAAGGTGGTCTTCCCGATCCCGGCCACGCCCTCGATACGCAGGACGCCGGGCCGGTCCGCGTCGAGCCACGACCCGATGGCCTCGCGCTCGGCCTCCCGGCCCACCACCACCGTCGCCATCGCGCACCCTCCTGCGCCGGTGAGCCCCGATGCCGGCCGGCTGTGGGGTGTTGCCGGGTTGGTCTGGCTGATCGATGGTAGCGGCTCGTCGGGGCTGAGGGCCTACCCCATCCGGGTCAGGCCCGGTACACCGGCCGGCCGGCGCGGATGGTCGCCACCACGCGCCGGTTGTCCGGATCCACCAGCACCTGGTCCAGACCGCTGGCGAGCAGCGCGAGGTCGGGCGGGGTCCGGAGATACGCGGTAACCTCGCCGGCCGGATTCCACCACAATGGACCAGCGACCACGCCCCTACCCCATACCCGTTACTCGACGGCAGCCAGTAGCCCGACCGGGCCACTGGGCCGATACCGGAATATGGCCGGGCTGACCGATGCCGTCGTTACTCCGCCAGCAATAGAACGGAAATACTCGTCAACGGCCTGCAGGCTCGGAACCGGGAAGCAAAGAGGATCCCCCGGCAGGTCAGCGATGCCAGCCGCGCGAATTTAAGGAATGGTCTCTTGGCGTTCACAATATGCCCCGACGAGGACTGCACAGCGTTCGTGGCCATAGCCGACCGGTTTGTACTTGAGTCAACCGATGGTCCCATCGAGCATGTACGCGTGGACTGTGCGCTTGGACACTGGTTTGTTTTGCCAGCCGGAAGATTGGAAAAATGGACTGATGGCGGTTCACCGGCCCCAGCGAGCTCGTGGCCGGTGGCCGGTGCCGACCACAAGGTCCGGCGGCATGGAGTTGCGGCGTACCACCCGAAGGCGCGTGGTACGCCGCAACGAGATCGGTAGGGCCTTGAGCCCGGCACCTGCTCATGACGCACGTCGCGGATTACGCGCGCGGCGGGGTCCACGCCAACGATCGAGGTCGGGGTCGATGCCTCCGTGTCGTCGACAACGGGTGGCTCGACCGCCAGTTTCGTCCACTTTGGATGCAAAGCGCCGTAGCGGTGGTCCGGCCGTCTGCCAGGCAGGCTCGAGCGTTCGATGGCACGGGCGATCCGGCGACGATTGCCTGTGAGCATAGTCCGGGTCCACTGATGGCCGCCCTCCCACATCGTTACCACCAATTCACTGAAGCTGACTATTCGAGTGCGATGGGAGAGGGCCGATGGCACGTCAACGGCGGGTTGGCATCTGGGACTTGCTCTGGGCACCGGCGTTGGTCCTCGCCTCTGTCGCAGCGATTGTGACTCTGCGGGTCTCCGCGCCATATCTCCCATTCATCATCATCGCTGGTTTCGCCGCAACGGTGGTCGAAGCTGGTTGGTGGCTAGCACAGGTGCGCCGTGACCGCCGTGCGAAGAGCCTGCCCGACACTGACAAGCTCTGACCCGGATCTCATCGCGTCGGAACTTGACGCGCAGGTCGACGCCAGCGCTATGTGCAGCGTCAGTGTCGCGCTACCGGTAGAGGCCAGGCTTGACGACCCCGGCGTAGTACAAGAAGTGGGCCCGGGTGTACGCGCGGTTGCCGGTGATGGCCCTGTTCGGCGTAGCACCGAGGACGAGGTCGGTGCCGAGGAACGGGCGGAATCGCGGGTACACGCTCAGGTAGCTGTTCGGGTCCGCACGGAGCAGACCGATAAGCGTCTCGGCAACGATGCGCCCGCCCACCGGCCCCAGGGTCAGCCCGCCGTTGGCGTGCTTCGCCTCCGCCAGCACGTAGTACCACAGGGGCGTACTGGTGCCGAACGGCCCGTACACGCTGGCGATGTCGCCCAGGTCGTTGGGGTGCAAGACATCGACACCCATCGCCGCAGCGATCGACTGGCCGGCGGGCAGGCCCCAGGTGAGCTGCCGCAGAAGGTTGCGCTGTGCGAGGACCAGCGGTGCCGTCTGGGTGTGCGGTGCGATTGCCCCGAGGGGCAGCGTGAACATCACGCTGGAGATCGTTGTGTCGATCTTCTTGTTGTTCTTGACCTGACCATCGCCGAAGTCGAAGAAGGTCTGCCAGCCGATGTAGCGGCGCGGCGCAGGGAACCCACCGAGCAGGTCGGCTCGGTCGTGGTTGACCGGGGCATTGAAGCCCGGCTCGTTGGCGTCGAACACCAGCGCGAAGAAGGGGTTCGCCGTTGGACTCGTGCTGTCGCCGGTACCGCTGGTGAAATTGGCCCGGTAGGACGGGCGGACCATGCTGTGGCCGAACCGGTACGCGGCGGCGCCGAACTCGATGGGCAGGAACGGTTTGCCGTGCGGCGGACGGAAGAACTGGCCCCCGCGGGCGAGCACGTCGTCCACGACGCTCTGGCCACAGATCTGGGGGAGGTGCTCGTTGACCAGCAGCCACTGGTAATGCCAGACGGTCACCTCGCGGGCGATGCGGTAGCGCAGGTAGGCCAGGCGCGGGCGGCCGTCCGAGGCGGCGCTGGGGAAGGCGTGCAGGTCCAGCTCGGCGAGATCGTCCAGAACCCGGTTGTAGAACAGGATGTGGGCGTTGTGCAGCCCGGCGATCACGAGGTTCTCGTCGTTGCGGGGATCACCGAGGAGGGCGGTGTAGGTACCGTCGCCGTTGGGCTTGCGCGGCACGTCCTCGTGCACTCCGCCGGTACCGAGGCGCAGCTTCGGTCCGACCGACCCGTCATGGTTGGGCTCGTACAGATCCGGCCGCGTGCCCGGGCCACCGCCGAACACGGAGTCGAGGTCGAGCGCTGGTGTGCGGGTATTCGGGGAGAGCAGCGGGTTCTGCGGCACACCGAGCTGCGATGTCTGGTCGAAAGTGATGTCGTGGTCGACGAACTGCCCCACGAACGTCGACCCAGCCGTCATCGTCGGGTTGTCAGGGTTGCTGCCGTACGGGTCGCTCGGGGTGGGATTGCCGTTGACTGTCGGGTCAACGATGAGCCTGGTCGGTCCGGCCGCGAGATCGTCCCCGGCATCCAGGACTCCGCCGGGCATGCCCACCTCGAGCAGAGCGGAGCGTACCGTGTCCGTCGCCTCGGCGAAGGGGGCCATCTCCGGGAAGAGCCGACCGAAGTTGGCGCTGTCGCGGGGCACGCCAGGGCCGCGTGCAGGGGCACCAGCCTGCGCCGGTGTGGCCACAATGGACAGAGCCGGTACGGCGGCCAGCGATCCCGCGGCGACGCCGGCACCCATACCACCGAGTACGCGGCGCCGGGAAACGCCCGCCCGCTTGTTCTCGCCCACGTTCCCTCCATCGATTCGGTGTGCAGCTGTGGCCCCGACGGCCACCCGCCTTGTGCACGGCCAATGTGCGCATGGGTCACCAGGTGCACGGCCGTCTGGAACAGGTCGAAATCTGCGCGACAGATCATGGACGAACCTTGCGGGAACCTTGAATCGGCTGGTACCAGCGGATATGACGGTGTCGAGAGGTGGTAAGGGTTGGCAGCGATCCCCACGGAGTTCGGCGTTCTCGGAGATGTCGAGGCGCGCGCCAATGGCCAGCTGATCGAGATCGGCCCGGCCCGCCAGCGGTGCGTGCTCGCCGCTCTGCTCGTCGATGCCAACCAGCCGGTGCCCGCCGACCAGCTCGTCGATCGGGTGTGGGGAGAGCATGCACCGCAACGCAGCCTGGAGACGCTCTACAGCTACCTGTCCCGGCTCCGTGGTGTGCTGGCCATCGGCCATGGCGCAACCCTGATCCGACGCTCCGGCGGGTACGTCCTCGACGTCGGTACCGAGGCCGTGGACCTCCATCGGTTCCGACTCCTGGTGGCACGCGCCCGCACGGTCAATGAGGAGGAGCAGGCGCTGGCGCTGCTGAGTGAAGCCCTGCACCTGTGGCGCGGCACGGCGTTCGGACGCTTGGACACACCGTGGGTCAACGCTGTGCGCCATGTGGTGGACGCCGAGCGGGTGGCGGCTGAGGCAGACCTGACCGACCTGCGGCTGCGCCACGGCGAGCACTGCGCGCTGCTCGGTGACCTGGAGGCTCAGGCGAACCAACATCCCCTCGACGAACGCGTCGCGGGTCAGCTGATGGTGGCGCTGTATCTGAGCGGCCGCACCGGGGATGCGCTGGAGCATTATCGTCACGTCCGCGCGACGCTCGCCGCTGAGTTGGGCATCGACCCGGGCACGGCGCTGCACACGCTGCATCAGCGGATCCTTCGCGCCGACCCTGGGCTGGTCGCCCCGACCGCCATCCGACGGTACCTACGCACGCCATCCGGCCGGGCGTCGGTCCCGCGGGAGTTGCCAGCCGAGGTCTCCTCGTTCGTAGGCAGATCCGAGGAACTGACCATGCTCAATGCGGTCATGTCCGCGGATGAGCGCGCCGTGCCGATCGTGGCCCTGTCAGGGACTGCTGGGATCGGAAAGACGACGCTCGCGCTGCACTGGGCTCATCAGGTCGCGCAACGGTTCCCCGACGGTCAGTTGTACGTCAATCTGCGGGGCTTCGACGATGCGTCGACGTTGGGAGCGGCGGTGGTGCTGCGACGATTCATCGCCGCGCTGGGGGTGCCCGCCGATCAGATCCCCTCGGCGTTGGATGCCCGGGCCGCGCAGTTCCGGTCTGTTCTGGCCGGCAAACGGATGCTCGTGTTTCTCGACAATGCCCGCGACCTCGAGCACGTCCAACCGCTGCTGCCGGGTACGGCGGGATCGATGGCGATCGTGACGAGCCGGACGAGCCTTTGCGGTCTGGCCGCGGCGACCGGAGCTCACCACATTGCGCTGGATGTGCTCAATCCGGCCGATGCGCGATCCCTGCTGGCTGCGCGGGTCGGGTCGGCGATCGTGGCCGCCCAGCCCGAGCCTATCGACGAAATCATCACCAGATGCGCCCGGCTCCCACTGGCGCTCGCGATCGCGTCGGCCCGGATGGTGGGCGACCCGGCCCGACTCGCGGCGGAGCTGCGAGCCCACGGCGACCCACTGGACGCGCTGCATCTGCCGGAGACGTCGGTCGCCACCGTCCTATCGTGGTCCTACCGGGTCCTCTCCGCCGCGGCCGCACGGTTGTTCCGGCTCATCGGCACCCAACCGGGGCCGGACCTCACCGAGTGCGCCGCGGCCAGCCTGGCCTGGCTTCAACCGTTCCAGGCGCGCCGCTGCCTCCGCGAGCTGGTCGACGCCAACCTGCTCGTCGAACGCTATCCGGGCAGGTATACCTGCCACGATCTGCTGCGTGCCTACGCCGCGCATCAGGCCCGCGCGACCGACGCCGAAGCCGACCGGCTCGCTGCGCTCGAGCGCCTGATCGACCACTACGTACACACCGCCTACACGGCCGACCGTCTGGTGTACCCGACCCGACCCCCGATCACGCTCCCCGACGCTTTGCCCGGAGTCGTAGTCAGTGAGGTGCCAGACTCGGCGGCGGCGTGGGCGTGGCTCGCGGCCGAACACGACAACGTCCTGGCCGCGCTGGACCTCGCCGTTCGGCACGAGTGGCGAATGACCGCGTGGCGGCTCGCCTGGGCGACGAGCACGTTGCACCAACGCCAGGGCCACCCGCAGGATCTCTATCGGGCCTGGCGCAGCGCGCTGGCGGTGCTGCATGAGAGCGACCCGGTCCCGATGCACGTCGTCGCCTTGCGCGAGATCGCCGAAGCCTGTGCGCGGATGGGCCACTTCCCCGAAGCGTTCCGATGCCTGCACGAAGCCGTCGGCCTCGTGGAGCAGGACCAGTGGCAGGCCGAACGGGCGGCGACATTGCGGACGCTGGCCCGCACCCACGGCCGAAACGGAGACGATCGCGCGGCGTACCGGTACGCCTCACAATCCCTGGCCATCTACCGTCGACTGAAAATGCCCGACCTGGTGGCCTCGGCGGCCAACGCTGTTGGCTGGTACGCCGCCCGGATCGGAGCGCACCAGAAAGCGTCATCCAATCTGGAACTCGCCCTGAAGACCGCCCGAGAGCGGGGCGACCGTCTGGTCGAGGGCAACACCCTGCACAGCATGGGGTACCTCGCCCAGCAGATGGGCCACCACGACCGCGCCGTCGCCCTGCTCCGGGAGTGCCTTGGCGTGGCCTACGCCAACGGCGACACCCACAGCCAGGCCACCGCGCTACGGGATCTCGGCAACTCGCTCGCCGCGCTCGGCCAATCCGAAAACGCCGAGGAACATTGGCGGCGAGCGTTGCCGCTCCTCGACTCCCAGGCCCGCCAATCGGAAGCCGCCCAGTTGCGCGCCACGCTCGGCCCGGCGACGATCACGCCGCTCGACGTGGCGGCGGCCGGCGCCTGAGCGATGGGTTGCGGAAGGCCCTAGTGATCCTTGCGACCGCGACAGTTCTGATTGCAGCAGCCCCGGCGATGCCCGCTGCCGCCCGTGGCTACGGCGTGTTTTTCAACCACGCCCATGAGGGGGCCGGGATCCACACTTGCACCAACAACACCACGTGCCCCGTCTTGGGGGAGTCCTTCGGAGGTCAGCGACGTCTCGCTCGCCATCGGCGCTTATTCGGGCGGGTTGTTGATTGATACAGGCGAATGAGCCCCTGGCTCGGTGGACTGTTGAAGACAGAGGACAGTTGGTCAAGCGCCATATCGCTCATTGCTACAGTCCGACGCCTCCGGCTTTACGAACCGCTGCGGGCCCGGGCGGCGGTCAGGGTGCAGCCGCTCGCTGGGGTGAGCCGAGATCAAGCTACCGGATCTCCCGATGTGCGTGCGTCGGTTACCCGGCAAGAAAGTCGATCACTGCTGTCGACCAAGCCTGTGATTGGTCGAAGTGCGCCATGTGGCCCGCTTCGTCGATGATCCTCAGTTGCGCTGCAGGCACAGCCTCATGAAGCCGTTCCGCGACCTGTACCGGAAATCCCATGTCCTGCCTGCCGTGGAGGATAAGAATCGGCCGACCGAAATCACGCAGAACCTGCTCGGGATCATTCGGCCTCCATGGGTGTAGACGACCTTCGCGGAAGGGCGTAAGCCAGTCCCCGGAGAAAGAGACCCGGCCGAGCAGTGTCAGGTATTCGTCCAACCGTCGAAGGTCCCAGATGGCCGTGGGCGCCGCTTCGACCGCCCATCGAGTCGCGACTTGCGAATCACTGAGATCTTCGCCGTCGGCGAACCGTGCCCACTCGGGCGGGGGGACCGCAAGTGATCTCCTGCGTTCGTATTCGGCCCAACCTTCGACGTACTGCTCCACGTGGGGATAGGCGGTGGTCGACGCCAGGATCAACCGCCGGACTAGATCCGGATGCGCTTCGATGAGAAGTTGCGCCACCTGCCCGCCAGTGGAAAACCCTAGAAGGTCTACGCGGTCGTGTCCGAGGGCTTCGACCAGTCCCGCGATGTCTCCGACAACGAGCTCAGGCTGGTACTCGGTCGACGCGAGATCGCGGGTACTTCGACCGCAGCCGCGCATGTCGAAGAGGATGACGTGGCGACGCGCCGCTACGGGCATCAGGCCGGGAAGCAGGTAGGTGTGGTCCCAGTCGGGCCCGCCGTGTATCACCACGAGCGGCGGCTCCTCGGACTGTTCGGTACGCAGCGTTCGGACAAAGAGATCAACCGCACCCACGGCGACAGTCCTAGTGCTGTCCACCGGCCACCCCCTCGCTTAAGGTCGCGCAACTCTATCGAGGGTGCAGCGATACCGAGCAACGGTCCAGGTCGAGGTGGCTTCCTACCTGGCTACCTCGGCGCACTCCAGAAAGAATGCCAGGGTTGCTTGGTTATGCCGATGAGGCGAGCCCTACCCGTTGCCTTCGATGCTTCAGCTGGTGCCCGTGTAACGGGCGAACCTTCGGTGGCGCTGGGTCGGAGGTACGTACGAGGTGGCTTCCAGGCTGGCCACCTCGTCAGGACCCACTGAATCCTCCGCCGTCCACGAGGCGCAAGACCCCCTGGCCTACCAGCTGGGGGCTTACTTCCGCGTAGCTGACAACGCCGCAGATTTCCCGCATCTCCGCCACGCCGAACTGCGCGCGATCCCCAGCATCTGGGGACACCGGGCCGGCAGCCCAGCGACGAACCCGGCCGACTTCGCCTTCCTGCGCAACGCCGTGCACCAATGGCTGGAGCAGGCGGCCGCGTGATGGTGGCTGATCGGGAATCGCGCGAGTCGGGGACTCGGCGCGGTCGCCTGGGTCTTGTCCCGTACCGGACCAGAGCCGGCGAAAGGGTTCCGCTGCGCAGCGATAGCTCGCCGGCGCACGCCCCGGTCGTCGGCGCGATGGAGATGACCAGTTCGGCCAGGGCGCGGGTCGTCTGGGTGGCGTCGGGCGTCGACGTGCAGGGACGCCACGACCGGAAGAGATCTGTCACGGTCTCATTGTCCGCCCGGCGGGGCTTGGGCGGCAGAACCAGGGCCATGGGCACCTTGGTCGGACGCGATGCCGCCTCGGCCGCGCTGCGCCGGCCGCTCGACCACGCGGGACGGGGCGAGGTCGGCTGGTCGTGATCGCCGGCGAAGCGGGGATCGGCAAGACCGCGCTGGTCGAGGACGCGGCCCGGTACGCCGCCGTCGACGCCGCAGTGGTTTGGGGCGTCTGCGTGGACGGGCCCGGTGTGCCCGCGTTGTGGCCGTGGCCGCAGGTGCTGGCCGAGTTGGGCGTGGCGCGTTCTTCACCCGCTACGGCGTGTGACTCACGCCCACCCAGCCCAGCCGCCGGTGCCGCTCGGCCTCATCACCTCCACTGTGGACGATCCGTGGCGGGCCGGCCGCAAAGGGTCCCCGTTTCGTGGCGTTCCCCGGCGTTCTCGCCAACATCACCGGCGCGCGGCGATGTCGGTGCCGCTGCACACGTCGTCTGAGGGGCTGCCGATCGGGGTCCACGCGCTGGGCCGGTTTGGCGCGGACGACCAAGTTATTTAGCCTGGCCGGCCAGTTCGAACGGGCCCGACCGTGGGTCGACCGCCGGCCGCCATTATCCACATAGGTCGGCCGGTCAGCCCTTGACGTAGGCGAGGCTTTCCGATACCCGTCCGTCGCGTACCCGGATCACGTCGACCCCGCGTACGTGACCGTCGGCCCAGGCGTAATGCCACCGCAAGAGGGCGCGGTCGCCGGCGATGACGAGTTCCTCGATGTCGAAATGCGCGGCGGGCGAGTCGGCGAAGAAGCGCCGGATCGCGTCGAGCATGGCGTCGCGTCCGACGTGTCGGGTGCCGTTCGGGGGTGTGGTGTCTTCGAAGAGGCAGTCGTCGGTGATGCAGGCGGCGACCGCGTCGATGTCGTGTGCGTTGAGCGCCTCGTGGAATCGCTCGACCGCGGCGCGTGTGTCGTCGTTCATGGTCCCCTGTTTCTCGCACTGCGTGGTACCGGTGGATAGGGATCTCTGATTCTGGGCTATCGGCGATGTCGCGTGAAGTGGCCCGCCGTGCACGGGATTTGTAGGATCGGTCGTCTCGATCAGCTCGGCGGCGAGCGCGGGCACCCCGCACCGTTGTGCGGTCTTGATTCCCTCGTGTGGCCACATCGACATGCGTGGGTCATTCGCACGATCAGCGAGGCGGGCAGCGTCGGTCAATGCCCATACGTGTGACCACAGATGGCCAACTACGCCCGGGACCGCTGCGCGCGACGGCATCGACCAGGAATGCCAACGTCGAGTCGAGGTCGCCCAATGCCGCGCCCGCACAGACCAAGTCCCTGCGCGGCCCAGGTCGCCCAACACGGGTCAGCCACCTGGCAGGCGCGGGTGAACGCCTCGTTCAACAGGTTCTGCACGGCCGACGGGTCGTCCGAGCCCGCGGTCGGCTGAGCTCGCAGGGTCGAGGCTCGACCTCGACCTTGATGTCGATGCCGTGCCGGTAGTGGGATGAGCGAGCCTCGCCGTTCAGTTGGATGAGGTCGAGGCCGAGGTAGTGCAGCTCCCCGGCCCGCAGTCGTTTGAGGGCCCGGTCCCACGAGGTTGAGTCACCGCCGGACCGTGACCAGCGGCCCTTCACGGACTTCATCTGGGCAACGACGGCGACCCCGTACGGCGGGCCGGGCTCCTCTCCGGACGGGAAGATGACCTGTTCGCCGTAGGACGACACGACCGGGTCGATCAGCGCTCGCCGTGCCTGGATCAGCCAGTCTGCCAACGCATCGGCCCGGTTGGACTCCTTTACTCTCCGTCAAAGGGTCGTACCGCCATTCTGGTTTGCGGCGCATTGATCCCGGCCAAGCCACGTTTGGGTGGGTCGTGTGGGGTCGCCGCGGTTCCACGCCGCTTACTGGACCCGTGACTCCTCGACAACGATTGGCCGAAATAAGACTAGGCGGATAGGCCCTCGCGCGCGGCACGGATCGACGACCGCTTGGCCGAGTCCAGGTACTCCTCGATCCTTGTGATGTGGCCATCTCGCACCTGCAGGTACATGGCCGCGTGCAGTTCGACCTCGGCGCCATTGGGCAGACGACCGCGCAGCACGTGCTGCTGCAGTACACCGTCCGAGGTCGGCACCCGCCGGACAATGTCGTAGCGCAGGCCGGACACCGCCCGGTGCAGGCCCTGCAGCACTTTTAGGTTCTCCTCGACGGGCTGCTCGATCAGGTCGTCGTTGTGCCAGATGACCGCGTCGGGAGCGTAGATCTCGCGGAGTGTGTCAATATCGCCCGCCTCGAGTGCGGCGAAGAAGCTGAGGACGAGTTCTTCGCTCATTGCGTACCTCCGTGGCTCACCGGCACTGGTGCGCCGGCCATCGCTGTGATGGTCTTCTCATAGCCCCAGTCGTCGTCCACGGGCATCGGGAACAGCACCGGCAGGTCCACTCCAACCGCGTGGTACTCGGCTACCCGGGCTGTGCATGCGTCGGCACCGCCATACGCCACGAATCCGTCCGCCGTAGCCTGCGGCACAAGATCGGCCGCGCGTGCCCGGTCGCCGGCGAGGACGCGCTCGCGCACGCCTTGCAAGCTCGGGCCGCCATCCAGTTCGCCGAACAGGCGGGGCACCGCTGGATGCAACACGTAGCGGGGGACGACGGCCCGTGCCGCGGCGGCTGCCGCGACCGTGTCGTCGGAAAGGCAGGTGTGCACCACGCACGCCACCTCGACCGATGAGGGGTCGCGGCCGGCCGCGCGGGCAGAGTTCCGCACAATCGTGACCGCCTCTGCAGCCTGGTCCGGAGTCATCAGGTTGAGAATCACGCCGTCGGCGATCCGGCCGGCCAGCTCGAGCATGCGCGGCCCGAGAGCGGCGAGGTAGACCGGCAGTTCAGCGCGCACCGGCGGGCTATCCAGCGGAACCATACCGGTGCGGAACACCTGCCCCTGGTATCCGGCGGCCTGGCCGCGCAGCACCGCGCGGACGACCGCGACATATTCCTCGATCATTGGCAGCGCCGCGAACGGAGGGATGCCGAAGCGCGTGTTCATCACCGCATTCGCGACCCCGAGCCCGAGGGTGAACCGGCCGGCGGTCGCCTGGTCAAGCTGCGCCGCGGTCTTGGCCGCCAGCACCGGCGGGCGAAGCGCCGCGTTCGTGATCGCGGTGCCCACCCGTGCGCGGCTGGTGGCCGCCGCGACCGGGTGGCAGAGCGCCAGGGCGTCGCCGTGCCCCTCGGCGACGAATACGGCGTTGAAGCCGGCGCGTTCGGCCGCCCCAGCCAATGCGCCGACGGCCGATGGCGAAAGCCCGCTGTGCGAGGCAATGGACAGACCCAGCTGGCTGCCCAGCGGTAGAGCGCTCATGACCGCACCTCCTGGTTAGCCGGGCGCGCCCGGAGCTCGTCCCGAAGTTCCCGCTTGAGCACCTTGCCGGTGGTGGTGCGCGGGAGCGAGCTGACGAATTCGACCGTCTTTGGGCATTTGAAATGTGCAAGCTGGTCACGGCACCACGCGATGATCTCTTCGCCGGAAACCTGGCAACCCGCCGATGGGATGATGACGGCGTGCACGGCCTCGCCCCAGGTCGGGTGGGGCTGGCCGATCACCGCCACGTCGGCGACTGCCGGGTGGCGGGCGAGCACTGCCTCCACCTCGGCCGGGTAGATGTTCTCGCCGCCGCTGATGACCATGTCCTTGGCGCGGTCCAGGATGTAGAGGTAGCCATCGGCCGTCAGCGATGCGATGTCACCGGTCCGGTACCAGCCGCCATCGGCGAACGCGGCCGCGGTGGCCTCCGGATCACGCCAGTACCCGTGGAACAGGCACTCGCCGCGGATCAGGAGCTCGCCGGGCGTTTCGAAGGGCACGTCGCGGCCATCGGGACCGACGATGCGGACCTCCCAGCCGAATGAGACCTTGCCCGCGCTGGACAGCCGCGGGTGACCAGGCTCATGATCTGCCGGCGGTAGTAGGCTGATCATGCTCTGGCTCTCGGTATTTCCATAGATCTGCCGGAACCGGCAACCGAACGCGACCAGGGCGGCGGTCAGCAAGGACGGCGTAATCGGCGCCGTCCCGTAGGCGATCTCGCGCAGGCTACTGAGGTCGCTCGCGCCGCGGCTGCGGATCTCGGCGACGAGCATGTCGATCAGTGACGGACCGGCGGTGAAGAACTCAATCCGGTCGGTCTCGATCGAGTCGATGACCGCAGCCGGATCGAAGGAGCTGTGCAGGTAGACCGTTCCCGCGGTGAGCAGCGCCTGCATGCACTGGCCAAGACCGCCCAGGTGGAACAGCGGCAGGATCTGCAAATGCCGCGACCCGGCGATCTGGTCGCCGATCTCGATGGCAAAGTCCGCCACGCTC
>Ga0068864_100001674_pt1 | contig 18243 bp, 10 predicted proteins | sample KBSSwiS72_FD_66586 | JGI IMG/M metagenome (GOLD analysis project Ga0068864, IMG submission 66586) | Switchgrass rhizosphere microbial communities from Kellogg Biological Station, Michigan, USA - KBS Switchgrass S7-2 | ecosystem: Host-associated > Plants > Roots > Rhizosphere > Soil ... | reverse complement strand
ACTGATCCACCACCACCGCTGGTTGGGTATAACTGCGTTTTTGGTACCATTGCTTTTACCGTAGACGGACTGGACCAACGCAAAGAAAATATACCGGTTACATAGCTGTTGATGCTATTGTATACATTTTGGTAATTATAATTATTATAATACTCAATCTTTATATCGTACTGCTGGCCCGCCACCATTGAAACGGTCGTTGAATTCTCGGTTCCTCCATGGGTTGTCCAGTTATCAATCAGCAGTTGACCGTTGATCCACATTCTTACGCCATCATCGCTAAATGTATAAATGGTATACGGTTCAGTAAATTTTGCCTGTATTTTTCCTGTCCACCTTACTGAATAATTGGTATTGGCTGCAATGCCCTGTGCAGGCGATGCGCCGTTTTCAATATAAAAATTCATGGACGGATCCAGCCTGGATACGACGGGATTTGTAAGGTTGTTGCTGCTGAAATAAGTAGCCGCCAAACCTGTTCCGTTTCCGGTAACTGGTGGACATACCGCCACAATTTTTGCGGGAGACAATGACCAGTCGGACCAGGCCGATGTACTGGTACGCATAAAACTGCAGCGGTATGTACCAAATGCAGTAGCCGTATAATTGCTTGCGGTAGCCCCCGGAATAATAACACCATCCTTATCCCAGCGGTAGGCATAATAACCCGGTGTTATACCCATGGTAGCAGAAATATTGTTAGACCCCGGGCAAAAGAAACGATTATTGTTATAGACCAGTGGATTGGCTTTATGCGCCGTACTCCAGGCAGAATCAAAACTGGGTTCTTCAGCCCACTGGTAATCCCACATTACATGGCTCTGCAGCGGCAGGTAGGTATGCAGCATAACACCGCCGGCAGCTGTATAAGCATTTTCAAAATTCTGGGCAGTGGCAGAATCTGGTGAAGCATCTTTTCCGCCGTTTCCAAACCATAGCGGTATATGAATGGCGGGCCCCATTGAATTGGCGATGGTATTAACCTGGATGGCGGAGCTGGCTATAATAGAAGAAACCCGTTGCGGATAAGCCAGTGCATACTGTATACTGCTAAGACCACCCACAGAAAGCCCCATTGAAATAACACGGTCAGCATCGCCCTTGCAATTCTTTATAATCTCATCTATCGCCACATTCATGGCAGCAAACTGGCTGCCATCCCACCCTATAATAGGCGACTGCGGGAACAGGATATAAGCATCCTGGTCAGTGGTCGTTTTGGTTTCAAAGGCCTGTGCACCCTGGTAGAGCTGGTATTCATTGTCCCATACACCGTTTCCGTATGCGTGGTAAGTCCATACATTATTGTCGAGCGAATAATACCCTTCGCATTCGCCGCCGCCATGCCAGAAAACCATGATGGGAAATTTCTTTCCATCGTTGGTGCCGGGCACATAGCCATTGGGATAGCGCATACGGAAAGGCAGATTATTGACCATGTAGCACTTGTAGTTGCCCGTATTCCAGGTAATACCGGGTGTATTGGTTGGATAACCGGCTACCTTGGGCGTTCTTACCCATTTAACAATCTGGTTATTGTATGGAATGATGGGGTTTTGCGGCGAGCCGGCCGGTTTGGTCTTATCATAGTTAATGATAGGATCAGTGGGGTTAAAAACAGCAGATTGAGAATAAGAAGGGAAGTAAGCAATTAACAGAAGAAGGCTTAACAGCGGCAGGCCTGGCAAAGAATATTTCATTGGTATAAAGTTTAAGGGTGTGCGATCAGGTCATATAAAGAAATATCATCAATACGTATTCCGGTGGTATTTCATATTGCAAAGTTCCAAACAAATTTTCATCTGTAGTATTTTTGCTCCTTTTTTGTGTGCACAATTTTTTGGGTATTGAACAAAAGCTGATTTTTTTCGCGGGCGGAGTATGGTTGCACTGTGACGGCCTCTATATTTTTTGGTTCGCCGGTTGCAACGGTATTGTAGTAATGACGGATATTTTGAGCCAGCGTTTAAATTGCGCCGGGAATAATTTGTACACCTGTTTATGACAGGTATATCAAAATGTCCGGCCCGGCTGGTGGACGCTGTTACCAATCTAGACAAGCATAAATATGGTGAAGCTGCACCGGCACCGGATTTAGGGTGTATGTTGGATACAGCTGCTGGGGCTACCGGTGATGGAGAACTATGATAGCGGTTTCGCAAAGTAGAAAAGCTACAGGACGGGTGGCTACGCAGGCGCAAGCGTCCGCTTGGGCCTGGTTCCTGATTATCTATATGCTTGCGCATGAAGGAGAGTTGCTCAGAAATTAATTATTGCTCTGCAGCACAAGCGGACGCTTACGCCAGTCGGGGGGGAGAATCTAATTAAAGGGTTTAATATCTTGACTTTTAAAATCTCCTAATACTTCACTCGGAATTTCATTGCCACTTCCTAATATGTCAATGGAATTTCCGTCCCGAATTATAACTTGAAAATCCCCTATAATATTAAACACTTTTAAATTCATTTCAAATACTTGGCCGTCTTCATTAAAAAGGGCAATTATATCCTTGAATTCTAAATTTAACCATTCTGTTTCATTCAGCTTCTGGGTTAAATTATTTCCTAGAAACCCAGTAGCATCTACGCCAGATACTATGCATTTAGTTTCAAGGTCGGAATTATATAAATATTGCAAAATCCGACTTACTCTCTTCTCAAGCTCAAATTCCTTTACATTAATTAATTCTTTTGCCCATTTCATCGCAATCATTTAAACTAATAAATAAATGGTGTCCCTTGTTTTTGCCTTTGCATAGAACCACCCGTTTTACTTTCCTGCCATAGATGTTGTTCTGGCGCTATTGTATGCCCGGCCCTAATTTGACCATTGGGCTTAGTTGGTGTCGTAAAATCGATATCGCGAACAGGCTTACCAGAACTATTAAACTCTCTGGCTTGATAAACTCGACCGTTGACGTTATCCCACCTTAATCTAAAGTGAGCACTTGAGACGGCTTTCGGATCGGGAAGTGCTTCACCAAGTCTTTTAGGGATATTTCCTTCAAATACTTTTACGCCATCAGGATACACTGAATGACCTTTCGGACCGCCCTTTGATCCTAAACCTTCTATACCACCGAAAACAAGAGCTGCTGCTTGAAATCCCACTCTGCCTTGAGACTGTGCGTCTCCATTTATCGCAGCTTTTACTAAACTCGCTTCACCAACCGCCCTTTTCATCGTTCAGCGGCAGCCCACCTGGCACAAGCAGGCGCTTGCGCCTGCGCGGCGAAAATATAGATTCTCAACAAAATTAAACTGGGTACAATTTCCAGAAATCCGAATTAGGGTTTAATGCTTTGGAAATTTCGCATTCTAGTTCAAAGTTGAACTTTATAGAATTATCTGAATCAAAAGTATATGCATTCTTTTGATAGCATTCAATCATTGTAAGAAAAAATGTCTGAAGCGAATCAAACTTTGTTATGATTATGTCAAAATCAAAATTACCTATCGAATGAAAGTATATCATGCCGTATTCCTTCTTTTTTTTATCACACTCTATGAGATAATATTCGCCACCACCGCTGACATATAAGGGAAATTTATACTTATCCCATTTTGGAACAAAGTCAACGGCTTCCTTATAAAGACTTATGGCATATTCGAGTGAAACAAATAAGCCAAAGTCAAATATCCATAATTTACCTAATGGATCATTAGGTTTAACCTCTGTACCATTTCGCCAGGAATACATGGCCGTGACTTCTTCAGGCAAATCCAAATTGGCAATCAGGTCACGCTGCAAATGATTATCCAGTCCTATATTTAATTTTGACAACAGAGGCGAATTTATCTCTTTTAACAATTGCTCTAAACTTTCCAGAATATCCTTTAAACTTTTCATAAATATTAAAAATGGTTACTATTTTGTACTTTCAAAAACTTAAGAAAACGCTCCCGTTGCTGGTTCTTAAGGTCCCGGAGGAGACCACAGTTGCGGATCCAACATTGGTATTTTTATTGGGCCTGCGGATGTCGCCATAACCTTAAATATACCACCTGGCACAAGCGGACGCTTGCGCCTGCGCGGCCACTTAAAAAACAGCAATAGAGGTAATATTAGTTGAATTTAAAGCATCGGGCAATTTAATGACACACGTTACTGGCGTAAACTGGATAAGCCATCGATCAGCGGGCAGCCTACCTGGCACAAGCGGACGCTTGCTCCTGCGCGGCGATAAGCTGATTAATGTAACAATAAAAAAGTTATCCAGATAATTGAAACCGCGGGCTAATTTTAATTAGTTTTTAAGACAAACGTAACGTTTAGCAATAGCTGCGTTGCCAAAAAGGCCGGGCCGGTTACCGGAAATACGCCCGGGCGCGTTAACAGCAGACGCCAAAACAGGCAACAAAAAATTTATATGGGTTTATTTCATGTATTATCTTTGGTTCTCTTGCTCTGCTATGGCTCAACCAATTATTAGCGCTGATGACGAAACAAACTGTTTTTTTTCTGGCCGAGGATGATGAGGATGACCAGTTGCTTTTCCGTGAGGCGATTACTGCCGTTGACCCGGCCATATCGTGCATTGTGGCAAAAAACGGCAAAGAAGCCCTGCAAATCCTGCAAAGCGATTTACTCATCAGCCCCGACTGCATCTTGCTGGACCTGAATATGCCCCTGATGAACGGCATTGATTGCCTGCGCGCTATAAAAAAAGAACGCCAGCTGGTATCCATCCCGGTGGTTCTGTATTCAACAACGATAAGCTTTCAAATAGAAACCGAAGCAAAAAAACTGGGCGCTATCCATATTTTTAAAAAACCAGACAATTACCACGGCCTCATCGACCAAATCAGGCTAATACTGAATGATCTTGCCTGACAGGCACTGAAACAATAAAAGTACTGCCTTCATTTTCACGGCTCAGGGCACTAATATGCCCGTTGTGCTTTTCCATGATCTTTTTGCAAAGCGCCAGGCCTACGCCGGTTCCCCCGTATTCGTCGTTGCCATGCAATCTTTTGAACATCTCAAAAATCTGTTCTGCATATTCCTGCCTGAAGCCAATACCATTGTCGCTTACATAAATACGGTGGTATTGGATGGCAGCTGGTTGGTTCCCACCCTCTACCCCTTCGGGCAATGGAGCAGAAAAAATATTAATGCGGGGCGGCACATTTTTGCGCGCATATTTCAATGCATTCGAAATCAGGTTATGAAAAAGTGGTTTCATCAAACCCTGGTGAACCGGCAGCGTGGGCAACTCGGCCAGCTCCACCTGCGCATTCTTTTCGCGGATATCCTGTTGCAAATCATCTATCACCTCCCGCACCAGGGGCGTAAGATCTATTTGCTCAAACTGGCGCCCCGTAATGCCTAGTTTCGAAAACTCCAGTATATCATTGATCAAATCCTGCATGCGCTGGGTAGCATGATGGATACGCTGGAAATCGCGCGTAGAATCATTATCGAGCGATGACCGGTATTTGTTAAAAATGCGATCAGAAAAAGTCCTGATCTTCCGCAGGGGCTCCTGCAAATCATGAGAAGCCATAAAGGCAAAACGGTCCAGCTCCTTATTCACTTTTTCCAGGTTGTCGATATTCTGCAACAAGCGGCGGTTCAAATCAAAAATCTTCGCCGAAGAAGCCTGCCGTTCTTTTATTTCTTCCTGCAGGTTTTTGTTGATGGCCATGATCTTCTGCTCCTGCAAAATCAACTGCTGGTTTTTCCTGTACAAATCGGCAAATACCGCCACCTTGGCCCTTAATAACTCGGGGTTGATGGGTTTGTAGATATAATCAATAGCACCGGTACGGTAACCCCTGATCATATTCTCTTCTCCATAAGAATTGGCGGTAATAAAAATGACGGGGATATGTTTTAATTTTTCCCGTTCAAAAATTAATGCGGCCGTTTCAAATCCATTCAAATTGGGCATTTTTACATCCATCAGTATCAGCGCAAAATCAAACTCGTTCAGCAGTATTTTCAGCGCCTGGCGACCGGAACTGGCTTTTACAAACTGGTAACCATCCGGTTCAAGAATGGTCTCCAGTGAAAACAGGTTATCCTCCCGGTCATCTATCAGCAAAATTTTTTGTTTCATTATCTATTATTTATAGAACCAGATACGCATCAGCGAAAGCAACTGGTCAATTTTCAACGGTTTGGTAATATAGTCCGACGCGCCGGCCTCAATACATTTCTGACGGTCGCCTTTCATGGCCTTGGCAGTTACTGCAATAATGGGCAGGCTGCTGTTTTTATGTTCGCGTCTTATCTTTTGCATGGTTTCATATCCATCCATCTCAGGCATCATGATATCCATCAGCACCATATCGGTTTTTACCTTTTCATCGTTGATGATTTGAATGGCTTCCCGGCCGCTTTCTGCCGTTACCACATTAATATTGTAGCGCTCAAAAACCGTGGTCAGCGCAAAAAGATTGCGCACATCATCATCTACTACCAGGATATTTTTCCCGGTAAGAATATCTTCCTTCATCCGTATGTTTTCAATCACCTTTCGTTTGTCTGCCGGCAAATGGTTATGATTAACGCGGAGGTGTAAAACCGTTTCTTCCAACAGGTGCTCCAGCGAGTTAACACCCTTCATCAGCACACTGCTGGACCGGCGGTTAATCGATTTTAGTTCATTGTTGGTAAAATCTCTTGCCGAATAAATAATCACCGGCGCCAGTTGTTGTTTAACCTCGTCTACCCTTTGCAGCAGTTCCTGTCCGCCAAAATCTGGCAGGCTGTAATCCAGGATAATGCAGTCATAATCATTTTCTGCAAGTTCCTGCAGCGCCTGCCGGCCCGTAGGTGCAATGGTTGTTTTCATGGTGTCCGTCTCCAGCATCTTTGCTATTTGCGAGGATTCTACTTCATTATCCTCTACAATCAGCACTTTTCGTTTAACCTTGCCCGCAAATGTGCTGATATCTTTGAAAAGCGCTTCCAGTGACTCATTGTCCAGCGGTTTTAACAAAAAACTTCTTGCGCCCCGTTTTAACGCCAGGTGTTTATTTTCCTCGCCGGAGATAAGGTGTACCGGAATATGGCGGTAATTCAAATCGTTGCGGAGCAGGTCCAGCACTTTCCAGCCACTGGTATCGGGCAATTTAACATCCAGTGTTACCGCTATGGGTGAAAACCGGTTTATGAAATCAAACACTTCAATATAACTAACAGCCACAACCGCTTTCAGGCCATGTTCATGCGCCTTTTCAATAATGATTTTTCCAAAACGCAGATCGTCTTCCACTATCAGCACCACATTATCGCCGGTTTGTACAGAGGTCCGGTCGTCGCCGGTTTCATTGATCATTTCATTTACTATACCAAGGCTTTTTGCATCTGTTCCTTCTGTACTGATACGCAGCGAGTGCAGCAGGCTGTCAATTTCGCCGGCGCCATGACCATTTTGCAAACTACCCTGGCTTTTTGTTTCAGTGCTGCCGGGTAATACAGCGGCAAGGGAATCAATTACTGGCAGAAACAAGGTAAAAGTGCTTCCCACAGAGGGGTTGCTTTCCAGCTCGATGGTGCCGCCCAGCAATTCGGCCAGCCCGCGGCTGATAGACAGCCCCAGCCCGGTGCCACCGTATTTGCGGCTGGTGGATCCTTCCGCCTGCTGAAAGGCTTCAAATATGATATTTTGTTTTTCCTGCGGTATACCAATACCCGTATCGCTGATGGCAAATGCTACTACCAACGGCGCATTGTCCAGGTTGGGATTACCCATCTTCCATTTTTTTTCTGCCTGGTAGATATTCAGTCTTACTTCACCTTTTTCTGTAAACTTAAATGAGTTCGACAACAGGTTTTTCAATATCTGGTTCAGGCGCTGTACATCCGTTTCCATAGATGAAGGCAGGCGGCTGTCTGTATCGATGGTAAAGCGCAGGTGACGTGCTTCTGAAATGGGTTTGAACGTGGTTTCCACAAAAGCAGCAATTTCTGCAAAGCGCACCGGAGAGATATTGGCCGAAATAAATCCTGATTCAATCTTAGACAGGTCAAGGATATCATTGATGAGCTGAATAAGGTCATCGCCGCAAGAGTGGATGGTCTTGGCATAGCGGATCTGTTTGTCGTTCAAATTGCCCTCTGCATTTTCGTACAGTTGCTGGGCAAGGATAAGAAGACTGTTCAGCGGTGTCCGCAACTCATGCGACATATTTGCCAGGAACTCCGATTTGTATTTGGAAGTAAGCGTTAGCTGCTCTGCTTTTTCTTCCAGCGATTTCCTGGCTTCTTCCACTTCGCGGTTTTTATTTTCCACCTCAATTTTCTGTTTCACCAGCAGCAGGGCCTTGTCCTGCAATTCATCATTGGTACGGCTAAGTTCTTCCTGCTGTATTTTAAGCTCGCCCGCCAGCGATTGCGATTGGGTAAGCAACTCTTCCGTGCGCGTGTTGGCTTCAATGGTGTTGATAACAATACCAATACTTTCGGTTAACTGTTCCAGGAAGTCCAGATGCGTTTCGCTAAATGTATCCAGCGATGCCAGCTCAATTACCGCCTTTACTTTATTTTCAAACAATACAGGTAAAATAATAAGATTGCTTGGTTTGGCCCTGCCCAGGCTGGAACTGATTTTTATATAATTGCCCGGTACATTGGAAAGAATAATGCGTTCCTTTTCAAAAGCCACCTGTCCAACCAGGCCTTCGCCAATGGCAAACTCTGTTGGAATATTTTTTTCTGATTTATATCCATAGGCCGAAAAAAGACTCAGCTTCACCGCCTGCGTATCTTCATTTTGTTTCAGGATAAAAAACGCGCCGTAGTGTGCCGTTACCACCTGTGCCAGTTCAGACAATATACGCTGGGTAACGGTTTTAAGATCTTTCTGACCCTGCAGCATTTGCGTAAACTTGGCAAGATTGGATTTAAGCCAGTCCTGTTCCTGGTTGCGCAGCGTGGTTTCTTTTAAATTGGCAATCATCTGGTTGATGGTATCTTTCAGCGCTTCCACCTCACCTTTTGCCTCTACACGAATGGTCCTGGTTAAATCGCCCTTGGTTACGGCAGATGCCACTTCCGAAATACTGCGCACCTGCGTGGTAAGGTTTTGGGCAAGCTGGTTTACATTCTCCGTCAGGTTTTTCCAGATACCCGAAGCACCTGGCACAGAAGCCTGTCCGCCCAATCGTCCATCCACACCTACTTCACGGGCCACGGTAGTTACCTGGTCGGCAAAAAGGGCCAGGGTATCAATCATTTCATTAATGGTATCAATCAACTGCGCCACCTCACCCCTCGATACAATGGCCAGTTTCTGTTTAAGGTTACCGGTGGCAACAGCTGTTACCACTTTTGCAATACCCCTTACCTGGTTGGTAAGGTTAGAAGCCATCATATTTACACTATCCGTAAGATCCTTCCAGGTACCGCCCACACCGCGCACCTCTGCCTGGCCACCCAGTTTTCCTTCTGTTCCTACTTCCCTTGCCACACGCGTTACCTCAAAGGCAAAAGAGTTCAGCTGTTCCACCATCGTATTGATGGTGTTCTTCAGGTCAAGAATTTCTCCCTTCACGTCAATGGCTACCGTTTTGGAAAGGTCGCCGCTGGCCACCGCCTTGGTAACCTCTGCGATATTGCGCACTTGCGCGGTAAGGTTCCCGGTCATCTGGTTTACCGAGTCGGTAAGGTCTTTCCAGGTACCGGCCACACCGGGCACAAATGCCTGTCCGCCCAATTTACCGTCTGTACCCACCTCCCTGGCCACACGGGTTACCTCCGATGCAAATGCACGCAGCTGATCCACCATGGTGTTCAGGGTTTCTTTCAGCTGCAATATCTCTCCGCGCACATCCACCGTTATCTTTTTAGACATATCTCCGTTGGCTACCGCAATGGCCACCTCTGCGATATTGCGCACTTGCGCAGTAAGGTTACCGGCCATCTGGTTTACAGAGTCAGTAAGGTCTTTCCAGGTACCCGCTACACCCGGCACATTGGCCTGGCCGCCCAGCTTTCCTTCTGTTCCCACTTCCCTGGCCACACGGGTTACTTCAGATGCAAAACCACGCAACTGGTCCACCATGGTATTGATGGTATTTTTTAATTCCAGGATTTCGCCTTTTACATCCACCCCAATTTTACGCGAAAGGTCGCCATTGGCAACCGCGGTAGTAACTTCTGCAATATTGCGCACCTGCGAGGTAAGGTTACTGGCCATTTTGTTTACGCTGTCCGTTAAATCTTTCCAGGTACCTGCCACCCCGGGTACATCGGCCTGCCCGCCCAGTTTTCCTTCGGATCCCACTTCGCGCGCCACCCTGGTTACTTCCGAACCAAATGCATTTAACTGGTCCACCATGGTATTGATGGTGTTTTTCAGCTCAAGGATTTCGCCTTTTACATCCACCGTAATTTTTCTCGACAAATCGCCCTTGGCCACCGCCGTGGTAACCTCTGCGATATTGCGCACCTGACCGGTCAGGTTGGAAGCCATACCGTTTACAGAGTCCGTCAAATCTTTCCACACACCCCCTACACCTTCCACCGTTGCCTGTCCGCCCAGCTTTCCTTCCGATCCCACTTCCCTGGCAACACGGGTTACTTCAGATGCAAAACCGCGCAGCTGATCCACCATGGTGTTGATGGTATTTTTCAATTCAAGTATCTCACCTTTTACGTCCACATCAATTTTCCTGGACAAGTCGCCGGTTGCCACCGCGGTAGTTACTTCGGCAATATTTCTTACCTGCGATGTCAGGTTACCGGCCATAATATTTACAGAGTCGGTCAAGTCTTTCCAGGTACCTCCCACACCCGGCACATCGGCCTGTCCTCCCAGTCTTCCTTCTGAACCTACTTCCCTGGCCACACGGGTAACTTCCGAGCCAAAAGAGTTTAACTGGTCCACCATGGTGTTGATGGTATTTTTCAATTCAAGGATTTCGCCTTTTACATCCACTGTAATTTTTCTTGACAAATCGCCCTTGGCCACGGCCGTGGTAACCTCTGCGATATTGCGCACCTGCCCGGTAAGGCTACTGGCCATACCATTCACACTATCCGTTAAATCTTTCCAGGTACCTGCCACACCTTTTACCTGTGCCTGTCCGCCCAGTTTTCCCTCCGTTCCTACTTCCAGCGCCACACGTGTTACCTCGGAAGAAAAAGAATTGAGCTGATCCACCATGGTATTGATAGTATTCTTTAATTCCAGGATTTCGCCCTTTACATCCACTGTAATTTTTCTTGACAAATCGCCTTTCGCCACGGCCGTGGTAACCTCTGCGATATTGCGCACCTGCCCGGTAAGGTTGCTGGCCATCTGGTTTACCGAATCGGTTAAGTCTTTCCATACGCCACCCACTCCTTTTACCTTGGCCTGGCCGCCCAGCTTTCCTTCAGAACCTACTTCCCTGGCAACCCTGGTTACCTCGCCGGAGAATGAGTTTAACTGATCCACCATGGTGTTGATGGTATTTTTCAGTTCAAGGATTTCGCCTTTTACATCCACCGTAATCTGCCTCGACAAATCGCCCTTGGCAAATGCGGTGGTCACCTCGGCAATATTGCGTACCTGGCCGGTAAGGTTACTGGCCATCTGGTTTACAGAGTCTGTTAAATCTTTCCATGTACCGGCTACGCCCTTCACTTGGGCCTGGCCGCCCAGTTTTCCTTCCGTACCTACTTCAAGGGCCACACGTGTTACTTCTGAAGAAAATGAATTGAGCTGGTCCACCATGGTATTGATGGTATTTTTCAATTCCAGGATTTCACCTTTTACATCCACGGTTATTTTTTTGGAGAGATCGCCTTTGGCAACAGCGGTGGTAACCTCGGCTATATTACGCACCTGCGCTGTAAGGTTACTACCCATCTGGTTCACTGAGTCGGTAAGATCTTTCCATACACCGCCAACGCCTTTTACTTTTGCCTGGCCGCCCAGTTTACCTTCCGAACCAACTTCCCTCGCAACCCTGGTTACCTCCATAGAAAAAAGATTCAGCTGCTTCACCATGTCATTTACTTCTTTTGCTATCCGCAAAAATTCTCCCTGCAGGTTATGGCCGCCAATCTCCAGTGGCATCTCCTGCGAAAGATTGCCCTTGGCCACGGAACTGATTACGTGGGCAATTTCGATGGTTGGATGCACCAGGTCCGAAATAAGATTATTCAATGAATCTACGCCGGTGCTCCAGGCGCCTTTTGAGCTGGGCACTTCAATGCGTTGGGTAAGCTTTCCCTGTTTACCGATGGTATTACCGGCCCGCGTAAATTCCTGCATCATTTTTTCATTCAGCGAGATAATATCATTCAATGTATCGCAGATTTTTCCGCTCAGGCCTGTCTGGTCAATGGGCATCCGCACACCGAAATTGCCATTCTTTACTGCTGTCAGTACTTCCAGCAGGTAACGGCTGTCAATGGAATCTGCCTGGTGTCCGCCATTGGCATTGTTGGGAGGAAGATAATTTAGTTTTGTTTTTATGGAGCTGGGTTTCTTCTGCGACAAAGCATTTTTTCCGCTTTCGGGTATTTGGGCGGACCGGGATTTGGTTGACATATTCAGGTATTTGGTTTTGGATGTAAATTCCACAATTTTTCAGCCATTTTTTTCTACGTTTTATTACGCATTAGTGTAGAAAATTTTCCACATAATTTGAATTTGATTTGAATTGGTTTAATCTTTTTTAACCAAACAGCATTTCCTCTATTTTTACACAAAGTATGCAATACAGATGGCAGAACAGGCAGATAAACAAAAAATTCATATCCTGGTTGTTGACGATGACGAAGACGATTTTTTTATTACCCGTGAACTGATTGAACAGATTCCCGGGTACCAATATGAATTCAAAATTGACTGGAGTCCGGGTTATGCCATGGCACTCGAAAAAATCTGCAGCGGCCTCTATGACATTTGTTTTGTTGATTACCGCCTGGGCGCCAAATCGGGCCTGGAGCTGATAGCGGAAACCACTGAAAAAGAATGTGAACAACCTATTGTTTTACTAACGGGCAAGGGAAACCGAGAAATTGACCTGCAGGCCATGCGCGCCGGGGCAGTGGATTATCTTATTAAATCAGAACTTAACCCGGAGAAACTGGAAAGATGTATCCGGTACGCAATGGCCAGGTACGCAGCCGCCAGGGAGCTAAGGGCCAATGAGCAGAAATACCGGGCCATTTTCGAAAAATCGAAAGACTGTGTTTTTGTTGCCGGTATCAATTTTAATTTCATAGAAATAAACAGGGTTGGCAGCGAACTGCTGGGTTACAGCAGGGAAGAATTGCTGAATATGAATTTTAAGGACCTGATAGCTTCGGGCGCCGATCCCCTTTCCATTGAAAAGGAAATACATGAAAACGAGGTTTTCCTTGACAGGGAAATAAACCTTGTTGCTAAAAACGGGGAAATCATACCCACCGTTTTATCCGTTACCCGCGAAAAAGACGCCGGTGGTAACAGTTACCTGCAGGGAATTATACACGATATCAGCGGTTTGAAAAAAGCCGAGAAAATAACGCTGCAGACAGAAAAGTTTAAAGCCGCCGAACGGTTGGTACGCATGCTGGCCCACGAGGTGCGCAACCCGTTGAACAATATCCTGCTGGCTGCCGAGCATCTTGGAATGGACAGTCACGATTCTGCCCAACAAACCCTTCTGCAAATCATCAGCCGCAACAGCAGCCGGATCAATAATATTATAACAGAATTGATGGATGCTTCAAGATCGTCCGAGATAAAGAAAGAAAGGATTGCACTGCAGTCGGTGATAGATGATAGTTTACAGGCTGCGTCGGACCGGATAATCCTGAAGCGCATTCAACTCAAAAAAAACTACATGCCGGACGCGGCCTGGATAATGGCAGACGCTGTAAAACTCAAAATTGCGTTTCTGAATATTATTATCAATGCGGTGGAAGCAATACCCGAAGACTCGGGTCTGCTTGAAATAATAATGGAACCCGATTTCACCGGTTACAGGATACTGATCATAGACAACGGTCATGGAATAAAAGAAGACGAGCTGAACCGGATATTTGATCCCTACTACACATCAAAAAACAATGGAATGGGACTTGGTCTTGCTTCAGTACTGAATATTTTACGATCGCATGGTGCGCTGATAGAGGTAAAATCAAAGCCGGGGCTGGGCACCAGTTTTATCATCAACTTTGAAACTGCGAAATCATGAAATTAAAAGCACAGTCAGCTTCGGGCAGTGTTTTTAACAACTATTATTTTATCCCCTTGCTGGTATTGCTGGCGTTTTTCTCTGTTTTATCGTACCAGCGCATCATACGCATGAATGCCTCTGCCGAACAGCTTATCCGCACGCACCTGCGCGAACTGGAAACTGCAAAAATGCTGGCGGCCATTACACGGGCAGAATCTTCGCAACGGGGTTTTCTTCTTACCCGCGACAGCAGTTTTTTACATTCCCTGCACGATGCAGAAAACGAAGCTATTTCCAGTGTACAAAGCCTGGCCACCCGGGAAACAGACAGTTCACTGGGCAATTCAATTGCCACACTCGACACCATTTTGAAGCGCCGTTTGCAATTGCTGAATTATAACCTTGAACTGTACAAAGACGGCGCCCAATCAACCGCATTCCTGAGAAGCTCGCTCGACAGTGGCAAACAACTAATGGGTTTGTTGTATGAAAAAACAAACCAGCTCACCACCCTGCAGGCTGCATTGACCGCAAAAAATACCATTACAAAAAATGACGATGCCGTGCTGACGCCTGTTATCAGCCTTCTTTTTTCGCTGGTGGTTATCATTATTTTTACCCTGCTGTTTATCCGGCTTCGCCGCCAAACCATCAGGCAGGCTGCACTGAAAAAAGAACTCAGGGCGCGTAATACCGAATTAACCGGGCTGAATGAACTTTTTCTTGAAAAAAATCGTGCGCTGCAGCGAAACAACGAGGAGATCGCTTCATTTAGTTATGTAGCCTCGCACGATTTACAGGAACCGCTCCGCAAGATCCAATCTTTCAGCCAGCTGATTATTGATAAGGAAGGTGAGGCGCTGTCAGCTACGGCAAAAGATTATTTCCGGCGTATAAAAGACGCGGCGGCCCGTATGCAGTCGCTCATAGAAGATTTACTGGGCTATGCAGCAGCCGGCGCAGGCATACAGAAGGCCGGTTCAGCAGACTTAAACCTGGTACTGGGCGAAGTAACAAAACAATTGCACGAATCCATAAAAGAAAAATCGGCGGTTATCAATGCTGGTAAGTTGCCGGTAATAAAAGGCAACTTGTTCCAGCTGGAACAGTTATTTTCCAACCTTATCAGCAATGCACTTAAATACAGCAAGAAAGATGAAGTGCCTGTAATAAATATACAGGCGCAGCGAACAAAGGCCGGAGACGGTGAATTGCCGGGGTTTTGGAAAATAATGTTCTCCGACAACGGCATTGGTTTCGACAATGGGTCAGCAGAAAAAATATTTGATATTTTCCACCGGCTGCATGGCAAAAGTGAATACCCGGGTTCGGGTATCGGTTTGGCCATTGCAAAAAAAATTGCAGATAACCATGGCGGTTCTATTACAGCTGAAGGAGACCCCGGGAAAGGCGCTGTTTTTTGCATCTACTTCCCGGAAATGAGAGGCCCGGATGGAAATCCGGGCCGGTTATAATCCAATATCCTATGAAAAACCATGCAAACTAAATTTGCCGTATATTCTTAAAATCAAATTAAAAGCCAGATTTTTTAAACACTTATTTACGCTGCTTCCTGTTTGCAGGGAAAGCATCCAACAAAAAACATTGCAATTATTTTCCTGCCGCTTTCTATAACTGTAGAATTTAATGCACGATGCTGCCCCGGGGTATGATGATGGCTTTTGTCCTAAACCTATCGATCAATGATCGCGGCCGATGCACCAATTAATTTTACAAATCTGCGAATCCAGGGGTTTGGGGATGGCTTTAACCCTGCAACTATTAATCAATAATTCTTCGCCGCAGATGAAGACGCATAGACTGATTTTACAAAATCTGCGAATCGCGGCTATTCCCCCACAAGCTTGGATAGTGCTTTTCAGCAGTGAGATCCAATCGATGCAAGGACTCACGTCTCACGACTGACGACTCACGTTAAAGACGGGGCATGTTTCAACGGTGATGCATATACGCTATACCGGCTTTAAAAAAAACGCTGCTAAAGAAAACAAAAAATCCTGCCTAATGACAGGATTTTTTTTTCATTTTAATATTTTGCTTTCTTTTCTTCTTTTTCAGCTTTTATCTTATGTTTTACTTTGGCAACGGGATGATGTACACCCTGTTTTTCCAGTTGCTTTTCATCTGCCTTAATATCCCTTTTTTCGGCCCTTACTTCCTTACGGTCATCCAGTGCTTTTTTTACTTTTGCGTGGCTAAGATCGTGACCCATTTCTTTTTTTTCTTCTTTTTTATGCTGTACGTCTTTTTTTAAATCTTTCATTTCTGCTTTCTTTGTTGCCTCGGGTGTTTGTGCCATGGCTGCTGCGGCAAATAAACAACTGAATGCTGCGATGATTATTTTTTTCATTGTTTTTTAATTTTAGTTTATCAATATATTCAATGGCTGTTGTGCGATTATTGTGCCACTGTAAAACAATTGCCTGACAGTGACTAAAGAGATGCCTGCCAGTATGATCCGTTAAAATAATTAACCATCTTCAAGGCTGTCCATACCCAATAACTTCTGCATTCCATTGTATATGTTGAATAATTTGCCCAATTAATATGCGTCTTCGGCGTAAACTTCACCACGGAGACACAATAACACTGTATATCACATAGGATTCATCATTGTTTGCCCGGGACTCAATAGTAAGAACAATTCCCGGGGAGATAACAAAGGCAGATACAGAGAGAGCGGGCTTCGCGTCTTAACGAAACGGTATTGTAATTAAAATAATAAATGATTGCCCCAGGCCTGCTGCAATAATGACAATGAACACAATCGTAAAAATACTATGTAATTTACTATTGCATACATGTAATCCTGCTCATCTTTGATTCTGCATATTGCCTGTAATAATAAATCTTCTTACCTGCGAATTCATTATACGGAATGGCCTTATTATTGCTGTAATTTTATAACCATTTACGTAGTTTGCGCGCGTATTTCCAATCTTATTGAAATTCCCGTTTCCAAAATATTTATCGCATTTCCTGGCTCTAATTGAATTCAAATGCTAAAGCAACTGTTTTGTGTAGTAGCGCTGGTCTGTACCGCCAGTTTTCTCAGCGCCCAAAATGTTTTCGATCCCAGTGATACGCTTATTACCTACGACGGTTCTTCGCCGGCAGGCACTACCAGCAATCCCGGTGTTCCCCCCAATTTTATAATGTCCAAATGGGTAAGAAGCTCAAAGATGCACTGGCCTACCAATAATTTTAAATGCTATATATGGAACGGCATGCAGTTTCGCCTGCGTTTTCCCAACAACTATAACCCTGCTAACCCCGGCAAGTACCCGGTGATCGTTTTCTTTCACGGTGGTGGAGAAATTGGTGGTGTGTACGATAATGAAATGCAACTGGTATGGGGCGCACAGCTTTTTGAACAACGCATCAACAACGGCGAATGGAATGGTTTTCTGCTTTTTCCGCAGGAACCGGCTATCGGCTGGAATGATTATCACTTCAGTCGTATTAACAGTGTGCTGGATACCCTGCAAAAATATAACAATACCGATCCCGACAGGGTTATTGCTATGGGTTTATCTGCCGGTGGTTTTGGCGGGCTATCCTATACCAGCCTGTATCCGCAGCGCGTGGCCGTTTCAATACAGGCATCGCCTGTGCAGGTAGCCGCATTAACCAACACGGTGAATAATTGGGTACATGTACCGGTGTGGGTTGCCAACGGTGGTACAGATGTCAATCCCGATCCGGCCAGCATGCAGGGATTTTATACCGGTGTGCGAAACGCCGGCGCCGACATTTACCAAACCTATTTTGCCAATAGCAGCCATAATACCTGGACGGATATGTGGACGCTTAAGAATCCGGCGGGCGCTTATCTTACCGATGTATACTGGGCCAATGCCCATAAAGCGCAACCGCTGGTCTATTTTCAAAACCAGCAGTTCTGCAACGGGGCACCGTTGTCTGCACGCATGGGTATTACACAGGGCTTTTATGCCTATGAATGGCAACAAAATGGCGTTACCATTCCAGGTGCTAACGGCAATGAATATACGGCAACACAGGCAGGCCAGTACAGGGTAAGGTTTATGCGGGTGGCAGGTGGCGCATGGTCTGCCTGGTCGCCCAGGCCCGTTGTAATAAGCACCAAAGCCT
>Ga0068864_100001673_pt1 | contig 18247 bp, 10 predicted proteins | sample KBSSwiS72_FD_66586 | JGI IMG/M metagenome (GOLD analysis project Ga0068864, IMG submission 66586) | Switchgrass rhizosphere microbial communities from Kellogg Biological Station, Michigan, USA - KBS Switchgrass S7-2 | ecosystem: Host-associated > Plants > Roots > Rhizosphere > Soil ... | reverse complement strand
GCCGACGCCAGCGCCTCGTACATCGCGAGCTCGATTTCGCCGGCGGCGGCCCAGAATTCGGGGTCGTCCCGCATTGCCGTTTCCAGCACTTGGCGGACCTCGCGCACGCGAGCGGGCGACACGGGGCTCTTCTTACCTCGATGCAGCAGAAGGTCGGCGGCGACCAGGTTCAGCATTGGATAAAAAGCGTTCGAGAGCTTCGCCGCTTTGGCAAGCCTTTCGCTCTCCGCATAGCACGACCGCATGTTAGCGAGATCGCCTTCCGCACGCCTGCCTGCAGCGCCCTGCACCATCACACGACGCTTGTAGGCGGACGCGAGCATGCTGCAGCGCTCGGCGGAAGGCTGGATCGCCATCAGCTTGTTCAGGAGATCGATCGCAGCGTCGATGGCGGAGAGCGCCGATTGGGTGGCGCTCGCAGACGCACCCGGCTTGTCCCCGGCGCGCGAGCGTTGGACGTCGTCCCACGCGTCGCGCACGCGCAGGTTTGCGAGCTGCTCGATCGCCGACGTGGGAGCCGTCCCGTCCTCGGCGGCAACCGCGCGCTCATACCAACGGATCGCCGCCCGCCGGTCGCCGAGGGCGTCCCAAGCCATCGCGTAGGCGGTAGCCACGCTGCCGATGCCGCCCCACTGCAGCGAGAAGCGGTCTTCGAGAAAACGGATCCGCATGCGCTGCGCTTCACCCGTCCGGCCCTGGTACTTGCTTTGTACCTGCAGCGTCTCGAGCGCGTTCTCGAGACCGATCGAAGAAGCGATGCCGGCGAACTCGTTCAGCGGCGAGGCCACCCCCTGCGCGTCGGCAGCGTCGCGCCGGAAGATCCAGTCGGGGTCGCCGTAGCATTGGTACGCTGCCCACGTATTGCCGCCGGCGAGCTGCGCGGCCTCGCGAGCGTCGGCGACCGCATCCAGGAACCGGCGCCCGCCCAGGATTCCATCGTAGAAGGTCGTCGCGAACGTGCTGGCGCCTGCGTCGTCTACCGCCCATCCCGCGGCGATGACGCAGCGCACGCCGATGCCGATGAGCTTCTCCGCGACCGTTGCGGCAAACCGCGCCCGATCGTACTTGGCTACGAGTTGTCCCGGATTGCGCGCGGCGAGATGGCAGCAGTTGACGAACACGAGCTCCGGCACGACGCGCATGCTCTCGATTTCGCGCGGCCCAAGAAAGCTGCACTCGGACAGCACGACGCCGCGCGGATCGCCATCGTCCGGTTCCCCTCCGCCGGTCGCCGTCGCGTCACTCGCAATGCGCGCCGGCGGCTCGCCATGCCCGGAGATGTGGACGATTCTCCAATCCCGAGCCATCAGCGCATTGACGATGGTGCGCGCGTCGGGGCCGGCCTGCGCTTCGTCGTCAGGACTGATGAGGGCGACCACTTTGTCTGGGCTGAGCGCTCCGAGAGCCGTGAGGCGCCTGACGATCGCATTCGCCTCGGCGCGCGCCCCCGGCAGCCTCGGATATCGATCCGGGTCGCACAGCGGCTCGCCGATGACGAGGATCTTTTCCTCCGTACCGCTATCTCGCGTTTCGCGGCGAAACTCGGAGACTCGCAGCTTGCGGATGAGCTTCGAACGGATCGCCCACGGGCGACGGTCGCCGCTGCCGGGCACATTCGCATCGAGCAGCTCCCACGGAATGCCTGCAGTCCCCGAATCGAGCTCGATCATCATGTCGAGCGAGCCTCCGAGGAACGGCTCCAGCTCGACCGGCACCAGGAGGCGGAACAGCGTGCGCCCGATCGCGTCGTCGACGCTGGTGTCGTTCGAGGCGGATTGGACGAGCCGTCGCAGGAGCGGCGCTTGCGTCGCCTGCGCGCGTATCTCCGTTCTCGCCCGCTTGGTGTCGAGCGTGTACGCGATATACGGGTTGCCCTGCGCGTCCTGATCGGAGATCGCCGAGATCAGGTCGTAATCGGCGCCGCGGTAGCCCGATTCGAGCGGCCGTTTCATCGCGCCCCTGCTCGACTGGATCGAGGCCGTCACGACGTATTGGGCGGGCGTCGAGCTCGCCTGCACCTGCAGGCTGCGCCACGCCTCCGTCGCGCGCTCGAGATAGAGCTCGATCAGGCGCAGATGACCAACGACGGGCCAGCGGATCTTCGCGAGCCGCTCGTTGGCCTCGCGCACGCCCTGCGCGATCAGCTGCGCGGATTGTCCGGCTGAAATGCCGCTGCCGCCGCTGCCGATGAGCGTGGACGCGAGCTCGAACGTCGAAGCGCCGCCCGGGCGCTTTTCCGACTCGCGCTGCGACCACTCGATCACGGCCTGCCTCACCGTGTGCACGAGATCGACCGCGCGCAGCTCGCCCTCGGGCCCGAGCCCGGCGACGATGACCGCTTCCGGCCGCGGGACTCGCCCGGGATAATCCTCATCGCAGGACCGATTCGCGAAGACCTGATTGCTCCCCGGAACATCCGGATACGAGCCCGCCTTCACTTTCTCGCTCATCGAGCGGCCGATGAGCCGGTCCATCACCGCTTCGGTGCCGGTGAGGCGCATCGAGCGATAGTGCCCGAGCATGAGCGGATCGCGAACGAACTTGAGATCGCCGTTGACGACCGTGACACGCAGCGCCGCGCCCCGCTCCACCGAAGGCGCCTGCGCACTCTCGCTGGACGGCGCGTAGAGATCGCGATCGGCCGCGGGCGGCCGGCCGGACGAGCCGGCGCGCGCAGGACGACTCCACACGTGCGCGGTGCCGGTGTCGGCGGGCGCACCGGTGGCGCGAGTCGCGCGAGCGTCATCCAACGCGGCGAGCGCGCTCGTGGTTCCACTCTGCAGCAGCTCGAGATAGGCGGGGTACGCGCTTTCCTCTTCCGGCAGCTTGCCGTGCTCGCAATCGAGCTTCCACGTCCTGACGCCGGGCAACCGTGCGCTCGACCAGGTGACGCGCCCGTCGCCGCTCGACTGCGCATCGAGATAGACGAGCCCGTTCTCCGCGCTGACCTCGTAGCCGTCCGGCGTGAGCTTCGTCTGGCCCACCACGAGCACGATGCGGTCCGCAAAGCCCGCGAGCGTGGTTGCGAGCTGGCCATCGAGCCTCTTCCGCAGGCCGACCGCGCGGTCGAGCGCGTCCTGCGTCGGGATGCCCCACTCGTACGCGTCGAGCTGCAGCGGAACGTCGTGCCAGACGCTGCGCGCACGCGCCGCCTCCAGATCGTCGGCCGCAAGCTTCTGCCAAGTGGCCGCGCTCGAAAGGTCCGGCGCTGCGTCGACCAACCCGGCCTGCATCTGGATGAATCCGGGAAACGCCGCCATCAGCATCCGCGCCTCGTGGCTTGCGAACGGCGCGCCGATCGCCACGAGCAGATTGCCGAAGTTGTCGTCACCGGACAGCACTTGCATGGGCGCCCACGACCCGCCGTTGGGCGTGCCGAGCATGAGGACGCGCGCGCCGTCGCGCGTCATCATCTGCTGCCACGTCTGCGGCCGCTCGAGCAGCATCGTCCGCGCGAGCAGTCCGCCCATCGAGTGCGCGACGATCCGTACCGGCAGGCCGTTGCGCCCGCGGGCGGCCAGCGCGTCGTCGACCGCATGCGCAAGGCGCTGCGCCTCGTCTTCGAGCGGCCGTCGCCAGTCGTACCCGAATTCGATGACCTCGTGCGTCTGCGCAAGGAACTTCGAGAGCCCGTCGTACAGCGCAAGGGGCGCGTCCGCGCTCACGTTGTCCTTGCCGGGCGAATACGCGAGCTTCTTCAATCCGAAGACGATCCGCGGCGAGAGCCAGATGCGGTCGGTGCCCACCTTGAGATTGCTCCCGAGAATCCCCGGCAGCACGAAGACCGCGGGCTTGTCGCTCGCCCGCGGGAGATCGCGTGGTCTGGCTGCGCGCGCCCCGCTCGACGCTTCGCCGGCCCACGACAGCGGCCCGACCGGCCGAAAGCGGCGCGGGTCGTCATCGACGAGCGCGCTCGTGATCGCCGCCGCCGACGTCTCGTTCGTGAAGTACGTGAAGTGCGACACCTTGCCGCCCTGGTCCAGCACGAACGTTGCCGTCTCCTTGCGCGGTACGCCGCCGTACATCGAGCGCGTCTGCACAACGAGATCGTTGTCGGTCCAGTAGAACGAGTCGGCGACGAGCGTTTTGAGCCACGAGACGACCGAATCGCCCTCGATGTCGCCGGCGACGACGCGCAGGTCGCCCGGAACGGTATCGGTCGCGGAGTAAAGCCACTCGACCAGCGGGTTGTCCGGAATCTGCGCGCTCAAGCCGGGGATTCGCGCCGGATCCTCGCGACGCGCGGCGACGTGCGCTATCAAATCGACGATTGCCGGCACGACGGGAATCCCGGCAAGCTCGAGGCTCCACTTGAACACGGAGAGATACGCATCGAGCCGCTTCGAGGCGAGCAGCGTTCCGCGCGCCGGGCAGGCGACGCGGACGATCCTGCCGATCCGCAGGTTCTTTCCCGCGACGGCGCCATGCAGCGCCTTCATGTCGCTGCGGTGCTGCTCGTAGCCTTTGGCGCCGAAGAACTTGAGATCGGCCGCAAGGTCCTGGCTCGCGCAAGCGCGCACCAGAACTTCGGCGACGAGGCCGCCGCGCGAGTGCGTCAGGAGATCCACGCGTGCATCCTGCGGCAGCGCGCTGGCGAGCGTCAGCGCGTTGGCGATGGGACTGACGGACAGTGTGCGGTGATCGAGCGCGTAGACCCGGTTCCCGTAATGGTCGAAGATCGCGGCGACGTGCTCAGGGTGGTCCTTCCAGAGCTTGTCGAACGTGACCGCCGTGTTGGCGAACGTGCCGTGCACGAGCACGAGCGCCGGCGCGCCGTCCGCGGACGCTTCCACGCCGGCGGGACGTGCGCCACTGCCCTTGAGCTTCGGCAGCGCGTCGCGCTGCAATCGGTAGACGCCTTCGTCGACCTGCTCGTCGACCTTGCGAACGACGGCGTCCGCTGCGAGGCCCGCCGCGCTGTCCGAGATGACTTCGATGCTGTCGAGCAGCACCTCGCCCATTCGCGGGTCGGCACCGCCACGCGCAGCGGGAGCCCGTTCCAGGCCTTGCCATTGCAGCCGCGCCGGAACTCGAATTGCGCCGTCACGCGTACCGGTTTTCGCCGGTGCGCCGCCGCGCGCGCCGGGCGGTAGTGTCTGCGCACGGATGAGATCGAGCGCGTTCTCCGGGCGCAGATACAGCGCGGGGCCGCCCGAGATCCGAAGGACGATGATGTCCTTGCCAGGCTCCGCCGTGATTCGAACGTCGGCGCCGCCGCCGCGCTCGGCGCCGACACGGACGGATTGCGTGACGCGACCCCGCAGCGCGTCGGGCCGGGACTGCGGCGGTCCACCGCCGCGCGCCACACCGGCCGCAGATTGCTCGTGCCCGGTAACGACAAGGACGACTGGCTTCGCCATCGACGGTCGTGTTTTCCGGCAGCAGCCGTCGTACTAGACCGTGAACGGCCGCTGCGCGAGAAACGTGCCCGCTACGCCGAGCGTGAACAGGTTCGGCGACTGGCTCGCCGGCAGGCCCGCCTTGATGCGCGCATGAAACGTGCCGTAGTTGCCTTGGAACGTGCCCTGGCTCCAGACTTTGAGGAGCGACTCGGTGAACGCGCCGTTGTGATCGCCGTCCATCGACGTCTGATTGTCCTGGCAGCCCGATATCAGTACGACGGCCGGATTGAACTTCTTGACGATCGCCTGCAGGCGTCCGCTCGCCGCCACCTGCGCGAGCGCGGCATCGGGGTCGACGGCCGCCTTCCCAGCCGCCTTCACGAGATCGAGCTGCAGCTTGTCGTAGAACGCCTGGTGCTCGCGATACGTGCGCATGGCGACAGCCGGCGGCATGAGCTTCGGGCGCTGGTGCGTGGTCGCGAACGGCGGCGGTCCCGCGCGGGTGACGGTTCCGCTGTGGCAACTGTCGGACAGCACGAGAATCCGTACGCCCGCTGCGAATCGGCTCAATTCGAAGTAGAGCTCGTCGTCGATGAGCTGGCCGTCGTACAGGCACCACGTCTCGTCCTGCTTGTCCGGCTCGTCGCCGCTCACGTCAGGGACCTGTCCGCCGTGCCCCGAGTAGGTCAGCAGGAAGAAATCGCCCGCCTTGAGCTCCTTCGCGGCGTCGCGCATGCCGGAAAGGACATTCGCGCGCGTGGCCTTTTTCGTGAGCAATATCGTCGACTTCATCCCTTGCGACTTGGCGATGGCCGCCATGTCGTTCGCGTCGAACTCGCAGGCGGCAAGCGGCCCGTCCCATCCGCCGTACGCGGCGGCACTCACCCCGTTGAGCCCCGCATGCAGGGACAACGCTTTTGCATTGGACTTCGCTTCAACCTTCTTTCTCTTCGCCATGATTCGCTCTCCTGTTCGTCAGATGGGCGCGTGCAAACGCGCGATCGCGATCGATCTCGACATTCGGGTCTCGGTGCGACTTACGCCACCAGCGTGGCGATACGGGTGATCACGCCGAGCACGCCAGCCACCGCGTTGATCACGTCGACGGCGTCTTCCAGCTCCTGCAATTCGTCCGCGAGGTCCTTGGTCGCGTCTTCGATATCCGGCAGCTCCGCCGCAAAGTCCGCGGACAGCTGCTCGAGCAGCACGTTGCGGAGCGCATTGATCGCCCGCGCGAGCTCGAAGATCTCGTTGCTCCAGGCGGCATGCGCGACGTCGTCCAGCCGCTTCGGGTCGATCAGCAGCAGCGCGTCCTGCGTGGACTGCAGATGCAGCTTGAGAGAGCGCAGGCGTTCCGCCTGCCCGCTCGCTGCGCTTGTGGCTGCGGGTGATGGCGCACCGCCACGCGCTGCCGTCGCCGACCTCGACACGCTGCGTCTGGCCACCGTCGGCGCGGGCGGCCCGCGAGGCGGCGTCGCCGACCTCGGCGTGCCACGGGCGGCCGCCGATCGCGCAGTCCTGCGACCCGTCGTCTTGGTGGTTCTCTTGCGCGTCGCCATCGATCCTCCGCAATCGGTTGCGTCGTCCGGCGCGGACTACCTCGCCCTGGTAGCGTCCTTCAGAGCGCCGACGGCTTCCAGCAGGTCGTCGGTGTCCTTCAACATCGCGGTGAGCTCGCGTGCCGAGTACTCGCCGCTCAGGATGCGCTCCCACACATTCTGCATTTGCTTCGCGGCGGCCTGCGCGGAGGTCACCGCTGCCTCCGTCTGACCCAGCGCCCGCACCCTGAGATACGTGCGGCGGTGATCCGCCCACGTTCCGTCGATGTCTCCGTTGACGTACGGCGTCTTCACCTTGGTGAGGTAGAACTGGTTGTTCGACTTTGCAAGGTTATTTCGAATGTCGTCGCCCGCGAGCTCCAGCACTCGCTCCTGCAATGCGAGAGCGCGCCCGATCGTCGGCGCATCGCGCTCGAGCGCCTTCGCCACCTTGGCGCCATGCACCTGCGCGGCGACGATTTTGGCGAGTCCGCCGAGGGCGTTGACCTGGGCCCGGGTCAGGAGCGGCTTGCCGGCGCCTTTTTCCAATGCGTCGCTCAGGCTGTCGACGCGCTCCGCAACCGACTTCACCGCTTCACCCGTCGCATCGGCCTGCGAGCCGTTCGCAAGCTCCTGCAGCGCCCTGAAGTACGCCTCGACGGCATTCACCGAGCGCTTGAGCGTTGCGTAGAGCGAGATCGTCTTGACGAGTTGCACGTCGAGCTGCTCGAGCCTCGCCGCACGCTGCTCCTGCTGCTCTTGCGACACCGGCGGCCGCGGCTTCGTCACGACCTGCGTATCGCTGTCGGCGTCGACCGCGGCATCGCTCGCGACGTCGACGACTTTCGCCGTCGCCTGCGCGTACTGGATGCCCGCGGACGAGAGATCCTTCGCACGCTCGACCGCAACCGACGCGCAGCCTGCCAGCACGGTCGCCGCCAGGGCGACCACGAGAGCGTGTCGAATCACATTCACCGCGGCAGCCCGTGGAAGCGCATTCGCTTCTTGGGAGCCGGCCACTCGATCCCCAGCTTTTTCGCGGTGAGCGGCCCGCAGATGCCGTCGGCCACGAGCCTGTTCATCGCCTGAAATGCCTCGACCGCGGCGACGGTGTGCGGGCCGTATTCGCCGTCGATCTTCCCGGGGTCGACGCCCTTGTCGCGCAGTGCGCGCTGGACGGTGCGGACGAGCGCGCTCCTGATGCATGGCGTCTCGAGCGTGAGCAGGTAAGGCAGCGGCTTGACCGGCGCCACGTAACCGGTCGACGCATAGGCAAGCCCCGGAACCTTGACCACATAGTGCCAGAGCCGCCCTTCGATCCTGTCGCGGCGCACGCCGAGGTTGACGCCCGCAGCCTCGACCGTTCCGCCCCGGCCGTCGGTGATCGCGATGTGCCCCATCTTGCCGGGCGCCGGCGGGGTACGGATCAGCACCGCGCCCGCGATCGAGTTGGATTCGAGCTGCGTGGTGCGGTCGAGCCGTCCGTCGAGCGTGTCGCGCACCCATGCACCGGAATAGGCGTCGGCGAGCGCGGGATTGGCGGTGTTGCTGATGCAGCCATACAGCCTGCCGGTCGCCTGAAAGGCAAGCCACGACGCAAACTCCGCGCAGTCCCATGGACCGTGCCAGTGCGCGTTGTCCTTCGGCACCTGGACATTCACGTACTTCTCGCCGATGCGCGTCTGCGCGAGCGCAAGGAGCTCGGCGCCAGTGTCCATGCGAACCTTTCGAAAGCGGAACGTTATCGGTGATGCGTCGCGAGGCGAGAGCCTACGACTTTGAGTCGCGGGCATCAAGGTCTCGCGCGCTTTGTCCCATACTAAAGCAACCGTCGACGTCGCGCGCCGCTGCATGGACATCGAAACCATCGACCAGGCTCCATCCGAAGTCCGGCTCCATCGCGTGCTGTGGCTCGTCAAGTTCCTGCGCGCGCTCGTGCTGCACGTTCTCGTCGCCGTGGTCGCGGCCGGTGTCTATTTCATGACCGGCTTCGACAAGGTTTCACCCCTCGCCGTCGACATGATCCGCTCGATGCGGGCGCAAGCGATCCAGAACAACCTCGACGGGAACCCACTCGGTCAGGTGGGTTTCGCCATCACGGCGGCGATCCTGTTCGTCGTGTTCCTGATGTTCGTGACGTGGATCTATCGCTCGATCACGAACGTGCGGCGACGCGCCTTGCAGTTCCAGGCTCTGCTGTGGGTGGCAGTGGCCCTGTGGAACTCCGCGGGCAAGTGGTCGGAGGTGCGCTTCGCATTCCGCAATCTGGACACGGAGTTTGCGATTCTTTCGGCGTTCGGCTCGGCGATGACGATACTGGTCGTTCCGCTCGTGGTCGGCACCGCGCTTTGGACCGTGGCCCGGTCGCCGGAACCGTCGAGCTTTGTCGCGACGCTCGATCCTCGTCTCGCGCCGGGCTTCTGGACCTACGTCAACAAGCTGCTGGACCTGCCGCGCACGCCGCTGCGCACGGTGCGGACGACCGTTGCCTACGCGTTCGCCTTCGCCGGCGCACTGCTGCTGATCGAGTCCATGATGTATTTGCTCACGGCTGGCAGCACCTCCAACAAGCTCGCGACCCTGGCCATTGCCTGCCAGCACCGAGACCTGCTGCCGGACTGCGTCGCCCAGTCCGAGCGCTGGGCCCGTCGGATTCCGCTTTTCCTGCTCGTGGCGATCATCGGCGTCAAGGTCGCGGCCTTCCTGCAATCGACCGCCAAGAGACTGGGCGGCTTGAGCGTCGCCGAAGTGTTGCGACGGCCCAACGATCCGTTCGTGCTGTACCTGCGCCCGTTCGATGCCGACGACGTCATACTGCCGACGCCGCGCCTGCCTCCGCTCAGCAGCTTCCTGTCCTTTCGGCCCTTTCCGGTCCGCATCGAGGAAGAACTGTTCGACGTCGCCGACGGCTATCGCCCGTTGATCGCCGTCGGCAGGCCGGGCAGCTCGAAGGAGGCGCAAGGCGGCCTCGCGTATCGCACTTACCTCGACGATTCCGAGTGGCAGGCCTATGTGGCGCAGAAGATCCGCGACGCCGAGCGCATCGTGCTGCTGCTCAAGGATTCCGCCGGCGTGCGCTGGGAGCTCGAGCGCGTGATTCGCGAGAAGGCGGCCCCGAAAACATTGTTCCTCGTCGATCCCGCGATCAAGGCCGACGCGACGTGGGACGCGCTTGCCAAGACGCTCGTGCCCTTGTTGCAGGAAGCTGCGTTGGCGCCGGCCGAGTTCGGACTGCAATCGCGTCCGATCGGATTCTTTCTGCAGGGCGGCAAACTGGTGGAGATCGTGAACGCCAATCGCACGGCGACGTCGTACCGGACCGCGTTCTCGCACTTTCTCGCGGCGCGGCTCGCGGCGGGATAGAGCGCGATCGCTTGGCGGGATCGCTGCGCGGTGCCTGGGGGACGAGCTCGGCCGCGCGTCTAGCGAGCCGGCTGGAACAATTCGATCGGGTTTCCCGATGGATCGTCGACGAGCGCCTGCTTGCCGCCGGGCCCCGTCGTGACATCACCACGCAAGCGGGCACCCTTGCGAGCGAGCTGCTCGACAAGCGCGGCAAGGTCGTCGGTCTCGAGCACCAGCCGGTTCCATCCGCCCGTAGCCGGCATGGCCCCGCTCGAAAGCGCACGCGCCGCCGAGCTGCCCGGGCCGCTCAACCACAGCGTCAGATCGTCGCGCTTCACCATCGCGAAGGGCGGTCCCCACTGCTCGACCAGCTCGAAGCCGAGCAACTTCGTGTAGAACGCCACGGCGGCGTCTACGTCAGCAACGAGATATCGGACAACCGCCATGCCAGGTTTCCGGAGAAAGAGGGCGCACTGTCGATCGGACCGCGCATCAAGTCAAGGCTCGGCCGATCGCGCCTTGAGATCGAGCGAGAACGTCTGTCCCACCAGGTCCTTGCCGAAACTGCGATGGCGCTCTTCCTTCGTGAGACGGAAACCCGCGTCCTCGTACAGGTGGCGCGCCGCGTCGAGGCCGCCGTTCGTCCACAGCATCATCTTGCGGTAGCCGGCGCGGCGCGCGAAGTCGATGCACTCGGCGACAAGCCGACGCCCGATGCCGGCCCCGCGCGCCGACGGCTCGACGATCAATAGCCGCAGCTGCGCGACGGCAGGCGAGCGCTCCACCACGAACACGGAGCCCACGTTCTCGCCGTTGCGCTCGGCGATCCAGCAGCGCTCGCGCTTCGGCTTGTAACGCTTGATGAAGCGCGCCGCGATTTCCGCGACCAGCGCTTCGAACGTCTCGTCCCAGCCGTATTCGTCCGCGTAGAGCCTGCCGTGGCAGGCCACCACCCACCCGATGTCGCCGGGTCGATGCGGCCGCAGCACGACGGGTGCGGCGTTCCTCTCCGGCTCGCCGAGCAGCGCCTCGACGGTGCGCATGGCGCCGACCAACCGTCGCTGCGCCGCGTTGGGCAGTGCAGCGAGGAGCTCCGCGATCTCGTCGTGCGACGCGCGATCGATCGGCGCAAACGCCTTGCGGCCGGCCGCCGTCAGCTCGAGCTCGTGGCGCCGCGCATCGGTCGCCGCCGGCGACTTCCGCACGTAGCGGCTGGCCACGAAGCCTCGCAGAATCCGGCTCAGGTAGCCGGGATCGAGTCCGAGGCGCTGCGCGAGGTCGCTCGCGACCGAGTGCTCGGAATGCGCGAGTTCATACAGCACGCGCACCTCGGCCAGCGACCACGGGCTGTCGTAGAGGCCCTGGCGCAGGATCCCGATGCGCTGCGTGTAGAAGCGGTTGAACCGCCGGACCGCCTCGATGCGGGCATCGAGGCCGGACCGCGGGGCGAGCGAGGTGGCGTTGGCCATGTGACAATGTCAACCGATTGATTGACTTTGTCAACTATCTGCCCCGGGCGACCGCGGCCGAGGAAGTTGCCGGCGACCGGCGGCATCACCCCGCCGCGCGTCCCCAGAGCCACGCGGCGCCGCGCACGCCGCTCGAGTCGCCGTGCACGTTGCGCACGAGCTTCGTATCGACCCGGTCCGAGAAAATCCACGGCGCCCAATGCTTCGGCACGTTCGCGTAGAGCCGCTCGATGTTCGACATGCCGCCCCCCAGCACGATCACATCGGGGTCGAGCACGTTGATCACGTGCGCGATGCCGCGCGCGAAGCGCTCCTCGTAGCGTGCGAGGGTCGCCTCGCAGTTTCGATCCCCGGCCGCGGCAGCGGCGGCGATGTCTTTGGCATGTCGCCGCTCGCCGGACCCGTCGCAATGGTCGCGCTCGATGGCGGGCCCGGACAGCCACGTCTCGATGCACCCGCGGCGGCCGCAATAGCATGCGGGGCCGGGACGCTCCTCGTCCCGGGGCCACGGGAGCGGATTGTGTCCCCATTCGCCCGCAATCGCATTGGCTCCGTCCAGCACGCGTCCGTGCACGACGATGCCGGAGCCCACACCAGTGCCGACGATCACGCCGTGGACCACCGCCGCGCCCTGCCCCGCCCCATCCGTCGCTTCAGAGAGCGCAAAGCAGTTGGCATCGTTCGTGATGCGAACGTCGCGCTCGAGAAGCGCTTCCAGGTCGCGTTGGATCGGCCGTCCATTGAGACAGACGGAGTTCGACCCGCGCAGCAAGCCGGTCGCGCGCGACAGTGAACCCGGCGTGCCGACCCCCACCGTGCCGCGGCCGGCAAGCTCGCGCTCCGCTTGTGCGACGAGCCGGCAGACCGCCGCAAGCGTGGCCGCATAGTCGTCCTTCGGCGTCGGGACCCGCCGCCGAAGCAGCTCGCCGCCGTTCGGATCGAGGGCGATGATCTCGATCTTCGTGCCGCCGAGATCGATGCCGAGCCGCAGATCCGTCATGTCGTTTGGGCTGCTGTCCTACGAGCGAACGAGTGCAACGCCTATAACGCGCCGACAGAGAGTTCTCCACAATGCGGCCAGCAGTCGCGAAAGCGGCCAAATGATCAAGTCGGATCGACAACTCGAATTGGAGGCAGTCATGGGCAAATACGTGCTGGCGTGGCTATTGGGCGTTCCCGCATTCGTTCTCGTCATCATCTACATGTTCGCGCACTAGACCCACGCACACGCGGCTCGCTTTCGCCGCGTCATCGTACACTTCGCGGCCCGCCGGCCCCCAAACCGGCGGGCCGTGCATATTGAAGCCGCCGCACGCGAATCGACGCGCACGGCGTCACCCGGGACGTACGCACTTGGTCGCCGTGTCGTAAGATGGCGCACGTGCATTCGGTGGGTCGGCATTCCACGCTCGGAATGGCGCCCCGCTTTGGTGCGCGGTCATCGAGAGCGAGCCTTTGAGAGCGAACATTTCGAACGAGCAGGACGAAGCGACACCCCTCGCGGGTGACGTTGCCCCCGCGGCCGGCGTTAAAACGCAGGACAGCGTCCTCGCCTTCCGGCGCGCCGTCCTCGACAAGCTCACGTACATGGTGGGCAAGGATCCCGAGCATGCCCGCGATCGCGACTGGTTCGTGGCGACCGCGCTGGTCGCGCGCGACCACATCGTCGACCGCTGGGTGGACGCCACGCGGCGGACGTATCGCGACGGCCGCAAGCGGGTGTACTACTTTTCGCTCGAGTTCCTGATCGGACGGCTGCTGTTCGATGCGCTCGGCAACCTGGGGCTGACCGACGTCGCGCGCGCCGCGCTGCGAGGCCTCGAGGTCGATCTCGACCGGTTGCGGACGCTGGAACCCGACGCGGCCCTCGGCAACGGCGGCCTCGGCCGGCTGGCCGCCTGCTTCATGGAGAGCATGGCCACGCTCGGCATCCCCGCGCACGGTTACGGCATTCGCTATGACCACGGCATCTTCCGGCAGGCCTTGCGCGACGGCTGGCAGCTCGAGCTCCCGGAAGACTGGCTGTCCTCGGGCAATCCTTGGGAGTTCGAGCGGCCCGAGGTGTCCTACGTGATCAGCTTCGGCGGGAGCGTCGAGACGATCGAGAGCGACGACGGCACCACCCGCTATCGCTGGGATCCGGCGGAGAGCGTCAACGCCGTGGGCTTCGACACGCCGATCGCCGGCTGGCGCGGCGGTCACGTCAACACGCTGCGGCTGTGGTCCGCGCGGGCGCGTGACCCGTTGCGCCTGGACGACTTCAACCGCGGCGATCACGTCGGCGCGCTCGCCGACCGCGTCCGGCTCGAGGCCATCTCGCGCGTCCTCTATCCGAGCGACGAGACGGCCGCCGGCCACGAGCTGCGCCTGCGCCAGGAATTCTTCTTCGCCTCCGCGTCGCTGCAGGATCTGCTCCGCCGGCACAAGCAGCAGCACGGGGAACTCGTGTCGCTTGCCGATCACGTTTCGATCCAGCTGAACGACACGCATCCGGCGATCGCCGTTGCCGAGCTGATGCGCCTTCTGGTGGACGAGCACGCGATGCCGTGGGAGCTCGCCTGGACGACGACCACTTCGATCTTCAACTACACGAACCACACGCTGCTGCCGGAAGCGCTCGAGACCTGGCCGGTCGCGCTGCTCGAGCACCTGCTGCCGCGGCACATGCAGATCATCTATCTCATCAACGCCCTGCATCTGGACGCGCAGCGCAATGCCGGCCACGACGACGACGCATTCCTGGCGTCGATCTCGATGATCGAGGAGAACCACAGCCGGCGCGTGCGCATGGGTCACCTCGCGTTCCTGGGGTCGCGCAAGGTGAACGGCGTCTCCGCTCTGCACACCGAGCTCATGCGCGAGACGGTGTTCCACGACCTCAACGCCATCTACCCGGACCGCATCGTCAACAAGACCAACGGCATCTCGTTCCGGCGCTGGCTCTTCCAGGCGAATCCCGGGCTCACGAAGCTGATCGTCGAGGCGATCGGACCCGAGTTCGAGGACGACCCGACGCGGCTCCGGGCGCTGACGACGTTCGCCGACGACGCGTCGTTTCGCGAGAAGTTCGCCGCCGTCCGGCGCGTGAACAAGGTCGCGCTGGCCCGCATCGTTGCGGAAAGGCTCGGCTTCGGGCTCGACCCCGACGCGCTCTTCGACGTCCACATCAAGCGGATCCACGAATACAAGCGGCAGCTCCTCAACGTGCTCGAGACGATCGCGCTCTACAACGCGATGCGTGCACAGCCGACGCGGGCATGGGTTCCGCGGGTGAAGATCTTCTCGGGCAAGGCGGCTGCCGGGTACCAGCGGGCGAAGCTCGTCATCAAGCTCGCTTGCGACGTCGCCCGCGTGATCAATCGCGATCCAGCGGTGCGGAACCGCCTCAAGGTCGTCTTCGTCCCGAACTACAACGTGAGCCTGGCGGAGGCGATCATTCCGGCCGCCGATCTCTCGGAGCAGATTTCCACCGCGGGCATGGAAGCGTCCGGCACCGGCAACATGAAGCTCGCGCTGAACGGCGCACTCACCATCGGCACGCTCGACGGCGCGAACATCGAGATCAAGGAGCACGTCGGCGGCGAGAACATGTTCATCTTCGGGCTCCTCGCCGAGGAGGTCGCGGAGCGCCGACGCGCCGGCCTCGACATGACCGCGACCATCGACGCCTCGCCCGCGCTCAAGGAGGTGCTCGACGGCGTCGAGTCGGGCATGTTCTCGGCCGACGACAGGAACCGCTACCGCGATCTCATCGACGGCCTGCGGCATCACGATTACTTCATGGTGACGGCCGACTTCGAAGCGTATCGCTCCGCGCAGAGCGCCGTCAGCGCGCTGTGGCAGGACAAGAGCGAATGGTGGCGCATCGCCGTGCTCAACACGGCACGGATGAGCTGGTTTTCGGCAGACCGCGCGATCCTCGACTACGCGCAGGAGATCTGGCGCGCGGAACCGGGGCGCATCTGAGGCAAAGCGAGCGGCGCCTCCACGCCAGTCGATTCGATGACGAGATCGCTGCCTGCCGCCACCATCGACGCGATCGTCGAGGGCCGGCATGAAGATCCCTTTTCCGTGCTCGGCATCCACGAGGCGGGGGACGCATTCGTCGTGCGCGCGTTCATACCGGGCGCCGATGCTGTGGACGTCGTCACTCGCGAGGGCAAGCTGCTCGCCACGCTTGCGCGCCGCCACGACGCCGGCTTCTTCGAAGGTACGATCCCTCGCCGGGCGCCGTATCGGTTGCACGCATCGAATCGCGCGGACCGGTGGATCTACGACGACCCGTATGCCTACGGGCCGGTGCTCGGCGCCGTCGACGACTGGCTCATCGGGGAAGGCAGGCACGCCCACCTGTACGACCGGCTCGGCGCGCACGCGGTAGCGCACGAAGGCATCGACGGCGTGCACTTCGCCGTGTGGGCGCCCAATGCGGAGCGCGTGTCCGTCGTGGGCGACTTCAATCACTGGGACGGCCGCCGGCACGCGATGCGCAGGCGGCTCGGCACCGGCGTCTGGGAAATCTTCGTTCCGGCGCTCGCCGAGGGCACGCTGTACAAGTACGAGATCATCGGCGCCGGCGGTCAGCTGCTTCCGCTGAAGGCGGACCCCGTCGGCTTCGGTGCGGAGCTGCGACCTTCGACGGCGTCGATCGTTCGCGACACGACGCGTTTTCCGTGGACCGATCGCGACTGGATGACCGCGCGCGCCGCGCGCGACCCACGCCGCGCCCCCATGTCGATCTACGAGGTTCACCTCGGCTCGTGGCGGCGCGGAGCAGGCAATCGCTGGCTCAGCTACGACGAGCTGGCGGACGCGCTCATCCCGTACGCGACCGACATGGGGTTCACGCATCTCGAGCTGATGCCCATCAACGAGCATCCGCTCGACGACTCGTGGGGCTATCAGCCGATCGGCCTCTTCGCGCCGACGAGCCGCTTCGGCGAACCGGCAGCGTTCGCGCGCTTCGTCGACCGCTGCCACGCAGCGGGCCAGGGCGTGATCGTCGACTGGGTGCCGGCCCACTTCCCCGTCGATCCGCACGGTCTCGCGCGCTTCGACGGCACCGCCCTCTACGAGCACGAGGATCCGCGCCAGGGCTTCCATCCGGATTGGAGCACGGCCATCTTCAATTTCGGCCGGCGCGAAGTGTCGAATTACCTCATCGCGAGCGCCCTGTTCTGGCTCGACCGCTACCACATCGACGGATTGCGCGTGGACGCCGTGGCCTCGATGCTCTACCTCGACTATTCGCGCAAGCGAGGCGAGTGGCTGCCGAACCGCCACGGCGGCAACGAGAACCTGGAGGCGATCGACTTTCTGCGCCGCCTGAACGAGACGGTGTACGCCCTTCATCCCGGCGCCGTCACGATCGCCGAGGAGTCGACCGCCTGGCCGGCGGTGTCGCAGCCGACGTTTGCGGGCGGCCTCGGCTTCGGCTTCAAATGGAACATGGGCTGGATGCACGACACGCTGCAGTATCTGTCGCGGGAGCCCGTGCACAGGCGCTGGCACCACGACCGGATGACGTTCGGGCTCGTCTACGCGTTCAGCGAGAACTTCATCCTGCCGCTGTCGCACGACGAGGTGGTGCACGGCAAGCGGTCGCTGCTCGGCCGCATCCACGGCGACGCGTGGCAGCAGTTCGCCACCCTGCGCGCGTTCTATGCGGCGATGTGGGCGCATCCCGGCAAGAAGCTGCTGTTCATGGGACAGGAATTCGCACAGGGCCGGGAGTGGAATTTCGACGCCGGTCTCGATTGGCCGCTCCTCGCCATCGACTGGCACCGCGGCATCCAGGCGCTCGTGCGCGATTGCAATCGAACTTACCGCGGCGAGCGCGCGCTTCATGCACGCGATTGCGAGGCCGAAGGCTTCCGGTGGCTCGTCGTCGACGATGCCGCCAACTCCGTCTTCGCCTGGCTGCGACTCGCCCCGGACGCGCGACCGGTCGCGGTCGTCGTCAACTTCACGCCGGTGCCGCGGGCCGCGTATCGGATCGGCTTGCCGGCGCCCGGACGCTGGCGCGAAATTCTGAACACCGACGGCGCGGCGTACAGCGGGTCGAACACCGGCAATGCCGGCGGCGTCGATGCGATGGCCGGCGAGTGGGCCGGACTTCCTTGCCATGCGGATCTGATGGTGCCGCCGTTAGGAACGCTTTGGCTCGCGCACGAAGGCAGTGCATGATCTAGGGCCCACGCTGGCGGAGACGAAAGGAACCTCATGGCCGACAGGATCACCTACTCGACACCGCTTGCGCGCTCGGCGATGGCCTATGTGCTGGCAGGAGGCCGCGGCAGCCGCCTGATGGAGCTCACCGAGCGGCGCGCCAAGCCCGCCGTCTACTTCGGCGGCAAGTCGCGCATCATCGACTTCGCGCTGTCGAACGCGCTCAACTCCGGCATCCGCCGCATGGCGGTGGCGACGCAATACAAGGCGCACAGCCTGATCCGCCATCTGCAGCGCGGGTGGAACTTCCTGCAGCCCGTGCGCAACGAGAGCTTCGACATCCTGCCGGCGAGCCAGCGCGTCGCCGAGGACCAGTGGTACGCGG
>Ga0068864_100001672_pt1 | contig 18248 bp, 13 predicted proteins | sample KBSSwiS72_FD_66586 | JGI IMG/M metagenome (GOLD analysis project Ga0068864, IMG submission 66586) | Switchgrass rhizosphere microbial communities from Kellogg Biological Station, Michigan, USA - KBS Switchgrass S7-2 | ecosystem: Host-associated > Plants > Roots > Rhizosphere > Soil ... | reverse complement strand
GATTAGAACGGAGTCGATTGCCGCGCTGACCGAGATATCCCAAGGTCAATATAAGATCCGGGGCGAACTCCTGCTGGATCTCCAGATTCCACTGTTGCGTCATCGCAGGGCGGTTCATATTAGGCCGTATGTAGTTTGACGCCACGACCTGACCCACAAAATAACTCGGATTCAACAACGGAGGCGTTGCATAGGCTGGAAACCCACCAGCCAGATCGAAGGCGGGCGTGAAGGAATTCACGCTGGTGAAAGAGGCATTTGCCTTGTAACCGGTGTTCATCTGACTGCCACCGTCGGCATAGAACATTGGGCCGTAGAGGATTGAATAGCTGCCGCGCAGTACGAATTTGCCGTTTGCTGCGCTGGGAGAGTAAGCGAAGCCTAGTCGAGGAGCGAGGTCCTTGTAATACGGATCGATCCACTTCGCGTTGCAGTTGCACGTAGTGCCGAAGATGAGTGCGCCGGGCTTGCCAGAGATGGGATCAATAGCCGTTTCACTGAAGTTCGAAGTCCGATTGTTTATTTCTCTGCGAGGCAGATCGACGTCGTAACGAATGCCAAGGTTCAAAGTCAGATCAGGACGAATCTTGTAGTCATCCTGTAAGAAGATCGCCCAATAGGAAGAGAGCCACCTGGGTTGGCTGGAATAAGTGTTAATCGAAGCTGAAGTGGGGAGGCCCAATAGAAGGCTGGCAAACCCATTGCCGCTATTCGTCGTTGCAATCGTTGCGGCAGTTCCGGCTGTTTGCGCACGAGCGAATGTGATGCGCGGAACCGGCCCATTGAAGGTGTTGAACTGTTGGTAGCGGTAATCGCCGCCAATTTTTAAGTAATGATGTCCGTGCTCGATTGACAGTGTGTCCGCAAAGCGAAAGCCATTATCGATAGGATCGCCGTTATTCCCGCTGTTCAATACCGGAATCGATTCGCCAACCGTCGTGACGGGAAACGCGACGGCATTTATGTTGCCGATTCCGAGTTGCTGAGCATAGTTGATGTTGCCTTGGGCAGAGACGCTGAAGTTTTTCGCGTTCGTTCGGTTGTATCCCGCCAGAAACTGGTTGACGTGATGAACATTGAACGAGCTAGTCAATCCAAATCGGAAAAGGTGGGTGACGAAGTTTTGATTCCACTGGTTGGGATCGACAGGGTCGGGAAGAGTTCTCGGGTTCTTCTGACTCGTGTTCTGCCGCGCGGTCCAAGATCCAAACAACTTGGTATTTGCCGTGATGCTGTCGTCAATGCGAACCGTATACGTAGTGTTCGTTATGGGGTAAGGCTGGTTAATCGTGTAGTTATTGAAGGTAGTGTTGGCCTGCGGCAAGGGGTAATAGTTCAGGTAGTTCTTCGCGATCAATGTAATGCGGCTCGCCGGAATGACGTTCCCTTGAAAGGCAGTACGGCATTGCACGCCGTTCACTGTTCTGGTAGTGGCTGGATCGAATATCTGCCCGCTGAAGACTGGCCTGCCATCACAAGGATTCGTCGTAACTATAGTATTCGTCAACAAGGCTGAGAAGTCTCCGTTACGCATCGCCGCGGTTGGGAGAGTTGAGGTGACTGGACCGCCAGTGCTTTGGCGGAACTGCTCCCACGCAAAGAAGAAGAAGCTCCGATCATGGCCGTTGTAAATATGCGGGATCGCGACGGGTCCTCCGAGGCTGACGCCGTAGTCATTTTGCTTGTTCGATGGACGCCGATAAAGGCTGTTGCAATTGGAGATGGCAGTCGGAGTTGTGGCCGACGCAAGGCAGATCGACTTGCGTCCGTTGTTGAAGTAGGTATTGGCGTCTAAGGCCTCGTTGCGAAAGATGTCAAAGACGCCGCCGTGGAAGGCGTTGCCACCCGATTTTGTGGCGAAACTCTCCACCGCGCCGGTAGTCCTTCCATATTCGGCAGAAGGATTGGAAATTGTCAGCTTGAACTCCTGGATTGCCTCAATTGAGGGAGACTCTTCGTCAAAAAAAGCGGCATTTTCTGATCGAAGCTGATCTAAGCCATCGATAAGGATTGCCATGCCCTGGTTCTGCGCGCCACCAACCTTGATCTGGCGAATACCATTATTTGTGTTTTGCGTTCCTGGCCCGATCGTGCCTGGTTGAAGGAAGACGAAAGCCTCGGGAGAACGCAACGCACCTACACCGCCGAGGGCAAGGGGCAGCTCAATCGCCTGCTTCGTCGTGATAACCCCTCCCAACTCTGAAGATTCTGATTGAACCGAGGGAGCCGACGCTTCGACCGTAACCTGTTCCGTCGAGCTTCCAATCATAAGTGTTATATCCAGAGTCGAAACGGTGTTCACCTGAACCTGAACGCCGGAGTAGTTCGCAGCCTTGAATCCGGGCACCGTTACGCTCACGTCGTAAGAACCCAATGGCACGGCAGGAAAACGGTAGGAACCGGTCCCTGATGATTCCGCAGTGGATAACACGCCTGTCTCTTTGTTCCTGGCGACGACTTGGGCATGAGGGACCGCTGCGCCAGTGCTATCTGCAATGTTGCCAGCAATAGATCCTTGGTTAGACTGTCCATGTAACTTCTCCAACCCAACGAACAGGATTAGTACGCATGTCAAGCCGCTGAGTGGCACCCTCATATTCCTAAGCATTCGTGGCCTCGAAGTATTGGTTCGGTTCAATTTGGTCCGCAGAGCATTCCTTACCTCGATCGAACGGCTTATCTCACTCACGACGTTAGACCAGGTTCTCTTCATGCCCACCTGAGCTGAATAAATGCAAATGTTGGCGTCTCGCCAAGGTTGCAAATCTCATTCTGAGGGCCAGGCTTACTTCTTCTAAGAAATTGGCAACATGCTAAGAATCGGTTTGCACAACTGACAATAGTGCTGGCTATTCAATTTCGAATAGTTCTGGCGCACTACTCATCCGGCAACCAGAGGATGGCGTTCAGGTCCTACTGACTTCGTTTTGTGCGCTTCCTATTGATATTTTGGAGGTGCGGAACAGGCATTTCCCGTCACGAACAGCCTTATTGCCTTCATGCTCCCAATAAAGAGGCCCGCGGCTACGTGATTTTCTCTGAACGACAGGCACAAGGCTCTCTCCGACAAGAGATGGTATGGGGTCGGCTGCCACCGTCTTTGGATAGATAACGCAGGCCAGTTCTGAACGTTGGCATCACATCAGTCTCATGCCCTACCATATTTACCGGGTTCGCAGTTGGCTTGATGACCGCAGGCCAGCACGCAATAAATGGACTACTAATGCCTCCCTCATGTGCGTAATGCTTGTAAAGACGGAAATGGCGTGTTCGTACAGTTGTCCCACGGAATACCAATACTCTGAAAGCCGCCTTCCGGTTCAGGCATAACGCGGGGAATGTACCCGCGCGTGTCATCCCGATCTCACAAGGACCAAAACCTTCATGACCTGCTGCAAAGGGATGGTTCATGCCCCCTTCTGGATTATTGCCAGCCATTGCGCGGTTTACTAGAAGAGCCGCTAAAGAGCTACAATCCTGGAACTACCCCACTAGGCCCATTAGGAATCCTCGTAGTGAATGCGCACTCCCTGAGTGCGCCAAGGTCGACGGCGCGGGATCAAAATGTTGAGTGGACTAACGATCGAACAATCGGCCAACGACAAGTCCCTATGGGAGTTTACTGCCCTCGAAAGCGGTGGTAAGCGCCTGCTGGTCGCTTTGGCATGTGATTGTCGACGTGGGCTTCCCGTGTGTGTGTCAGCAGTGATCCTTGGCATTCTTTTGTGTGTCTTAGTCCGTCCGGCTCCGGCGAGCCAGCCGGTTGCGAAGAATGTACTCGTGCTGCATAACTGGTCCAGTCTCCCTCAGAGCTGGACGCTCATGGAATCCACAGTGCGGGCGCGTATTCCGGGACAAATCAATTTTTATGTTGCCTCGATTGAAAACCCTCGATTCGATGAAGAGGTTTATCGAGAAAGTATGGCGGAGACCCTCCACCGTGGGTACGGTGCGGTCAAGTTTGACGTGGTAGTCGCGGCCACCTATCCGGTACTTCAGTTCGCGAGGCAATACCGCGAGAAGATGTTTTCGGGTGTGCCGATCGTCTTTACCGACGTTACCCACCAGGAAGGCCAGACGATGTGGTCTGACGTAACTGGTGTGATCAGTCCGCTGGGGATGCGGGAGACGATCGATCTCGCACTTCGGCTTCATCCGGACACTAATACAGTCGCAATCATTACCGGCTTGACGGAGTGGGATAAGCGTTGGTTGGCGGTGGCGCACTCAGAACTGCTACGTCATCAAGATAGAGTGAGGGAAATCGACCTGATAGGACCTGCAGACCTCAAGACCCTTGAAAGGATTGCCCAACTTCCTGTCAACACTGTCGTCTTGTTTCAACTCAGGCCAGATGATTTCACTCATCCAGCGGTTGATCCTATTGAAATCCTCGCTGCGGTCGGTGACCTTCGGCCCACCTATTCGGCGTGGCCGGGTCTTGCTTTAGATCGCGGGGGCGTCGGGGGGGTGTACCGGGACTTGTGGAAAGACGCGGTGTTGAATGGGGAAGTAGTGGCTAAAGTGCTCTCAGGTGTGCCCCCGCAAAGCATTCCTATTGTGCGCGACTATGATCTTCAGACTCGTGTAGATTCCCGGGCGCTTCAGCGCTGGCACGTTCCGCAATCGGCCTTGCCGCAAGGAACCGTTGTTGAGCACCGCCAGCTTAGTTTCTGGGAGCGTCACAGGAAGTACATCCTTCTAGCCATTGCGTTGGTTGTTGCGCAAACCCTGTTGATACGACGCGCGCGGAAGCGAAGAGCCGAAGCTGTTCTTCGAGAAAGCGAAAAGTGTTTCCGTGTGATGGCGGACACGACACCCTCATTAGTGTGGATGTGCGATTCAAGAGGGAAGATTACCTATCTCAATGACCGGAGCCTGGCGTTCACGGGTTCGGACCCGGGTGCCGGCTATGGTGACACCTGGACTGACTACATCCATCCGGCTGATTTGGAGAATGTGAAGGAAACCGTATCAAAGGCTTTGGAGACCCGTCTCCCTTTTTCAAAGGGATATCGTCTTCGCCGCAGCGACGGCGTCTACCGTTGGATGTTCGATGTTGCATCGCCAAGAGTGAACGGAGACGGATCATTTGGCGGGTTCATCGGTTCGGCGATCGATACGACGGATCAGAAACTTGCACAGCAGGCACTCGAAAGGGTTAGCGGCCAACTGATCGAGGCACAGGAGAAGGAGCGGAGCCGGATCGCGAGAGATCTGCATGACGATATTTGCCAAAGGCTGGCTCTTCTGTCGATGGAGCTTGAGCAGGCACATCGTGTTTCCAGCAAATCGCCGGGAATGGGATTGGAAGAAATCCGGAAGCATTGCGCGGAAATTGCGAATGATGTTCAATCACTTTCGCACCAATTGCATTCATCGAAACTGGACTACCTAGGAATCGTGGCGGCGATCAGAGGATTCTGCAAAGAGTTCTCCAAGCAATGCGACGTAGATATTGAGTTTCTGGAAAAGGACACACCTACAAATTTATCGAAAGAGGCATCTCTTTGCCTTTTCCGGGTCGCCCAGGAAGCGCTGCACAATGCAGTGAAGCATAGCGGCGTACGTCGATTCACAGTAACTATCACGGGAACGGAAGATGCGGTTGAGCTTGTCGTGAGCGATATGGGCGAGGGGTTTGATGTAGAGACGGCGAAAGAGGATAGGGGCTTGGGAATGCTAAGTATGCAGGAACGAATCCATCTCGTGCACGGGAGTTTCGTCGTCGATTCGAAGCCGGGCCAAGGTACGAAGGTAATCGCTACTGTCCCGTTGGTTGTAGAGGACGAATGGACTCTGGAAGATGAAAACACCGAGGAAGCTCCGAGTATGACAGGAATGGCATGAGGCGCCCGACCATTTTGCTGGCTGACGATCACACGATGATTTGTGCCGCGCTCCAGAAGCTTTTGGAGCCGGAATACGAAGTGATCGGCTCTGTCGAGGATGGTCATGCGCTAATAAAAGCAGCCCTGGATCTTAAGCCCGATCTTGCGCTGGTCGATGTGGGAATGCCGCTGCTGAACGGGTTGGATGCTGGGAGACAATTGAAGAAGTTGATGCCTCGGATAAAACTTATCTTCCTCACCATGAATCCCGATCCCGATGTGGCAAGCGAAGCACTACGCAATGGAGCCTCGGGTTATCTGCTGAAGCACTCTCGGGGTGAGGAACTTCTGCAGGCAATTCACGACGCTATCCGTGGGATTTCCTATGTTACGCCGCAAATTACCCATGCGATGGAGCAAAGTTTCATTCGCGATCCAAAGTCATTGGGTCACCCAAAGCACCTAAGTGACCGACAGAAAGAAGTTCTGCAGATGCTGGCAGAGGGTCGGCCCATGAAAGAGATCGCCTGCGTTCTCCAGATTTCACACAGAACCGTACGCTTTCATAAGTACCGCATTATGGAAGAGCTTGGTATCTCCACCAATTCGGAGTTGGTGCAGTACGCGATCAAACACGCGGTTATTGCTTCACCCTAGTTGCCTCCTGTCACATCAGACAGTAGCCAGCGCTCCCTCATCGGGGAAGAATTAGGTCTTCAAGATCTCGTTTTGAGACGCGTGAGGGCCATGGGGAAGATAAGAGTGTTACTCGCCGATGATAATGACGCGGTTGTAGAGCGAGTACGTGCGATTTTGGGAGCGGATTTTGAAATTGTCGGCGCCGTTTGTAATGGACTGGAGGCGGTGGCTGAGACACAACGTCTTGATCCAGACGTTCTGGTGATCGATATTTCGATGCCGATTCTCGATGGACTAGAGTCAACGCGCCGACTGAGGGTCACAAATCGCCGAACGAAGATTGTGTTCCTGACAGTTCATCGAGACCAGGATTTCATTACTGCTGCATTTTCTGCTGGTGCTTCGGCTTATGTCACTAAGTCAGATGTTACAACCGATCTGATGCCGGCGATCCATGATGCTTTCGAGGGACGTACTTACGTATCGCAGTCGGTACAGACATAGTGGCAACAGGTGCTGCCAACTCCATCGAAGTCATTGCTGTTTGGACTAGGGCTTTGGAGAGGACGGTTTTGGAATTCGCAACGTCCATACCCCACCGAACACAATGGTGGTTCCTACAAAGTGAGAATATGCGGTGTACTCGTGCTCGCCTTTGACGTAGAAGCTTAGATTTTTTGCGGGAAGAATGTATGTGCCCTGTCCACCGATGGCGTGTACCGAGTAATAGGGGAGTTGGCTGGCTGGGATAGTTAGATTGGTCGACCCAATCGGTACAGTGCCGCCGTTTGCGGTTACTTGCCACTGGTCGTATCCGATGAGACCAAGCTGCAGCAGTTGGCTGAAGTCCTTTTTCAATGGGAGAACTTGGCCCAGGCCCCACTCCATAGTGAAGGCCTGTCCCGGTGTCTTGTTGGTGCCGTTCGTGCCCGCCCTGGCTCCGTGAACCTCCCAGTCGGTGAAGAGATTCGCACTGGTTCCTTTGTTTTTGGTGATGTAGACGGTCGTCCCTGCCAGCAGATGATTACCGAAATAACCGGTCCCTACATTATTCGTAGCACCGGGCTCATAACGCCCCGTCGGAACCATCAATCCCTCGGCCACCTGGATGTCCGCCCGCTTCAAATGCCAGCCCACAGCGATGGGTTCAATAAAAAGATCGGCAAGCCCGCCTCCACCCGCGACGGCGTTGAGATTGGGGACGCCCGGATTTACGGTCTGAACGTCCGCTGCGAGAGAGCCGGTTGCGGGCGTGAGTATGAGAGCCATGCCGATATTTCCATGCAGAAAATTGAGGCTCGGTACGTAATAGAAGAAGTTTTCAACTGCCCAGACGTCATAGCTACCCGTGACAGGGACAGCACTGCCATTGGTGTTGTTGAATGCGCTGGAACTATAGCTAATCGTGATATTGGCATAGCTAAATCCGGGAGAGGGTAGAATTCCCGCATTCAGCCCGGCCTGGCCGGGCATCCATTGTGGCTTCTGCTGGCCTTGCAAGGGCGATGCCCAGTTCAAAAGGAAAAGCGCAAGAATGGAACTTGCGACGCGAATTTGTCGAGTCATTGTGCTCGCCTTTCATCTACCGCGATGTTAAAAGTTAGACGGCCCTGTGCGGGCCGTCTTGGTAAAGATCAATCTTGTCAGTTGCCAGGGCCCTTAGACGCTGCCTCCGCCTCAGCCATCCTCTTCCCCATCTCTGCTTTGACCGCATCGAGGTTGAAGCTGGCCCCGCGCTGCATTGGCGGGTAATCGAGGAAGGTTTGTATTTCTTTGCCCATCACTTGTTGGACAAACACGAAGCGCCAGAACTGGAATTTGAACCAATCGAAGTATTGCTGCCCCCCATCTTTAGTCCCGTTGTTGGGCCAACCCGTCCGTTCGAACGGATCGAGACGCAGGTTGGTAATGTAAGGTACGTCAACATGGGTCTTTTCACCTAACCAGCCTTGTGGTTGGTCGATGAAACGGAACTTGTAGTCGTCAATGCGGACTGCTCCGACCGTACTTTCTCCGAGGTAGAAGATCTCATGGCGGACGGATGGGCCTTTGCCTGTGATGGCAGCCATCTGGTTGTAGCCATCCAGGTGGTTTTTGTAAGTCCGGTCGCCGATCTTTTTGCCTGTCAGCAGTTCCTGAGCGATGTTCGGATTGCCCGCCGCAGCGACGAACGTGGGCAACCAGTCCAGACCGGAGAAAATGCCGTTCTGCACTGAGTCCGCCGGCACATGTCCCGGCCAGCGAAGGATCGCGGGCACTCGATAACCACCCTCGAGCACCGTCCCTTTGGATTGAGCAAAGGGCGTCTGACCGCCATCCGGCCAGGTAAACACTTCGGTGCCGTTGTCGGTTGTGAAGACGACGATGGTGTTTTCTTCTTCACCGATATCCTTCAACTTCTTCAGCACGAGGCCGATATCGTCGTCCAACTGAGCCATGCCGGCTTCTTCTTCCGACCATCCATTCTCTGCAGTCCGCATCCCTTCGTACTTCGGTGAGAGGTGCGTGACGATGTGCATGCGTGTGGGGTTCAGCCAAACGAAGAACGGCTTATTCTCTTTTTTGGCCTTGTCGATGAAGTTGAGGGACATGTCGCGGATCTCATCATCCACAGTCTCCATACGCTTGGGATAGAGCGTCCCTGCGTCCTCTATCTTTTGTTTCCCGATAGGTCCCCAGCGAGGCATGTCGGTCTTGTCATCTGTAGTAGTTGCCCAGCAATGGACCATGTTCCGCGGGCCCACCTGGTTTAAGAGATTCTGTGGATAGTTAGGATGTGCGGGGTCTTCCATCGCATCCAGGTGGTACAGGTAGCCAAAGAATTCGTCGAAGCCATGAACACAAGGCAGGAATTCATTCTTATCGCCCAGATGGTTCTTTCCGAACTGGCCGGTTGCATAGCCCATCGACTTCAAAACCGTGGCTATCGTTATAGCCTCAGCCGGTAATCCGGTCGGAGCACCAGCCTGGCCGACGGTGGTCATGCCTGTGCGGATCGGAAGTTGACCGGTGATGAAGTTGGCGCGGCCTGCGGTGCAACTGGCCTCGGCGTAATAATCGGTGAATAACATTCCCTCTTTCGCCATTTTGTCGAGATTCGGCGTCTTCCCGGCCATCATGCCGCGATGGTAAGCGCCGATGTTCCACATACCGATATCGTCGCCCATGATGAAGAGAATGTTGGGTTTCTTCGCGCTGTCCATTTGCCCGTGTGCCGCAACACCAGGGGGTGCACCCGCAAGCAAATAGCTCGAGACCGCAAACATTCCCAGCGTCAACTGTAGAAATTTCGTTCTTATCTCCATGCTGTCTCCTTGCGAGATCCTAACCATGGCGTATCCCAATTGAGTTTTTCGCTCGGTAGGTTGTTATCGCTGGTCATTGATTCCACCACGATCACAACTCGGCGGAAACTGTCACTTGAGACAGGTGCGGGAACGTTTACTTCCGTTAAGCCAAAGCCGCGGCTTTAAATGAATCTCCCACCACTGTCGCAAGTGACAGTTACGGTCTCGGACATCACCGAGTATGTTTCCGGTTGCGGAGAACAGAAGAGCTCTGTTCTTCCAGGAGAGAGACATGCAAACCCGTCGAGGTATTTCTAAAATCACGATCAAAAGTCTGATACTCGGGGGCCTACTGATGAATGGGCTTCTCCCCGGGTTCGCGAAAGATAAGTATGAGACGATCGAAGCCCAGGCCATGGGCACGGGAACTCAAATGGGCCAGATGATTGGAGTGACCCTAAATATCTATGAATTTTCGACTCCAGCCGACCGGGCGACCTTGGCGCAAGCCTACGAGAAAGGTCAGAATCAAGGTTTGGTAAATGCGTTGCAGAAGATGAAGTCGGTAGGCCACGTGGAGATCACCGGCACACTGGGCTATGACTGCGCTTATATCAAGATGACGCCGACGCCAACTGGCAGGAGGATTGTCTTCGTCACGAACCGTCTGCTCCGTTTCGGCGAATCTTTCTTTGATACCCAATCGCAATCGTTCAATCTCACAGCCGGCATACTGGACATCAACGATCAGGACAAGAGCAAGAGTACCGGCTCGCTCTATCCCGCCGCGCAACTGATCCTTAACAAAGAAGGCAAGCTGGAGTGGGACCTCGCTCAGAATCCCTGGAAATTGTCAGACATTATCGATTGGAAGGGAACGGCCGGAGTCAATTAGGCTGTGTGGCTCGAAGAGCTTACGGCTTCCAATTTGTGCAGCCCTCGATATCAAGTGTGAGGTACGTTATGACGATTCATCGGCGCTTTGTGGCCAGCTTTACTCTCGCGTCATTGCCGCTCGTTTTTCTAGCGAACCCTGCCATCGCGCAATCGAAGAACGGAAAACACGCATGTTCTCAGCCGGAGCCTGCGCAACTATGCAATACGAACAATACATGCGGATCAGCTTTTAGTCCGTGTGTCGTAGACGTAAAACGTACGGGAGATGGAGCGTCTTCTACTCCCAGCTCCCCGGCGGGGAAGAGCAACGCACCTTTCTGTGTGGCGGTCGGGACGAAGGTGACCTGGAAGAGCACTGGCAAGAACATAGGCTTTGTAGTCGATGCTGGCACTCCGTCGCCGTTTGAGCCGGCAGGAGCCATCATTGGTGGTTCCGACAAATCCGTGACAGTCGTGGCAAAAGCCCCGGGGTGCTATAAATACTCGGCAGGAGCTTGCATGTCAGGGGCAATCTACGGAATGTGCAAAGAGACAGATGCAGAATTGATTGTGGTTGGCGGGAAATGAGGTCGAACTTTTCAAATGGGTTGGGTAGCGAGTATAACGAGACGCAAGAAATCAAAAAAGGAGGTTCTATGACGCTTCGGTCTAAAGGGTTTAGAGGGATTCTTTCTTGGGTGTTCGTTCTAGCGATGGCTATTGGTTGGCAACCAGTTTCTGCCGAGGATGTGGCCCATGCGGTAAGCGGAATTGTTAAGAGTATCGATAAAGGCACCAAGACAATGGTTGTCAAGACGGCTGACGGGACCGAGCACACGATCAAATACACCGATAAAACGGTAGTGCAAGACACAAAGGATGCGGGCAAGGGCGTAGAGAAGGCGAGCGTAGATACTTACGTCGGAGCCAAGGTCGGAACGAAGGTCACCGTCAAATACACGGAAAAGGCTGGCGAGAAGACGGCAGTCGGCATAAAGGACGCGAGCAAAGCAACGGCCAAGGCAGTTACTGAGTGAGGTGAGTGCCGCACGGTCGTGAGGCAGGCATCGTTGATCGGTGGTGACTCTCCCGAAAGGGCAGGGAATCTATTTGCGATGCATCAGGTATTGCTATGGCTCAGGTACGCTCTGCGATCGCTGACGATTTTTCGATCACTGACGGCGGCCCGCTACATGGGCTTTTAGTTCTGCTCGGACATGCAGGAAGCGAACGCAGACTGGTTCTCCGACGAGCTATGGCCGTCGTTGTGATTACCTGGGTTCCCCTCCTGCTCCTGTCGTTAATGCATGGCCTAGCGTGGAAACGAGAGGTCAACATTCCATTTCTTCGCGACCTTGCTGTAAATGTACGTCTCTTGATCGCTGTTCCGATCCTGATCGTGGCCGAATCACGAATTGATCGAAGGTGGCAGAGGCTTGTTCAGGAATTTCTCAAATCTGAGCTGGTCAACAGAGAAACGCTCCCGCATTTTGAAACTGTACTGAACCGCACAATGCGTTGGCGGGATCGTGTTTTGCCTGAAGCATTATTGGCTGCTGCGTCATTGCTGCCTTCCTTCTTCTTCATCAAAACCGAATTACTAATGACTGGAATCTCAAACTGGCATAGCCTTCCATCGGGCGCGATGAGTCCAGCCGGTTGGTGGTTCAATCTCGTCTGCACGCCGATCTTTCGATTTCTCCTTTTGCGGTGGGTCTGGAGAATGTTTCTTTGGACCTCTCTGCTTTGGCGCGTCTCGAGACTGAATCTGTTCCTCGTCGCCACGCATACTGACCTTGCTGCTGGACTTGGGTTCCTATCCGAAGGTCAAAGGGCGTTCAGTCCAATCGTCTTCGCTGGCGGAGCGGTGATTGCTGCTGAAGTAGGTAATGCTGTCGCCTATCAGGGGCAAGTACTTTCCTCTCTGAAATTACCAATGATTATGTATGGAATCCTGGCGACGCTATGCCTCGTAGTCCCGCTTTTAGTGGTTGCCCCGGTCTTGCTGAAGGTCAAAAGGAAGGCGTTGCTTGAATATGGCGCCCAGGTAGCAATTCATAATCAGTTGTTCGATCTGAAGTGGATCCGCGAACATCCTGAGGGCGAGACGCTCCTTGGAAATCGCGATGCTTCTTCCTTAGCCGACCTCGGAAGCGCCTTTACCGTCGTCAGACAAATGCACATTGTCCCAATCGACAAGCCAACCCTCCTTACACTGGCAATATCGGCTGCCTTACCCATGCTTCCAGTTGTGCTTTACGCCACGCCCACTCCTGAACTTATCCACATGCTGAAGATGCTGGGGTAAACAACAAGTCTCCGGGACTTATAGGCTTCAGGAGTCACCTGATTTGTGGGCATTCCGTAGGCAGCGGCACCGCATGCTCTGCGGGATGCTCAGCAGGTCTTTGATCGCGCTGCATCCATCATTCGCGTGCGCTGGCCACATTCTGCGCACCGCCTCCGGTCGTTCAAATAAGCAGCTTGTGGCTTTGTATAACACCAAAGCAGCTATTGTGAAATTCGACACCGGAATGGGCGAATATATGCCGCATGTACGCCGTTAGGGTCGACTGAACTGCCCGAATTAAGGAAGTCAGTCGCTGGAAGGACATGGAGTGACTTGGCCAACAACCTGCTGCTCCGTACGGATGCCTTGTTGAAGGCTTTGTGGGAATTTACTTTATTTTGACATGGGACTGACGGGCACAGCGAAAGCGAGTGAGCACCATTTCGGTAATTTTTCCCGGTCGAATCGGGTATCGCTTCCAGCGAAGTATAAGAGCCGACTCGTCTCGATGAGAATGCACATTGCATGAGCGCCGACCCCACCCAATCAGGTCCCGTTTCCAGCTCATTGGCAAAAATACAAAACCGTTACAACTTGCCGATATCCATGTGACACAAAACCTTCAAACCGGAAGCACACTGACTAGGTCGGAAGTGACACCAAAACGATGCCGAAACGAAATGGGTCCTCGAAGAAAATAGTTTTCTTTTTTCCTTCTTTCGCCAGCTCCGAGGCGACAGCTCCGCTGGGCATTCTGGCGGTAGCAACCCCCCTCATCTGCGCCGGCTATCAAGTTGTTCTCATTGACTCCACAATCACGCCGAACTATAAAAAGCGCGTTCTTGAAGAGGTTCGCGACGCCATTTGCCTAGGCATCTCCCTCGTAACGGGTCCTATGATTCGGGAGACTGTCGAGATTGCCACTGCCGTTAAGGAATGGAACCCTGATTTTCCCATTGTCCTGGGAGGCTGGCATCCGTCGTTGCTTCCCGATCAGACTCTTCGGGCCGCCTGTGTCGACTATGTTGTTCGAGGCCAGGGAGAGGACGTTTTCCTCGAACTAGTCCAGCACCTCCAGTCCAACGCGGCCGTTGACCTCATCCCTGGTATCGGCTTCAAACGTGACGGCAAGCTTATTTTTACTCCCGAGCGCCCACTTAAGCCGCTCGCAGATATGCCCCCCAAGGCGTACCACATTGCCGACTTCGACGCCTACGAGCGTGGCTGCGGAAAACGCTGGGCAATGTACACCTCCTCGCTCGCCTGCCCGTTCAACTGCGCTTACTGTACCAATGCCGGCGTCTACGGCCGCAAGTGGAACGCTCTCCCCCCGGAGCAATTTGTTGAGGAGACCGTCGACCTTACCCGCCGTTATCGACTCGAGATGTTGTGGGTGGTCGACGACAATTTCATGGTCGATCTCGACCGCGCCCGCGGTATCGCAGAGGGACTGGTCAGAGCAGGGTCGCAATTCAAGTGGAGCATTCAGGCTACGACCAACATGGTTGCGCGTCTCTCGCGCGAAGATCTAGCGCTGCTCCATCGAGCGGGCCTGCACCAGATATGCCAGGGCGTAGACTCGGGCTCGCCAAAGGTCCTGCAACTCATGGGCAAGACCTTTCAGGATTTCGATCAGATCTACGAGAGTGCGGCGCGCTGCCTGTCGGCTAATATTCGCCCATCTTTCAACATAATCTTTGCCTTCCCTGGCGAAGGGCCCAAGGAGCGCCGCGAGACCATCGAGTTCATGATGGACGTCTGCAGACGCTTTCCCGGGGCTGAATTTTGGACCAATATCTTTACGCCCTATCCGGGTTCCCCCATCATGAAACGCGTCGAGGAACTCGGCATCGAGGTTCCCACGACATTGGAGGGCTGGGCTGACTATTTTCCCCGCTATACCACTCTTCCCTGGCTCAAGGGCAAGGAACACGCGCGCCTTCAGACCACTCGCGATTACCTGCGCATCGCCTTCGACCGGATCCCCATTGCCGCAGACAAGCGCGATCCTATCACCCGCGTCGCCCAGAAAGCCCTCTCACTCCCTGCTCGATGGCGGCTCGATCACGACGTTTACAAATACCCGGTGGAGCTCTGGCTAAATAAGAAGCTCAATCGACGTTTGGGCATCGCACGTAGCAGCAAGCCAGCCGTTGACGCCAAGCGTCTCGCTGCTACCCCAGGTGAGGCTGCATGTTGAATACCTCGATTCAAAGTCGTGGCAAGGTTGTGCTCTTTTATCCGCCGTACGACGGCCCGCCGCTAGGCGCGCCCCTCTCGCTGCTCGCGCTGGCCGGCACCCTCCGCGAGGCTCGCTTTGAGGTCGTTTTAATCGACGCAGCGATCCAGCCTCGCTACCTGAACCGGATCGCAGAAGAGTGCGCGTCCGCTCTCTGCATAGGCATCTCAGTTCTGACTGGTCCCATGATTCGAGGAGCCGTCGTCGCCGCACAACACGTCAAACGGCACGCCCCGCACGTCACCGTTATCTTCGGCGGATGGCATCCCACGCTCTGCCCCGAATCCACCCTTCGCGAGCCGTATGTCGATATCGTCGTTCGCGGCCAGGGCGAAGTGACGATTGTCGAACTCGTCGCCGCACTCGCCGCGAAACACCCGCTCGACCTGATCGCGGGTATCTCGTGGAAGCGTGATGGCCGCCTAATTCAGAACTTAGACCGCCGTGTCCAGCCAATTGACGCATTCGTTCAGCCCGCTTTCGACCTGACTGACTTTGACGCTTATGAGCGGCTAAGCGGAAAACGGGAACTTGCCTACGCCACCAGTGTCGGGTGTCCCTATGCATGCAACTATTGCACCGACATGGTGGTCTACAAACGCCGTTTCAATGCTTACGACGCCGATCATGTCGTCGCTGAGCTGGTCGACCTTGTACAACGGTATCGCATCACCCATGTCGCATTGCTCGACTCCAACTTTCCTGTAGACCTGCGGCGCGCCATCGCGATTGCCCAGGGGATTGTCGACTCAGGAGTGAAATTCTCCTGGACCTTCCAGGCGTCTACGGATTTCATCTGCCGCATGACACAGGATCAGGTCCAGCTGCTAGCTGATAGCGGCGTCAATTACATGGGCTTCGGTACGGAGTCAACCTCAAAGTCGGTTCTCAAGATGATGAACAAGCGCCACCAGCGCGTCGACGAGATGTACGAGACGGCCCGCAAGGCCTCCCTCGCTGGAATACGCGTCAACTTCAATCTCATTCTTGGCTATCCCGGCGAGACTGAGGCCGACCGTCTCGAGACCTTCCGTACGATGAGCGACATCGGTGCCCACTTCCCAAACGTACGCTTTTCGCCCAACATCTTCACTCCATACCCAGGAATTCCGATCTGGCCGCAGTTGCGCGAGCTTGGTGTCAGGGAGCCTCAGACACTTGAAGACTGGGAGAAGATGCCACTCGGCGCTAATTTGCTTCCATGGCTCAGAGGCCGTGAGCTTTTCCGTCTAAATCGGATGCTCGAGTATTTCCTTCTACTTAACCAGACTCGACGCTTTTCCGCGAGCGCCACCCTCATCAAACGTCTCACCACGGCGCTTATCAGTAAACCGATTCGTTGGAGATTGAATGCGAGCCTCTTCTTCTTTCCGTGGGAGATTTGGCTATCGCGTTTCTCCGAGCAACTCATTAAACGCCGCTCCTTGGTTACCGGAGCGGAACTTCCGGCGGAGTCCGCAAATGTCTGCTGAGCCTTTTTCTGTAAAACGCGGAGTTGAGGTACTACTAACGCACTCCTATCACCTCGCGCACGACGCCAAACAGTGGCGCAAGATGCGACCGTATCCCCCCCTTGGCACGCTCTACGCTGCTACTGCATTGCGTGGCGGCAGTATCTCTGTGGCGATCTTCGATCCCACGTTCGTTGACCCTATCCCCAACTTCACCGAAGCACTTGACCGACACCGGCCGAGCATACTCGTCCTATACGAAGATGATTTCAACTTTGTAACCAAGATGTGCTTGACGCATATGCGAGAGTTGGCCTGCGAACTCGCGGCAATTGCACACTCTCGTGGCATCACTGTCATCGCTCACGGATCCGATGCGACCGATCACCCCACCCACTACTTGGATCACGGTGTCGATTTCATTCTGAACGGCGAAGCCGAACAAACCTTGACTGAGCTCTGCACCTCTTTGTTGCAAACCGGCAAACCGAACGACCTTCCGGGACTTACTCGCTATATGGACTGCAAATTGGTAACCGCCGCACCGTCGCCGATCAACTCATCTTGGGCCAATCTACCGACCGTCGCTCGTGAGCTGATCGAGATGGAGCCGTATCGAGCTGCATGGACTGCAGCGCACGGCCACTTCTCCACAAACGTCGTTGCCAGTCGGGGCTGTCCCTTCCGTTGCAACTGGTGCGCCAAGCCCATCTCTGGAAGCAGGTTTCAGCTCCGCCGTCCTGAGGCCGTGGCAGCCGAACTTCATCAGTTGAAGACCGTCTTCGGAGTCGAGCACATTTGGTTTGGTGACGATGTCTTCGCTCTCGACCACCGTTGGGTTGAGGCTTTCGCCACGGTAGTCGAATCCTATGGAGAACCCCTTCCCTTTAAGATCCAATCTCGTGCTGATCTTCTATCTGAATCCACCGTTGATGCACTCAAACGCGCCGGTTGCGCGGAGATCTGGATGGGAGTCGAGTCCGGCTCGCAAAAGATACTCGACGCCATGAACAAGGGCCTCTCCCTCTCTGCCGTTCACGCGGCTCGTTGCCGACTTGCAAACGCGGACATCAGAGCCTGTTTCTTCCTCCAGTTCGGTTATCCCGGCGAAGGCTGGCCCGAGATTCTTGAGACCATAGCACTCGTTCGCGAAACTCAGCCCGACGATATCGGCGTCTCCGTCTCCTATCCACTCCCTGGCACTGTCTTCTACGAGCGCGTTCAGCAACAGCTTGGATCCAAGCGCAACTGGAACGACAGTGATGATCTCTGTACGATCCACACCGCTACGTACCGCGACAACTTCTACCGCGCCCTTCGAGAGGCCCTCCACGCCGAGGTCGCTCGGATCGATTCTCATACCATCGACACACTATGGGCTACCGTGCACGCACTTGAGCCGGTGAGCCGCAATGCCAATATTCTTACTCTCAGTCACTCCGCCTTTATGCCACTGGAGGAAGTGCTGACTGGAAGAGGTGCGTGATGGCTGACCTTCTGCTCACACATGGCTACTTCCTCTACGAGGATCCTAAAGAGATGCAGATAATGAAGCCCTATGCCCCTCTGGGCATCCTTTACCTCTGCTCTCATCTACGTCAGAATGGCTTTGATGTCGACGTCTTCGACACCACC
>Ga0068864_100001667_pt1 | contig 18294 bp, 17 predicted proteins | sample KBSSwiS72_FD_66586 | JGI IMG/M metagenome (GOLD analysis project Ga0068864, IMG submission 66586) | Switchgrass rhizosphere microbial communities from Kellogg Biological Station, Michigan, USA - KBS Switchgrass S7-2 | ecosystem: Host-associated > Plants > Roots > Rhizosphere > Soil ... | reverse complement strand
CTCGCTCGCCTGCTGGATGCCGGGCGATCCGGTGAGGCGCGGCCCGAACACGTCGCTGAGCCACGACACGTGATCCATCACCTGCGACCGGTTGAGCCCTTCGTCGCGGATGCGCCCGAGCATCGCGTAATCGAGCTTCTCGCTCTGCGCGAGGGTCAGGCTGGCGGTGGCGGCTGCCAGCAGGATCCCGAGAATCGCACGTCTCATCGTTGTCTCCTCAGCGTCATGTGTCCGATCATAGACGAGCGCGGCCCGCCCGCTGCCGGCTCAGCGCCCAGAGCCCAATACCGCCAAGGACGACGAGATTCGGGAAAAGCAGCGGCGCCATTGGTGGTGCTCCGGTCAGTACCCGCTCGAACAGGCTGCCGGCCGGCTGTCGGAAGTCCGCCTGGGCATGGAGGCCGAACCCGATCACGCCGACGAGCGCCTGCACGACGAGGATCGCACCGCAAAGCCGCAGGTACGCGATCCCCACCTCGGCGGCGAACGGGACGATCAGAAAGCCGATGGCGAACGCGCTGCTCACCACCGGGACCCATTCGATGGGGTTGAAAAAACCGTTTTGCGCGTGGTCGGTCAGGCTGAACACGAAATTGCCGATGAACCCGCCGAGCGCGAGGAGGATGACCCAGTGGGCCCACTCCGTAGTGTCGGCGGCGACGAGCCGGTTCAGGATCAGCAGCAAACCGAGCCCGGTGAATGCGAGCGGCGCGGCAAAGGGCGCGGCGTAGGTCAGGCTGCGAATCGTCCGTTCGTCGAAGAACCGGCTGTCCAGATGCAGCACGACTCCCGCCAGCCCGGTGGCGACGGCCAGCCAGCCCACGAGATGGCCCACATCCCGCCACACGGCCGGCCATTGCCGCCGCAATGGCAGGACGATCGCGAGAGCGACGGCCGCCGCGAGCGAAAAATAGAGCGGCACGTATTCCGACGCCCGCCGGAACTGATTCTGCGAATGCGCGAGGTAGATATCGAGCACGAGACCGCCGAGATTCAGCAGCACGAACAGCTCGACCCAGAGTTGATGATCACGCGCCCAGGCCGCCAACCGATCCGTTCGGTTACGGCCGCCCATGCCGCCGCCGCATCTCGTCGGCCATCGCGCGCATCTCCACCGTTCGCGCGAGCATCGGATAGTTGCCGTGCCACTGCACGAAGTCGGCGCCGCCCATGAAGGCGCCGTGCTTCGACGTCCGGCCGTCGTAGTGCCACAGATCGAAATAGACGAAGTCGATAGGCTGGGAGAACGGCGGCGTGGTGAGCACGCCGTCCTTTCTCAACGCGGTCATCAGGTCGGTAGCCTGCTGCACTTTCGCATTCGTCGACGTCACGACGTGTTCGGCCTCGGTATAGACACGCTCGATCAGCGGTCTGGTGTGGCACTGGGTACACATGGTCTTCATCGCCTCTTGCGCGTGCGCCTTGTTCGGCCGGGGCCTGCTAATCGGATCGGCGAGGTAGTACGACAACCGATCGGACGGATCGTGCGTCACCTTCTGGCCGTTGAGCCCGCTCATATGACAGGTTGCGCAGGTCGGAACGAACATGTCGCGGGTCGTCAACGATCCCGGGCGTGCGTCGAGATTCAGCTGCCGCTCCTGCGCATGAAACATCAGGCCGTGTTTCGACTCCTCGTAGATTTCGAGCTGCGAATGATCCGGCCCCATGTGGCATTGGCCGCACGTTGTCGGCAGCCGGGCGACCGCGACGGAGCTTGTGTGCCGGGTATGGCACGATGTGCACGTGCCGATGGTACCGTCGTCGTTCGGCTTGCCGATGCTGTGGCAGTTGGCGCAGCCGCTGGTCATCGCCGACGGCCCTTCGAGGGCGACGAACGGATGCGGCGGGCGCCTGGCGTAGCCCGGCTGGAAGCGCTCGGCGAACTCGACCTGCTCAGGCTTCAGTCCTTTTTCGCCGAAGACCGCCGCCCACGAGACGGCCGCATGACGGCTGTGAAGAAACTCCTGATAGACCGGTTCATGACAACTGCGGCAGTTGCCGGCCGTCAGCCTCGTCGCGATGGTGAAGCCGTGATGCTCCTGTTTCGCCTGAGCGTTCGCCGGCTGATGGCAGTCGAGGCAGTTGATGCCCTTCTGCGCGTGCCGGCTCATCTCGTACTCGTGCACGACGGCGTACTGCTGGCGCGTGTGGCACTCGGCGCACTTCCCCGACGCGCGCACCAGCGTCGCTGACGGCTGGTCGGTTTCCACGCGCGGTCTGGCGCGGTTGATCAGAAAGGCGCTCACGATCAACGCGAAGGCAACCACCACCGCGATGAAGACCGGGCGGAACGCCATGATGCGGATTCTACCGCCGCGGTTGCCGGTCCGGACCGTTTATCCAATAATCGAGGCAGTGCCCGCTGTGAACCGCGCCCGTGCGTCCGCGTTCGCGGCGGCGTTTGTGATCGCGCTCGCGGTCCCTGCGGCGATGGCGCCAACCGCTCCCGACCTTCCGCCGATGCTGATCTCGCGCCAACTGGCCGAGCAGGAACACCTGCACGCCGGCGACACCGTAACGCTGGCGCAGGATCCGCGCGGCACGCGCGCGCGCCAGTTCCGCGTCGCCGGCACCTACGAACCGACGCCCGATCCCATGCGCTTCACCGCCAGGCGCATCGAAGCGCGGATGCACCTCCCGGATCTGATGGCGATCGCCGCGGATCCGGCGGATCCCGCTGCGTCGGAATCACTCTCGGCGATCAACCTGCGTCTCAAGCACCCGGAGGACGCCGTCCGCTTCGGGTCGGCGCTGAACGCGCGCGCGCCCGGCCTGGTCGTGCGCCCGACGGTGCGGGCCCGCGACGGCTCGGATCCATTCGCCGTGCTCGAGCGCTTTCATGTCGCCGTGGCGACCGTCACGGTCCTCGGCAGCACGGCATTCCTGCTCGCGCTGATGGTGATGCGCGCCGAGGAGCGCCGTGAAACGATCGGCATCATCCGGCTGATCGGCATCTCGCAGCGGTCGATCCTCCTCGAGGTGCTGGTCGAAGGGATGCTGATCGCCGTCGCCGGGGCGCTGTTCGGCATCGTGCTCGCCGTCGCGACTCAAGGATTGGTGAATCACTTCTTCCAGTGGCGCTACGACACGGCTCTCGTCTTCGTGCGCGTGACGCGGGTCATCGCGCTCCAGTCGATCGCGGTGTCGGTGCCGCTCGGCATTCTCGCGGGGCTCGCCGGGTCGTGGGCGCTGCTTCGCCGCGACATCCTGGCGCTCGTCGGCCGATGACCGCCTGGGGCCTCGCCTGGCGAACGATTGCGAGAAGTCCGGCGCGCTCCGTGCTGGCGGTCGCCGGCGTCACCGTCATCGGCGCGCTGCTCTTCAACATGCTGCTGCTGTCGCGCGGGCTCCTCGTCTCCTTCCGCGATCTGCTCGACAACGCCGGATACGACATCCGCGTGATCGCCGCCCAGGGTTCGATGGCCCATCGCCCGCCGATCGCCGACGCGACGTCGCTGGCCGAGGCGATCGCCCGCCTGCCGGAGGTCGAAAGCATCGCCCTGGTCAGGACCGACCTCGGACAGGTCAGCGCGCCGGGAGAGAATGCCGCATGGACGCCGATCGAGCTGATCGGCATGACCGACTCGAAGGGCGGCGGCTGGACCATCGTGAAAGGGTCGCCGCTGCCGACCGGCCCTTCCGCTGGCGAACCGCCGGTCGTCGTCAACACCACGCTCGCCTCCATGCTGCACCTCGAGCCGGGATCCAGGCTGCGGCTGCGTCTCACGTCGGCCGGCTCCGTATCCGCGCTGCCACTCGTGACGGTCCGCGTGATCGGCGTCGGCGGCTTCGCCTTCGAAGCGTCCGGCGACCTCAACGTCGCGACGACGATGGCGGGGTTCGCGGTGGCGCATGGAACACCGGCGGACCGGCAAGCCGAGATGGTGCTGGTCGCCTCGCGCCCGGGCGCGGCCGCGCCGGCCCTCGCCGCCATCGCGCGCCTGCGCCCGGACGTGCGCGTGCTCTCGAACGACCAGGTGATGGCGCAGTTCAACGAGAACGCCTTCAGCTACTTCCGCCAGATCTCCGCGGTCCTCTCGTCGATGACGCTCGCCTTCGCGTTCCTGTTGATCGCCACGCTGTTGACGATGTCGGTGAACCAGCGGCTCGGAGAAGTGGCCGCGTTGCGCGCGCTCGGTTTTCCCCGGCGCCGGATCGCCGCCAACCTGCTGTGGGAATCGGCGCTTCTGGTCGGCATCGGCGGCACCGCGGCGATCCCCGTCGGCGGTGTGCTGGCGATCATCCTCGATCGCATCCTGCGCCAGATGCCAGGCGTGCCGGCGAGACTTCATTTCTTCGTGTTCGAGCCCAGGACGGTGGTGCTGCATGCGGCGCTGCTCGCCCTGACCGGCGCAGTCGCGGCGCTCTACCCGATCTGGCTGGCCACCCGGCTGCCCATCGCAGCCACGCTTCGGCGCGAGATTCTCTCGTGACCGGCGCGCCAATCATCGAGGGACGCGGCCTCACACGATCGTTTGCGATGCCGGCCGGCGCCGTGACCGCCCTCGGCGACGTGGACATCCGCGTGGACGCGCACGACTACGTCGCGATCACGGGGCCGTCGGGGTGCGGCAAGTCGACGCTGCTGCACATCCTCGGCTGTGTCGATCAGCCCACCGCCGGCTCGCTCGTCTTCGAAGGACGCGACGTCAGCACGCTGAAGGAGTCCGATCGCAGCCGCATCCGGCTGACGCGCATCGGCTTCGTGTTCCAGCGTTTCTTTCTGCTGCCGATGCTCACGGCGTGGGAGAACATCGAGCTGCCGCAGGCAGAAGCGGGCGCGGCGAAGCCGGCGCGGCGCGACCGCACGCGCGAGCTGCTCGACTACGTCGGCCTGGCCGGACGCCGCGATCACCGGCCGTCGCAACTGTCCGGCGGCGAAATGCAGCGGGTCGCGATTGCACGCGCACTGGCGAATCGCCCAGCGCTGCTGCTCGCCGACGAGCCGACGGGCGAGCTCGACGAAGAGACGGGCGCACAGATTGCCTCGTTGTTCGACCGCGTGCATGGCGACGGCACCGCCATTGTCGTCGTCACCCACAACCCCGCGGTGGCGGCGCGTGCCGGCCGTCATCTCGCGATGAAAAGCGGACGCGTGATCACGTCATGATCCTGCGGCTTGCGCTGCGATCGCTGGCGACGCGTCCGATCCGCACGGCGGTGCTTGCGTGCGGGTTCGGGTTCGGCATCGCCGTGATGGCGGCGCTGCTCGGCGTCGGCGACGTGATTCTCGAGCAGGCGCATTCCCCTGCGCTCGAAGGCGGCGGCGACGTCGTGGTCACCGGCCGCTTCGGTGCGCTCGAGAACGGCCGGTTCCTGATCGCGAGCATCCTCGCGTCGCCTGACCTGGCGTCCCGGACCGCGGCGATCTCGCCGTCGAGCCGCGACACGTTGTACCTGCTGAAAGGCGGCCGCGCGACCGCGATCAGGGTCACCGGCGGACTGCCGGGCGCCGGACGCGCGCTCGGCGATCGCGAGATCGAACGTGCGGCGGACTGGCTCGACAGCGACGCCGACAGGGAGTGGTCGGCGCCAGACGGCACGGCCATTCTGAAAGCGATGGATCGCTTTCATCCGATCCCGGCTGCTTCCGAATTCGCCGCGTCGTGGGCCGAATGGCTCTACTTCAACGGCCGCACGGCCGACGGACGGCTGCGTTTCTATCTGACGTTCATGGTTGGCCCCGCGACCGTCCCTGGCAAGCGGATGGCCAGCGTCCGGCTCCAGCTCGATCGCGACGGCAAGACGACGACCTATGCCGCCGGCGAAGTGGTGGACGAAGCGCGGGTGCTGGCGGCCGCTCCGGATCTCGACATCGCGGGCAGCCGCGTGCGGCTGAAGGACTCGCAGTACCACATCGCCCTGACATTGCCTGGCGCGTCCGGTAGTCTCGTGCTTCAGGCTGCGGCCGGACAATCGCTGCCGCCGGCGACGATCACCGGCGCGCGCGGATGGGTGACCGGGTACACGGCACCCGTTCTCTCGGGAACCGTTCGCGGCGAGCTGCGCATCGGATCCGATGTGATTGCGGTGCGCGACGCTGCCGGCTACCACGATCACAACTGGGGATTCTGGAAAGGGGTGCGCTGGCAATGGGGACAGGTCGCGTCCGGCGACCTGTCGTTCATTTTCGGGAGGATTTTTCCGCCGCCGGACGTCGCCGATCCGGAGCGGATTCCGGGGTTTCTCGGGATCCTCGGCACGAACGGTCCGGTCGGCTTCTCCACCTCGGTCTCGCTCGAGGAAACCGGCGACGAACGCGGGCAGCCGAAGCGGGTTTCCGTGCACGCGCGCGCACCGGCGATCGATGTGACGCTGGTGTTTTCTGTCGATCGGCTGGTACGGACGCCGATGGCGATGACGTCGTCTGCGGAGGGAATGCCCGCGGACTTCCTGCAGATGGGCGGCGAGTATCGCGTGACAGGAATCGCCGGCGGCCGGGCGCTTGATTTCACCGCGCGCGGCGCGGCGGAGACGTTCCGCTAAGCATGTCGACTTGTGTGGCGCAGGGCTTCAGCCCTGCGTTCTTCGCAGCCCTCAAAGGGCTGCGCCACTACAGCCATACGAACCGCGTTAGAGATGCACACCAGCCACGTTCACGTCATTCGCAACAGCGACGACCCGCTGCGCACGACAAAACCCAGTGCGAGCAGCGCCAACGCACCCGTCGCGTTGACAGGATCACCAACAGCAGCGCCGGCGAGGAAGGCGACGGCACCGGCAAACACGAGGGCGGCAGACCACGGGTAGCCCCATGCGCGGAACGGTCGCGCGCGGTCGGGCTCCCGCCGGCGCAGCACAATCAGCGCGAGGCAGCAGACGACGTAGTTGGCCGCCAGGAAAAACGCGACAATCGCCACCAGCCGCTGAAACGTGCCGGTGGCGATCAGGGCAAGGGCGACCGCTGTGGTCGCCAGCATCGCGGAGGCCGGCGTGCCACGCGAGGTCACCGCGGCCGCTCGTCGCCACAGGAGCCCGTCGCGTCCGATCGCGAACAGGATCCGCGTCCCGATCATCAGGATGGCGTTGAGCATCGGCGGCAGCGACACAATCGACAGGACCGTGATGATCTCGCGTCCACGGCCGCCGAGAAGAAGTTGCGCCGCGTCTGCGGCTGGCAGCGTAGAGCGCGCGAGGTCGCCGAGCGGCAGCACGGACAACAACGCGATGTTCACGAGCAGGTAGACGACGATGACCGCCGCGACGCCGCCGATCATCGATCGCGGAAGATTCCGGTTCGGATCGCGATCTTCTTCGGCAAAGTACAGCGCGCTCTGCCACCCACCGTAGGTGATCACCACGGATTGAAGCGCGACGATCAGCCCGGCAAACGACGGTGTCTGCAAGCCCGACGCGGGGCTCGAAGAGATACCGGGCGCGAACACCATCGCCGCGACGACAACCGCCAGGAACGCTCCGAATTTCGCGACCGTCGTGATTTCCTGAAAGCGGCTGCTGACCCGCAGCCCGGCGAGTTGCAGAGCGACCAGCGCGGTGAGCGTCAGGATCGCGATCGCCTTCTCGTGCCCACCAAGCGACGGCAGGAGCAGGGCCGTGAACTCGCCGATCGCGATCGACACATATCCAAGAACCGCGCAGTAGGTCAGCCAGTCGGTCCATCCGACGGCGAAGCCCATCGTGTCGCCGAAGGCTCGTCGCGCATACACGTAATATCCGCCCGCCTCTGGCAGCATCGTCCCCAGCTCGGCCAGGCAGACGGCGCCGATCAGTGTGTACAAGCCGCCAACGATCCACACGGCGAGGATTGCCGTCGGGTTCGGCAGCTGACCGGCGACGAGGCCGGGCGTTCTCAGAATGCCAATCCCGAGCGTGCTGCCGACGATGACGGCGAGGCCGAAGCCGACGCCGAGGATGCGGATGAGACCGCGGGAGGTGGATGGCGCGGCGGTCTGATTCAGCATCGTGTCTGCCGGTTGAAGGCTACTGCCGCTTGAGGGCGACGAGCACGACGTCGACTGCGCCGCCGACGTTTCGCGCGGAGTGGCTCGTGCCGAGTCCTTCGAACTCGACGTCGCCACGCTTCCAGCGGTTCACGACCGTCTTGCCGTCGGCCGTGTCCTCGATCTCGCCGCCCGACAGGTGGACGACAATCGTGTCGGAACCATGCGTGTGGAAGCCTTCGCGCGCGCCGACTTCCATACGCGCGCGGATCACCGATACGCGATCGTTCTCGAAGATCGGCTTGAAGCTCATGCCGGTAAACGGCGCGTCGCCAGGCTTCGACCCGTCCGCCGGCGATGCCGCCGCTGGGCCCTGCCGACGCGGTTGCACGATGACGATGGCGCCGCTCCCACGCGAAGTCCCGGATAGAGCCGCGGCGTCCTCCACCCAGACTGCGCTTCCCGCTTTTGCGACGCCGGAGCTGTCCTCGATCGACACGACGACACCAGGCCCATGCTCCACGCCGGTGAGAGGACCGGCGGCAGTCGTTCGATACACGCGCACGCGAGGGTTATCGAGAGCGACAAGCGGCTTCGTTTCGCGAGCGGCCTGCGCCGCCGCTCCGTGCCTCGCGGACACACCTAGCGTCGTCGATGTCACGATTGAAGCGGCAATGATCAGGAGCCCGCGCATGGTCTGCCCTCTGTGAGCGGGTCATGCTACATCGGGTAGGCTCTACGAGCCATGGACTATCGACGACTGGGATCGACGGGCATTCGGGTTTCGCGCCTGGGACTCGGCTGCGGCAACTTCGGCGGCATCGGATCGGCGCCCGCCTTCTTCGGCATGGGCGAGACCGAAGCGCAAGCCTTCGATCTGATGGATCGGGCGATCGCCGCCGGGATCAACTTCTTCGACACCGCGAATGCCTATGGCGGCGGCCGCAGCGAAACCTACATCGGCCGATGGATCAAGGTGAAGGGACCGGCGGTTCGGCAGCAACTTCTACTCAGCTCGAAGGTGTTCAACCCGGTCGGACCAGGGCCCAACGATCGAGGGCTGTCGCGCCGCCACATTCTGCAGCAGGTCGACGAGAGCCTCTCGCGGCTGCAGACCGACCGCCTCGACATGTACCTCATTCACGAGCCCGATCCCGAGACGCCGCTCGACGAAACGCTTCAGGCTCTTGATGATGTCGTGCGCGCGGGCAAGGTGCTCTACGTCGGCGCCAGCAATATCGAAGCGTGGCGGCTGGCACGGGCGCTATGGATCAGCGACAAGAAAGCCTTGCGCCGCTTCGACTGGGTGCAGAACTCGTTCAGCCTGCTCGATCGCAGCCAGGAGCGCGAGATGTTTCCGCTCTGCGCCGACCAAGGCGTGGGATTCACCGCATTCAGCCCGCTCGCAGGTGGTTGGCTGACCGGAAAATACCGCGAGGCGGCCGCCTATCCAGACGGCTCGCGGATGACCCTGCGTCCGGAACCGTATCGACATTTCGAGCGCGGCAACGTGTTTCGGGGACTGGCCGCCCTCGCCGAAGAAGCGCGCACGCGCGGAGTCGAGATGGGCGCGCTCGCGATGGCGTGGGCGCTTCACCATCCGCGCGTCGACGCGGCGATCATCGGCCCACGGAACGCCGCTCACCTCGATGCGGCTCTTGCATCGACGACGATCGAACTCTCCGACGAGGACGCGCTGCGTCTGGCGGCGCTGTTCGAGACGGGCGGCGCCTGATCCGGTAGACGACGGACAACGCAGAACTCGCGGAACACGCAGAAAAGTTGGTCTGCGTGTTCTGCGGTTTCTGCGTTGATCGTCGTGCCGGTGGCGACCGTTCTCCTATGCCAGCGCTGTCTTATAGAGTGCGACGAGCTTCGCCCAGGCCTTTTCGGCTTCCGGCTTGTTGTAGATCGGGCTGTCGGCCGCGGCCGGCATGTCGGGGACGCACCAGCCGTGCAGGCTTTTGTACACCTCGATCTCGGCCGGCACATTCGCGGCGGCGAACGCTTCCTTCAATTTGTCCTTCGCGTCCGGCTGGCGCGCATCGTCGTTCGACGCGACGGCGACATAGAGACGGCCCTTCATCTTCGGAATCATCAGATGCGGGCTGGTCGGCTGATCGGTGACGAGGCCGCCGCCGTGAAACGATCCGCCGGCACCGACGCGATTCGGCACGGCGGCGAGCGTCCTGAACACGAGCGGCCCGCCCATGCAGTAGCCCTGCGTCCCGACTTTCTTCGAGGCGTTCACCTGTTTCTGCGCGTCGAGGAAGGCAATGAAGGCGACCGCGTCCTTCTCGGCGGCGCCGGCGGCGCCGATGCTGCCCATGAGGGGACGCAGCTTCGCCATGTCGGCCTGGTTCGAGAAGTTGAAGCCGTTCATGTCGATGCCCGGCGCCTTCGTCATGCGGTAGTACGGATTCGGCACGAGGACGGAGTAACCGTCGGCGGCGATCCGCTTGCCCATGTCGACCATCGCGGGACGCAGCCCGAACGCGTCCGGCCAGATGATCACGGCCGGGTGCGAGCCCGTCGTAGGATGGATGAACGTTGCGTCGCAGGTGCCGTCGGGCGTTTTCACGTCGACGTTGGTGACCTGGACCGGCAGATCGGCCGCCGAGACGAGTTGCTCCCCCGTCGCCGCGGCGAGACCGGCGGCCAGCGACAAGGCGACGAAATCGCGACGCGAAAGATCGTTCTTCTCATCTGCCATTGGTGCTCCTCTTAAGTCTTCAGTTTTGAGTTTTCAGTTTTGAGTTCTATCTTCCAGACCACGTAGGTTTGCGCTTGGCGAGAAAAGCCGTGACGCCTTCCCGGAAGTCCGCGCTGGTATAGCACATCTCGACCATGTCCGCGTCGGCGCCTGCGGGGAGCCGGCGTGCCGCGAGGATACGGCGGATCATTTCCTTTGTGGCGCGCAGCGTCAACGGGGCGTTTGCGGCAATCTCAGCCGCGAGCGCGCCCACGGCCGCCGCGATTTCCCCGGCCGGCACGAGGCGGTTGACGATCCCGAGCGCCTGCGCTTCCATGCCGCCGATCAGCCGTCCGGTGAAGAGCATGTCTTTCGCCGCACCTGGTCCCATGACGTCGAGCAGACGGCTGTAGCTGGCACCCGACAGGCAGTTGCCCAGCGTCCGCGCGATCGGGATCCCGAACGTCGCTTCGGGAGTCGCGACCCGCAGGTCGCATGTGAGGGCGATGGCGCAGCCGCCGCCGGCGGCGACGCCTTCCACCTGCGCGATCGTCGGCCTGGTCACGCGCTCGAGCCGGTCCAGGACGTGATCGAGCCGCTCCTCGTACTTCAGACCGTCGTCGCGGTTGTTGAAGTTCTGAAACTGCGCGATGTCGGTGCCTGCGACGAAAGCCTTGCCGCCGGCGCCGCGAAAGACGAGAACCCGGATCGCTTCGTCCGCATCGACGCGGTCGCACGCGGCGACGAGCGCTTCGTACATCTCCCAGGTCATCGCGTTGCGCGCTTCGGGGCGATTGAAGGTCAGCGTCGCGATCGGGCCGTCGGTCTCGAAGATCGTATGCATTAGACTTTTGCCATGCCCAGCGCGCTCGACGGCCTGCGCGTCCTTGACGTCACGCAAGTGATGGCCGGGCCGTACTGCGCGATGATCCTCGTGGATCTCGGCGCGACGGTCATCAAGGTCGAACCGCCCGCCGGGGACTCGACGCGGCAGATGCCCGGCGCGTCCGGCACCGACAGCCCCAGTTTCAACGCCGTCAACCGCGGCAAACGCAGCATCGTCCTCAACCTGAAAACGGCCGAGGGCCGCGGCGTCTTCGCGCGGCTCGCGCGCTCGTCTGACATCCTAATCGAGAACTATCGTCCAGGTGTGATGGCCTCGCTCGGCCTCGACTACGCGGCGCTGTCGGCGGCGAACCCGCGCCTGATCTACGCATCGATTTCCGGCTACGGCCAGACCGGGCCGCAGCGCGGCAAGGGCGGGTTCGACCTGATCGCGCAGGGCGTGTCGGGGATCATGTCGATCACCGGCGATGCGGGTGGACCGCCGGTGAAGGCAGGCGTGCCGGTGACCGACCTCGGGGCCGGACTGTTCGCGCTCGTCGGAATCCTCGCGGCGCTCGAGCACCGCCATCGCAGCGGCGTCGGACAGCAGGTGGACACATCGCTCGTGGACGCCGGCGTCGCGTTGTCCGTGTGGGAGGCGACGGAGTACTTTTCGGGAATCGGCGTGCCATCGGCGCTCGGCTCGGCGCACCGGATGAACGCGCCGTATCAGGCGATGCGCTGCGCCGACGGCTACATCACGCTCGGCGCGGCCAACGAGCGATTGTTCCGGCGGCTGTGCGACGTGCTCGGCCACGCCGAATGGACCGCGGATCCGGCGTTTGCCGACAATGCGAGCCGGGTCGCGCATCGCGCCGCGCTGGCCGCACGGATCGAAGCGATCACCGTCACGCAGCCGCGCGCGCACTGGCTGGCGCTGCTCGAGGCCAACGATATCCCGTGCGGACCGATCAACGACTACGCGCAGGTGTTCGCGGATCCGCAGGTGCTCGCGCGCGAGATGGTCGTCGAAACGGAACACCCGACGCTGGGGCATCTCAGGACTCTTGGCTCGCCGATCAAACTGGGCAGCACACCGCCCGAGGTCTCCCGTCGCGCGCCCCAACTCGGGGAGCATACGGACGAAGTGCTGCAGGAAGCCGGCTTCAGCAGTGACGAGATTGCGACCCTGCGAGCAGCCGGAGCAATCGGCTGAGCGCGCGTGTTTTGGTTATCCACGGATTACGCGGATGACGCGGATTGTTCAAACACGCATCCGGCGGCGCGGCGTAGCCGCGCGCGGGGTGAGAATCAAACTGCGTGAACGCGAGCCCGTTGCGTCAGGTGGCTCGTGTTCACGCAGTTTGCTTCTCACCCCGACCGGCCGCTTCGCGGCCGGCGCCGGATGCCTACCAGCTGTCGGCGGGCGCGCGCGACCCGCATCCGTGCCACGAGATTCAATCCGTGTAATCCGCGCAATCCGCGGATGATCTTCGTCGTTGATTTGACATCAGTCTTACATTGTGTAAGATCAGTGCCGATGGCAGCCCAACGCATCCCCTCTCTCCCACCCAAGGAGGCGCTGATCCTGGAACTGCTCGTCCAGGAGGCGGAGCTGTACGGCCTCCAGCTGGTGGCGGCATCGAAAGGGCGTCTGAAACGCGGCACGGTGTACGTCACGCTCGGGCGCATGGAGGAGAAGCGGTTCATCACGTCGCGGCTCGAGGACGCGCCCGCTGACGAAGGCGGTCTGCCGCGCCGCATCTACGAACCGACCGCATTCGGACGAAAGGTGCTGAAGGCGTACGCGCAGATCCACCGCCACCTGACGCCGGAGCTGGCGCGGTGACGCGGCCGGGCGAGACGCTCCGCTCGATCGCTCAGCGCTTCTGCACGCCTGCGACGATGGAGCGGCTGATTGATCCGGTGATCGCGGACCTCCAGTGCGAGCACGCCGACGCCGTGGTGCACCGCCGCGTCTGGCACGCTCGCTGGATTCGCGTGGCCGGCTATGTCGCGTTCTGGAAGGTGGCAGTCATCGGAGTCGGACGCGCATCGACAGGCGCGTTGATGACACCGCACGATGGAGCCATTGACCGCACCATCCGATTCTCGGGCCTCGCGACGACGGCGCTGACGCTGGTCTTCATGTGGCCGTCCGTGTGGACTTTCCTGTCGCACCCCGGCCATCGCCTGGCGATCTTTCTGACGTTGGTCCCCTCGGCGATGTCGGTCGCCTTGCCGATGGGTATCGTGGTCGGTGTCCTATGCGGCCTTCGCGGCCGTGTCGCCACGAGCCGCGTTCGACAGGCGATAGTATCGCTGGCCGTCGTTTGCTCGCTCGCGATGTTCGTGAACCTGGGATGGATCCTGCCAGCCAGCAACCAGGCGTTTCGCGAGGTGACCGCCGGCAGGCGGGTCGCTCCAGGCACCAACGAGCTCGCGCTCGGCGACCTCCGGCAATTGGCTCGCGATCGATTCGTCATCCCGTTGATTGCAAGTCGCCGGGCGTTCGATTTTCATTTCCGCGTGGCTTTAGCTTTCGCCCCGCTTGCGCTGGGTCTGTTCGCCCTCGGAGTCTCCGGCGTCAGACGGCGAGCCGCAGGCTTGCTGACCGTCGGCGTCCTCGGGTTCGCCGCCTGCTTCGTCTATTACTTGCTGTTGTATTGCTCCAGAGCGGTGATGTATCAGGCCCCGTTCGAGGTGAGCGAGCACATCCCACCGATCATCGCAGCCTGGGCTTCCAACCTGGTGTTCCTCGTGCCGGCACTGCTGCTGCACCTTCGAACGCGCGGGAGAACTGAAGCAGGCCCCAGTGGTCTCGAAGGCGCTCCTCTTGCTCACTCGGAAACGACACACCAAACTGGACGATGACCAGCCCGCGGCCGATGCCAGGCGTCTTCATCTTGCTGATTTGGCTGTGCGCGCGGCCGGTCAGCGCGCAGCCCGCGGTGCTCTCGGTCGATGATTTCATCAGGGACTGGCACATCTCCAAGCGATTCACGCTGGCCGTCGCGCAAGCGATGCCTGCAACCTCTTATGATTTCAAAGCCACTCCTGAAGAGATGACGTTCAGCGAGCAGATGATGCACTTGACGTCTTCGTTGTTCGTCGCGTTCTTCAGGATTAGCGGTGTCAGGCCGGTCTACGACGCCTTGCCGAAGAACGTCACGAAGGACGTCGTGCTCGACTGGATCGACAAGTCGTTCGACTACGTGGTTCAGGTGCTGCCAACGTTGACCGACAGACAATTGTCAGACGCCAGGTTCCCCGTGAACTTCGAGGGCCGTTCCGGTTCTAGTCAGACCGTCCGGCGCTAGCCGGACCATGGCCTCGCGGTTTCGAATGCGTTGGCGATCTGCAGCAGTCCCCAGTCGTCGCGATGACGTCCCACGATCTGCAGACCGATCGGCAGCCCCTCCCCGGTGGTGAACCCGCAGGGGACCGAGATCGCGGGGTTTCCGAGGATCGAGATGTAGTAGCAGGACTTCATCCAGTCGATGTAAGTCTTCATCGCGACGCCGTCGATCTCGGTGGGGTACGGCTGCGCGATGTCGAACGGCGGCACCTGCACCGTCGGCAACACGAAGAAATCGTATCGTGCCATGAACCGGCGCATGCGGTGATAGAGCTCGCTCCGCTTCGTGTCGGCCCACGCGATTTCGGCGGGCGTCAGGCGCTCACCTCGATCGATCTCCCAGAGAATGGTGTCTTTCACCAGCTCGCGGCGGCCGGCGACACGCGGCGCCACACCAGTGAGGAATGCGAGCGCGCGTACGGTCTTGAAGACCGCATCGGCGTCAGTGAAGTCCGGTTCCGCTTCCTCGACGATGCATCCGAGCGACTCGAAGACGGATCGCCGTGCGTTCACCGCGTCGCGGACGCGGCGATCGACCGGCAGGCCTCCCAGATCCCGCCACCACGCGACGCGGATTCCGGTCAGGTCGCGATCGAGCGGTGCCGCAAACCGGCTCCCTGGTTCGTCGAGCGCGATCGGCGACCTCGGATCCGGACCGGCGATCGCGCTCAGGATCAGGGCGACGTCGGCCACAGTGCGCGCCATCGGACCGTCGACGCTGAGCGTGGACCACGCTGTGTCCGTCGGCCACACCGGCACACGGCCGGGCGACGGCCGCAACCCGACGACATTGCAGAAGCTGGCGGGGTTACGGAGCGATCCGCCCATGTCCGAACCGTCGGCGATCGGCAGCATCCCGGTCGCGAGCGCGACGGCGGCGCCGCCGCTGCTGCCGCCGCATGTCCTGGTGTGATCGTACGGATTCAGAGTGGACCCGAATACGGGGTTGAATGTCTGCGATCCCGCGCCGAACTCCGGGGTGTTCGTCTTGCCGACGACGATCGCGCCCGCCCGCCTGAGGCGGTCGACGAGCAGCGAATCTTCGGACGGCACGAAATCCTTGTAGATCGGCGATCCGAACGTCGTCCGAATTCCGCTGGTCGGCTGGAGATCCTTGTGCGCGATCGGCAGACCGTGCAGCGGGCCAACGCTGCGGCCGCGCGCCAGATCCTCGTCGGCGAGGCGCGCGCGCTCCATCGCCTGCTCGGCCACGAGCGTGACAATCGCGTTGACCGCCGGATTCACGCGCTCGATCTGCGTCAGGTGCGCGCCGACGACATCTCGCGCGGACAGCTCCTTCGCCCGGAGCAGCCGAGCGAGCTCAACGGCGCTCGTGGAGCAGATGTCGCTGGTCATGACGCAAGAACGCAAAGGCCGCTAAGCCCGCCAGGCCATGTCTTCTTTGCGTGTTGTGCGTGCTTTGCGTTCAAGATATGTGACTCGAGAGGTACTCGAGGGCCGCGGTCACGCCGCCCCGTGTGAACGGCACACCGGCAGCTGCGAGGCCCATCTCGACGCCGCTCAACGTGCCCGCCAGCATCAGATCGTTGAAGTCGCCGAGATGGCCAATGCGAAACACGTTGCCCTTGAGCCGGCCAAGACCGGCGCCGAGCGACATGTCGAAACGTTCGAGCACGACCTTCCGAAACGCGTCGGCGTCGTGGCCGTCGGGCATGACGACTGCGGTGAGCGCGCTGCTGTACTCCTCGGGCCGCGCGCACAGCAGCTCGAGCCCCCACGCCTTGACCGCACGGCGCGTCGCTTCGCCGAAGCGCGCGTGGCGCGCGAAGACGCTGGCGAGCCCTTCCTCCTCCATCATGCAAACGGCTTCGCGCAGGCCGTAGAGCAGGTTGATCGCCGGGGTGGTGGTGAAGAAGCCGGCGGCGTTGTCGCGAATCATCGGCTGCCAGTCCCAGTACGCGCGTGGCATCCGCGCCACCGCCGACGCGGCGAGGGCGTGCGCGCTGATCGCGTTGAATCCGAGGCCGGGCGGCAGCATCATCCCTTTCTGCGAGCTGCTGATGGTCACGTCCGCGCGCCACTCGTCGTGGCGGTAGTCAATGGCGCCAAGAGAGGAGACCGCGTCGACCAGCAGCAGCGCCGGGTGTCCCGCCTCGTCCATCGCGCGCCGAACCGCGGCAATGTCGCTGGTCACGCCTGTCGACGTCTCGTTGTGCACGACGGCGACCGCTTTGACGGAGCGTGCGCGATCGGCCTCGAGCTTTCGCCCGATCGCAGCGGCATCGACGCCTCGGCGCCAGTCGCCGGGAATGAAGTCGACGTGCAGCCCCAGCTTGATCGCCATGTCGCGCCAGAGCGTCGCGAAATGACCGGTCTCGACCATCAGCACGGCGTCACCCGGCGAGAGGGTATTGGCGAACGCCGCCTCCCAGGCGCCCGTCCCGGAACAGGCATAGATCACGACCGTCCCGGTGGTCTGAAATACGCGCTGAAGGCCGGCGATCGCCTCGCGGGCAAGCGACGCAAATGCAGGACCGCGATGATCGATCGTCGGCTGCGCGATCGCGCGCAGGATCCGATCGGGGACATTGGTCGGACCCGGGATCTGAAGAAAGTGCCGTCCGCTTTTCACGTTGAACAGTTAACCACAAAGACAACCACGAAGACACGAAGGCACGAAGACCGCACGAAAGAAGACGACGGTGAACGCAGAGACCGCAGAGCACGCAGACAGTACCCGCGCGACAGGCCCGCGAGCGGGCCACGGCTGCGCCGGCCCGCTGTCGCGCGTGCGTGTTATTCCCGTGTTCACGATCGTCGTGTGCTTCGATCGAGGTCTTGCTCTGCGGGCTTTGCGAGCTGTGCGTCAAAAACGTGGACGCGATCGCAGCGTGACAGCTCATTGTGACTGACCGCCGGAGGTCCCTGAGTGAAGGCTGGTAGGATCTCCCTTCATGAGCGTCATCGTCGGCCGATCGCGAGTCGCGACGAAATACGGCATCGTCGCCGCCAGTCAGCCACTCGCCGCGCGCGCGGGCGTCCAGATCCTCGAGCGTGGCGGGAACGCGGTCGACGCCGCCATCGCGACCAACGCGGTGATGGGCCTGGTCGAGCCGCAGTCGAACGGCATCGGCGGCGATCTGTTCGCGATCGTCTACGACGCGAAGAGCGGCGCCCTGCACGGCCTCAACGCCTGCGGCTGGGCACCGGCCGGCCTGACGCCGGCGCTGTTGAAGGGCCAGGGAATGACCGCCATGCCGCAGGACGGTATTCACACGGTGACCGTCCCCGGTGCGGTCGCCGGCTGGGATGCCCTCCGCGCGAAGCTCGGCTCGCTCCCGTTGTCCGAACTGCTCGCGCCGGCGATCTTCTACGCGGACGAAAGCTTCCCGGTGACCGACGTGATCGCCGCGCACTGGGCCGTGCTCGCCGACAAGATCGGCGCCGAGCCCAACGCCGCGAAGACCTACCTGCCGAACGGGCGCGCACCTCGCTCCGGCGAGCTGTTCAGAAACCCGGAGCTCGCCGATTCACTCCGCCGCATCGGGACATCCGGC
>Ga0068864_100001661_pt1 | contig 18318 bp, 17 predicted proteins | sample KBSSwiS72_FD_66586 | JGI IMG/M metagenome (GOLD analysis project Ga0068864, IMG submission 66586) | Switchgrass rhizosphere microbial communities from Kellogg Biological Station, Michigan, USA - KBS Switchgrass S7-2 | ecosystem: Host-associated > Plants > Roots > Rhizosphere > Soil ... | reverse complement strand
GAATATAAGACAACAGTCTCATCAAATGCAAGAGTTGTTCGGCACGAGGAACACGAATCTCATGGCCGGGTGCTTCAGAAACGCAGGACGCGGCAGGCGCTGCTCGACGCGGCCAACAGACTTCGCGCCAGGGGAACCGTTCCGACCATAGAAGACATTGCAGCCGAGGCGCAGGTTTCCCGCGCGACGATTTATCGTTACTACACCGCCATTGACGCGCTCGTTGCCGATGCTCTTTTTCAGGCGGACCTGCCGGAGGTGGAATTGTTCGACCCAACAATGACCACGCCTGTCGATCGCGTGCTGGCCGTGGAGCGCTACGTCAACAACCTTCTGTCTGCGGATGAAATCGGCCTGCATGTCATCGTTCGCAACTTCGTTGACAACTGGCTCAACAGTGATCCCTCCGATCGCATTCCCCGTCCCGGACGCCGCCTTCCGCTTCTCGACTCCGCGCTGAAGCCGTTCCGCTCGCAATTGGGTTCCCGGGAATTGCGAAGGCTGCGCAATGCGCTGACTCTGGCCATCGGTACCGAGGCGCTGATTGCAATGCGGGACGTCTGCCTCCTCAGTAAAAAAGAGGCACGCGAAACTCTGCGCTGGGCTATCACCGCACTGGTGGGTCAGGCGTTTCTGGAAAAGCAACATGGAAAAAACAGGAACCGCGGCCAAAACCCGGGTTAAGGCTTTCGCAGAACCCATGTCGTCATGGATCGCAGATTCTGGACCACTGTCGTCTTGATCGGATCCACCAGATGCGCTCCCAGTTCGGCCGTCCGCTGCATCAGCAAGAGCTCATCGACAAGATAGCGTTCCGTGCCATCCGCCATCCGGTACCGGCGCCCGGAAAGATGCTGCAACAGGTGTTCTCCGCCGATGGTGGATGCGAGGCGAGAAAAGAATAATCCGCCCGGTTTCAGTGTGCGCCAGGCGCCTCGCAGCATGACCAGAAAGTGATCATCGTCGCGGGCGAAGTGGAGAACGGCATTACAAATCACCACGTCGGCAAAGGCGTCGGGAAACGAGTTTGCCTCAACGGACTCGATACGGAAGTTCTCCACCGGATTGCGAGGCGCACGCTGGCGCACGGCGTGAATCGCCTTCGAATCCGGATCCGCACCAAAAACTTCGTAGCCTTCCCGTAGGAAGTAAACGATGTTCCGGCCCGTGCCGCAGCCCGCATCGAAAATCCTCATCCCGGGTGAAATGTTCCCGCGCAGGATCTGGTCAAAAAGGTAAATGTCGATGTCGCCGAACTGTTCTTGAAGTGAAGCCATGTAGGACCGTCATCGTAATCGGAAATGCTGCAGTCGAGGCATCCCGTAGTCTGGAATGCCCCGATAGCCTTCGCTACTGCTTGTCGAAAACCAAAGTCGAGGATATCGGCTTACCGTCGGCGTCTGTTCCCTTGGCGGTTTGAGTCATTGTCTTGCCGTCCGCAGAAATAACGTTCTCGCCGGTCACGTGGTATTTTCCACCCGTCTTTTTCACTTCAAAGGTCGTCTTGTTGGCGTCGACTCGCTTCACAGCAAGTACATCGAAAGCCAACCCTGTGGCCGGATATTCCTTGCCATCGTATTTGTATGCATACGAGCCTTTGATCGCGGTGCCATCCGCGTATACACCGACCCTTGTAACTTTTATCCCACCGTCGGGAGTTGCTTCGCGCACGTCGGTTTGACTCTTCACGACAACGGAGCCCGTGAACTTCGACTTGCCGGCATTGAGCTTCCAGGTTCCCGCCGAGCTATCCGCAGCAAGGGCCGCAACGGCCATGATTGCGAGGACGCTCAACAGCAAAAACAAACGAGAAACGATTCTCTTCATATTTTCCTTTCAGAGGCATGTATTCAGCAGGACGCTTTTCGCCTTTGGCTGCGGAATTGAGTCCGAGGATATGCGAGGTTCGAGTGAGTAGCAATGCTGGAGTGGTCTGTCCCTGTAACTCTACGCTTTGAGCTTGTCGGAAAAATTTTCGCGGAGCTTTGAAACCTTCGGAGCGGCGACGCCGGCGATATACGGCTGGCCGGGATTCAGCGCTGCGTAATTCTGATGATAGGCCTCGGCCGGAAAAAACGTTTCGAGTGGCTCCATGGTGGTCACAATCGGTTTGGAAAACACGCCTGCGGAATCCAGCTGCCGTATGTAGGCTTCGGAAACATTTTTTTGTTCGGCGTCTGCAAAGAAAACTGCCGAACGGTATTGAGTGCCAATGTCGGCCCCCTGTCCGTCCAGTTGCGTGGGATCGTGCGCGATCGAGAAGAAGATCTTCAGAAGCTGTCCCAGCGTGCATTGACTCGCATCATAGCGGATTTCGATCGCCTCGGCGTGGCCCGTGTCGCCGCCGCACACCGCACGATAGTTCGCAGTCGCTGCTGAACCGCCTGCATATCCGGAAACCACCGATCGAACGCCGCGCAACTGCCGGAACACCGCTTCCGTGCACCAGAAACATCCGCCGGCCAGGACAACGGCTTTTTCGGTGGGCACCGTCGCCAGTGGAGTGTCCACGACGGGATCGGGAAATTGTCTTGGAGGAATTCGGCACGCGTTCATTTCAGCAATACTAACTTATTTCCAATTTGGCGGGCACGGCGAATCAAAGCGCATGCGCTGCTTGGTTCGCGGATGTTCGAATTCCAGATGCGTCCCGTGAAGGCCCAGCCGTCCGAGGCTATTGCTCCGGCTGCCGTACACCTTGTCGCCTGCAATAGGATGTCCGCGCTCGGCAAGATGGACGCGGATCTGATGCTTGCGGCCGGTTTCCAAGCGAACTTCCAGCATCGATGTTTTGGCACTGCGCTTTAACACGCGCACATGCGTGACGGCGGGCTTGCCTGCGCCCGCATTCTTCGTGGAGTACACGCGAAACGCGGAGTTCTCCGCCAAATTGGATCGAATCGTGAACTGTTCGGGCAACACCCGGCCTTCGGCGATCGCCGCATAAACCCGTCCCGCGCTGTGATCCTTAAACTGATTCTGAAGGTGCTCTTTCGCCTGATCCGTTTTTGCAAACACCAGCAGCCCCGACGCTTCACGGTCGAGGCGGTGCACAATGAAAACCTTCTCCGCAGGCCTTTTTGAATTCGCGTATGCACGCAGCGCTGCGTACAAGGTTTTCGTGCGTTCCGTATTGGTTCCCATCGTGAGCAGGCCCGCAGGCTTGTCGACAACAATGACGGAGTCATCTTCAAACACCACACGGATTCCATTCGGCAACGCTTTCTTCATGCTCTGTTATATTCGCAGAATATGCGAGCAACCCTCAGCCTTCTCTTGATTCTGATGCTTGCGGTGTCGTCGGCCGCGTGGGGCCCAAAGGGTCATTTCATCGTAAACCGCGTGGCCATTGAAGCGTCCGCATCCCGGCTGCCGTCATTTATGAAGGCCGCCACCAACGAGCTGGTCTACGACGCACTGGAGCCCGACCGATGGCGCGAAGAAGCCAGCAGCCCCATGAACATTGCGCAGGCGCCGGATCATTTCTTCGATTCCGAATACTGGGGAGCCTTGTCCACACTTCCGACCGACCGATATGCGTTCATGTCGCAGCTTGGAGCGAAGAAGGTGGACCTGATCAAGGTCGGATACCTGCCCTACGCCATCATCGAAGAATACGGCCGCCTTCGAAATGCGTTTCGGAATTTTCGCAACGCCAGGAACGATGCCGACAGAGAGTTCGCAAGAGCGAATGCGGTGCATTATGCCGGAGTTCTGGGACACTACGTCGCGGATGGAGCCATGCCGATGCATCTTTCAGTTCACTTCAGTGGCTGGGCGGAAGGACGCGCTAATCCGAAGGGATTCACAACGGACCGGATGTTTCACGCGCGCTACGAAACCGCCTATGTCGATGCGGCCATCAATGCGGCATCGGTAAAGTCGAAGGTCGAAGCCCCTCAACGACTGACAGACGTGTTCGCCGCGGTAAAGAATCACCTGAGCCGGACATTCTCGGAACTGGAACCGATTTACGAAATGGAGAAGACCGGAGAGTTCAATCCTCAGTCGCCTCGACCGAAGGGAACGGAGTTCATCACGAACGAGCTTGGACGAGCCGCGACGATGCTGGGGAACCTGTGGTACACAGCTTGGGTCGCGAGTGGAGAGACGCCTGCTCCCTAAAGGAGAAGCCCGGGAATCGGAAATTTCGAAAGTCGTCCGGTCGGATTTTCCGATTCCCCAATTCTCCTCGGCCCTATGTCTCCACCGGCAGATTGCACTGCAGCCATCCCGGTGTCACCACGCGGCCCATCGGATCCTTCGCTCCGCCAAAGCCTCCCTGCATGTTCGAAACGTCCGTATACCCGGACCTGTCCAGCAAATCGGCGGCATACTGTGAGCGGCCGCCCGCCTGGCATCCGAGAATCAATTTCCTGTCCTTTGGAAATGCCGCTTCGATTGCCTGAACGAAGTTCGGATTCGGCGTCATTCGGCCTGACGAGGGATCCGGAATCATGACCGGGATATTGGCAGCTCCGGGCACGTGGCCTGCCTGAAATTCCTGGACCGTTCGGACGTCGACATACGCGGCAGTCTTATCCTTTTGCAGGAGATCATTGGTCTGCAGCGGATCGATCTGTTTCACACTCATGGAAATCTCCTTTGTCGGGTCTTCCACTATAACCCATACTGATTTCTCGATGAATTACGTCGGAATAGACATAGGCGGAACCAATATCAAGGCGGGTGTGGTCGACGATACTGGCGCAGTTCGCGACCTCCGCCGAACACCGACGGTCATCGACGACATCGATAAACTGCTGAAGACTCTCACCACCATCGTTTCGGATTTTCAGGGGCATACCTCCATCGAAGCTGTAGGAATCGGAATTCCCGGACTGCGATCCACGAAAACACATTTGATCGAGACATCGCCAAACATCCCCTGTATCCATAACCTGAACCTTGAAGCTTTGCTTTCCAAACAGTTGAAACTGCCCGTCATTTCGGAAAATGACGCCAATGCGGGCGCCTACGGCGAATGGGTGGCCGGTGCTGCCCGCGGCCTTCAGTACATGGCGTATCTCACCATCGGAACCGGCCTCGGCTGTGGCCTCGTTCTCTCCGGGGCACTTTACCGCGGCGCTTCCGGTTATGCCGGTGAAATCGGACACGTCAACGTCGAACCTGACGGACGGCCATGTGCCTGCGGTTCTACCGGCTGTTTTGAAACGCGAGTCTCCGCCCCCGGCTTGATCGCGACGGCACGCGAGCTGGGAATGACAGAATCCTCCGCTGAAGGGATCTACAACATGGCAATCCAGGGAGACACCGCCGCGCTGGCGACCTTTGAAGTCTCCGGCCGTTTTCTGGGAATTGCCTGCGCCAATCTCATCAATCTCCTCAATCTCGAATCCATCGTCATCGGTGGAGGCGTGATGGCTTCCAGCGACCTTCTTTTGCGATCGGCAGCCGACGAGGTCCGCCGGAGGGCATTTGAGCCCGCGGCCCGGATTTGTCCGATAGTACAATCACAATTGCGGACGGACGCCGGATTGATCGGCGCGGCCATGCTCGCCCGGGACCGTTAGTAACTATGTCGTCTTTATCTCACATTCGAAATTTCTCCATCATCGCTCACATTGATCACGGCAAATCCACTCTTGCCGACCGTCTGCTTGAAATGACCGGCGCCCTGTCGAAGCGCGAAATGTCGGCACAGGTCCTCGACGACATGGACCTCGAGAAGGAACGCGGCATCACCATCAAGGCGAAAGCGGTGCGTCTGAATTATCACGCCCGTGACGGCAAGGATTACATTCTTAACCTTATCGATACGCCGGGCCACGTCGACTTCAGTTACGAGGTTTCGCGAAGCCTGGCAGCCTGCGAAGGCGCCCTTCTGATTGTCGATGCGTCACAGGGTGTGGAGGCACAAACCCTGGCCAATTCCTACCTCGCTATCGAACATCACCTGACCATCGTTCCCGTCCTCAATAAGATTGATCTGCCGGGCGCGGAAGTGGAACGGGTGAAGGAACAGATCGAATCCATCATTGGAATCGATCCCAGCGAAGCCATCCCAATCAGCGCGAAGTCGGGCCTTGGCGTGGATGAAGTGCTTGAAGCGATCGTGCTGCGCATGCCTCCGCCGGTCGGCGACACGGAAGCACCGCTCAAAGCCCTGCTGTTCGATTCGTGGTTCGATCCCTATCGCGGCGTCATCGTCATGGCGCGCCTGATTGACGGTGTTGTTCGCAGAGGCATGAAGATCCGGCTGATGTCGAATGGCCAGGTCTATCCGGTCGATGCTGTCGGCGTCGTGAGCCCGAAGATGAAAGAGATCGAATGCCTGTCGGCCGGCGAAGTGGGATTCATCATTGCGAACATCAAGGTCGTCGCCGACACCAAAATCGGGGATACCATCACGGATAATGCCCGCCCTACCGCATCGGCGTTTCCGGACTTTCAGGAAATCAAGCCGATGGTGTTCGCGGGGCTGTATCCCATCGAGCCCAACCAGTACGAAGGACTTCGTGACGCACTCGATAAACTCCGCTTGAACGACTCGTCGTTCTTCTACGAGCCGGAAACATCAACGGCTCTCGGTTTCGGTTTCCGTTGCGGCTTCCTCGGCCTGCTTCACATGGAGATCATCCAGGAGCGACTGGAACGGGAGTTTCAGCTGTCGCTGATCACGACCGCACCGGGTGTGCGGTACCGGATTTCGAAAACGGATGGCTCCATGATTGAAATCGACAACCCCACCAAGTTCCCGGACGTCCAGTCCATCAGGGAAATTGAAGAGCCGATCATCACCGCGATGATCATGTCCACGGATGAGTTTGTCGGAGTGATTTTGAAACTGCTCGAAGACAAGCGCGGCATCCAGAAAGGATTCGAATACATTGCGCCCGGGCGCGTCCTGTTTACTTATGAGATGCCTCTCAATGAGATCGTGCTCGATTTCTATGACCGGCTGAAGTCTATATCTCGCGGATATGCGTCCTTTGATTATCATATTTCGGGATATCGGGTGGCCGATCTGGTAAAACTGGACATCCTCGTCAATGGCGAACCCGTCGATGCCCTGTCCTGGATTGTTCACCGCGATTCGGCCTACGCGCGTGGAAAATCTCTGGCGGAAAAGATGAAGGAATTGATCCCGCGACAGATGTTTGAGGTCGCCATTCAGGCCGCGATCGGCAGCCGTGTGATTGCCCGGGAATCGATTCCGGCAATTCGCAAAAATGTAATTGCGAAGTGTTACGGCGGTGACATCAGCCGCAAGAGAAAACTACTTGAAAAGCAGAAAGAGGGAAAGAAGCGGATGAAGCGCGTCGGCAGAGTCGACATTCCACAGGAAGCGTTTCTCGCCGTACTGAAAGTCGAAAACTAAATGAAGCTTCAGACAACCCGCAAGTACCTGGGGTCCTTTATTTTCGTCGTCCTTCTCACCCTGTCGATGGCGCTGGGTGCCACCGCCGGGGTGTTGTTCGTCTACAGCAGCGACCTGCCCCAGGTGACGACTCTCGATGACCAGCGGTCTCCCGTGATCACCAAGGTTTATGCGGATGACGACACGACCGTGATCGGTACGTTTGCCCAGGAGCACCGAATCGTCGTTCGATACGATCAAATTCCACCACTGATGGAAGCTGCCCTCATTTCGGTTGAAGACCAGAACTTCCGGCAGCACTGGGGCATCGATTTCCTCGGCATTGCCCGGGCGAGCCTGAAAAACATGATGGCCGGACGCGTGGTCGGAGGCGGCAGCACCCTGACCCAGCAACTTAGCAAGAACTTGTTTCTGCTGAGATCTGGAATCGCGGAACGCAGCCTTCGTCGCAAAATCCAGGAAGTGATGCTCGCCATCCAGATCGAGCGCAATTACACCAAGGACGAGATTTTAACGATGTACTGCAACGAGATCTTTCTCGGTGGTGGTCAATACGGTTTTGCCGCCGCTGCCGAATATTATTTCGGCAAGGATCTTAAAGACGTGAACATCGAAGAGGCCGCACTACTTGCGGCGCTTCCCCGCTCGCCGACAAATTATTCGCCGATATTGAATCCGGAACGTGCCAAACTTCGGCGCAACTACGCCATCGACCGGATGGTCGCGGAAGGCAAAATCACGGCTATGGAGGGTGAGCAGGCGAAGAAGACCGAAATCAAGCTTGCTCCAAAACAACGTCCAGATGATCTGGCTCCTTATTTTGTCGAAGAAATTCGCCAGTATCTGGATAAGACTTACGGTCGCTCGAAATATCTCGAAGGCGGTCTCAAGGTTTACTCCACGTTGAACGTCCCCATGCAGACCTTCTCGAATGCCGCCGTACGTCATGGGCTCCGTGAATACGACAAGAGGCATGGCTGGCGTGGAGTTGAGCGAAACCTGCTCGCGGAAGGAATCCAGAATCTGGAGACGTACGAATTGCCGGACTGGAAACTTCCGATTCGCCCGAACGATACAGTTCCCGGAATTGTACTTTCGACGATGCCCGGCTCCGCAATCGTCCGGATTGGAACATACCAGGCGGTGTTGGCTCCTGCCGACGTCGCATGGACTGGGGCAAAGGCCTCGCCGGATATGCTCTTGAAAAAGGGCGATGTCGCGCTCTTCCAGGTTCGGGCAACCGATCCAAAGGCGAAGAAGATCGAAGTCATGCTCGATCAAATTCCAAAAGTTCAGGGGGCGCTCGTCTCCATTGAGCCGAAGAATGGCGAGATTAAGGCTTTTGTCGGCGGATATGATTTCGATGAAAGCAAATTCGACCGGGCCACACAGGCGTTGCGGCAGACCGGTTCGGCCTTTAAACCTTTTGTTTATTCGGCAGCGATGGATCGGGGTGTCATCGATCTCGAAGACACGATCGTGGACACTCCAGTCAGCTTTGGAAGCTACTCCCCCGGAAATTACGACGGTAAGTACGAAGGCCGAATTTCAATCCGTCGTGCGATGGCCGATTCCCGGAATATTCCGGCGGTGAAAATTCTGGCGATGCTCGGTGTAACGAACCTGATTCCCTATGTTCGCAGCTTCGGAATCACATCGAGAATGGATCCCTACCTCCCGCTCGCGCTCGGCGCCGCCGATGTCACATTGTTGGAAATGACGTCTGCATACTCCACATTTCCAAATGATGGCGTCCGGGTCATTCCTCGCTACATTCGAAGTATTACGGATTACGACGGCAATGTACTGGAGGAAAATCTTCCGGAACTCAAGGATGTCCTTCCTCTGCAGACGGCGAGAAAGATGACGGAATTGCTGCAGGAACCCATCAAGGAAGGTACCGCCTCCAAGGCTCTGGAACTCAAGCGCCCGCTTGCCGGAAAAACCGGGACGACGAACGACTTCACCGATGCCTGGTTCATGGGCTTCACGCCATCGATTGCCACCGGCGTATGGGTTGGCTTTGACGAAAAGGTGACCTTGGGTGATAAAGAAACGGGAGCACGCGCAGCGCTTCCCATCTGGATGGAAATGATGGGACAGGTATTGAAGGACCGACCCGTGGAACAGTTCCAACCCGCTGAACCGACGGTTGCTACAAATTTAACAAGGAGTCCGTAATGAAAACTGCATTACTGATCTTGGTCTTCAATTCCATGGTGTTCGCACAAGGGGTGTCGCTCGGAGACGCTGCACGTCAGGAACGGGCAAGACAGAAGAACAGCACCGGCAACCTCAAAATCACCAACGAAACGCTTGGAACCGCGGAGGCCCTGCCGCCGTCGGCGGAACCTGCCAAAACGGACGCGGACACGGCGAAGGCCGCCGACGGTAAAAGTGAAGATAAGACAGACGCCAAAGTGGACGCCACAGCCGAAAGCCCTCACGACGAAGCCGGATGGCGTGAAGCGTTCAAACAGGCACGTGACGCGGTCAAACGCGCCGAGGACCGCACGGAGGTCCTTCAATTGGAACTGAACAAGCTCAATCTGGATCTGTTGACCCGATCCGATATTTTCAATCGTGAAGGACAGATCAATCCGCTGATCGATGCCAAGAACAAGGAACTTGCCGAAGCCGAGAAAGCGTTGAGTGCAGCCCGTGAGAAAGTTACTCAGCTCGAGACGGACTTGCGCCGATCCGGCTCGCCCTCGGGCTGGGCGCGTTAGTGATTTTTCTCGGTATCGATGGCGGTGGTTCCAAGACCGCCTTTGTCCTTGAAGATGAAAACAACAAGATTCTCGGTCGCATTGAGACAGGCCCTTCCAACTGGTTGTCCGCGGGCAAGGAGGAAGCCGGACGGAATATCGCCGCCGGCATCCGGCAACTGAATTCATTTCCCGATGTCGTCGGCTGCGGCTTCGCCGGTGCCGGCCGGCCCGACAGCATTCAATTTTTCAAGGAATCCCTCTCTGCCCTTCTTCCGAAAGCTCAGATATTCGTGGAAACCGATGCTTTCGTTTCCTACGTCGGCGCCATTGGCCTCGAGCCTGGAATGCTGTTGATTGCCGGTACCGGATCAATCGCCATTGGCAGGCGGCCTGATGGCTCAATGGTTCGAGTCGGTGGCTGGGGCCCCATTTTCGGAGATGAAGGAAGCGGTTTCTGGATTGGACGCGAAGCCATCCAGGCGGCTCTGCGTGCAAACGATGCAGGAGAAGAAACGGACTTTGTATCCTCCGTGTGTGAAGCACTGAAATTGGATGCGATCACGAATGTCTCGACCGCCTGGAAATCCGGTGCACTGACCGTCCGATCCGTCGCGTCGCTTGCAGCCCTGGTCTTCCACATGTACCCCGCCGAATCTGCGAGCCAAATCCTCAACGGCGCGGCGAAGCACTTGTGGTTGATGTCGAAAAAGGCGATCGACCTGGTTGGTATTCCCGATTGTCGCCGATCCATCATCGGTTCGGTGGGAAATCAGCCGCTCATGAAGCAACTGATGCGCCAGCACCCCAGTACTCGCGACTTCGACAGTCCCGTTCATCCGCCCGAACACGGCGCGATCATATGGGCGCGATCGCAAATGGCGCACTGAACAGCTCCATCCGCCTCCGGCATCAATTCACAATCAATTCGACTGTTTTCAACCCCGCTGAGCGTATGACACAATGACGGTGATGATCACGAACGACATTGTCGAGCGCGCCTGCTCCGAAGTGGGGGCATACACCGACGATCAGATGATGAGCGAGTTCGATCGCTTCTTTCAAAACCAGCCCGGCATTTGTGACTTCGTCGCCGAACTGACGAGCGAAAGCACCACTGAGATTCAGGAATTGTCGCTGTTCCTGTCGTATATGGTCTTCAAGGCGGCAGAAGCCGCTGAACGCGACGCCTCGAGCAATCTGAAGGAAGTTTCGCCGGAGCAGATTGAATCCGCCTTCCATGAAAGCGAATCCTGGATCGAACGCATCGAGCAGGCTCAGGAGGACCGGAACCCTCTGGAGCCGGACGATACCGAACCGTTCCTGGTTCAATATGTGATCTCCGAACTCAATCAGCCGCTCGAAGATGGAACGCTTCTGGCCGATGAGCAGAAAGGCGAAGTATTTTTTGTGCTGAGAACCGTAATTTCATCGTTTGCAAGGAAACCCAATGGGAAAGAAATCCAAAGCTAAGATTGGCAAAGGCGACACAAAACCCCAGACAAAAGCCAGAGCCGGACTGAATAATCTGTGGCTGATTCTGGGCGGAGCGGTGATGATGATCGCGATCGTGTGGGTCACAATTCACACGTCGAGCACGGATTCGGCGGGCTCTTCTGCATCGCCGGGAACAAGCATTGCCGACAAGTTCGACGGGAACAAAGGACACGCCACACTGATTTCGACTTTGGATCCGGCGCAGTTTACCGGTAAAGCCCGCGCCGCTTATCAGGCCGCGAAGGAGATACCGGAGATCCTGGTGGAACTGCCGTGCTTCTGCGGCTGCATGGACAGCAAGGAACTCGGGCATAAGAACAATCTCTACTGCTTTGCAGACTCGCATGGAAACATCTGCGATTTGTGCCAGACGATCGCCCTCGAAGCAAAGGAAATGAACCGGAAGGGGCTGCCCATCGAAACGATTCGCAGCAATATTCGGAAGACCTACGGCACCGCTCACATGTAGGGCGGTTGGGGATTGGCGAACGGACAATTCCCTCCTTACTTATTGCGATTCAGTATGAAATCCGGAATGGCGATGATCGCGTCACGATACGGCGACGGAGGAAACTCTGCAAGCGCAGACGTCGCAGCACGTGCATAATCTTCTGCGATTCGTCGTGTCCTGCCAAGCCCGTCATATTTTTCCACGAAGGTCAAAATATCCCGGCTCTTGACGGACCGAAACTCGCGTTCGGAAATCACGGTCTGAACCATGGATGCTTCTTCCGGGCGGCCATCGCTCATGACCAGGGACACCGGCAACGTCAGCTTTCCTTCTTTCAAATCGCTTGCAACCGGTTTGCCCAGGGTCTCCTGTGTCGAGGTGAGATCCAGAATATCGTCCACCAGCTGAAACGCCATTCCGAGACTCATTCCAATCTCCGCAAGACAAGCGGTGGTGACAGAATCGGTGCGGGACGCAATGGCGGGAAGTTTCATACACCCGGAGAACAGATACCCCGTCTTGCGCTTCACCACATCGAGTAGTTGATCGCAGTTGGCATTGGCTTTTCCGAGCAGGGTCAGCTGCAGCATCTCACCTTCGACCATCTTCTGCGTGATCTCGATCAGCGTGGAGAGGATATCCAGATTCCGTTCGCCAAGCGCCACATTGAACGACTGCATGTAGAGCCAGTCGCCCGCCAGCACGGTCATGGAATTTCCCCACTGCGCATTCACCGAGGGTTTTCCTCGGCGCGTATCCGCTTCATCGATGATGTCATCGTGAACGAGCGTCGCATTGTGAATCAGTTCCACAACGGCAGCAAGACGAATCATGGGTGGGGTGACGTCACCGAGCATTTTTGCGGTCAACAAAAGCAGTGCCGGACGAATGCGTTTGCCGCCGGCCATCAGGACATGCTCTCCGATATCCGCTATGGGTCGGATGGAGCCCTGGGTATAGCTTTGAAGTTCTTCCTCAACGCGGACGAGGTCGGGAACAATGAGCTGGTAGATTTCCTGAGGGGTCAATGGTCCTCCAGCGAAAAGAGCCGAGTGTAATTCCGATAGGTCTCCGATACCAGCTGTTCCAGCTCAACATCGCGAGTCTTTGCAATGAATCTCGCCGTATCAGCCACGAATGCGGGTTCATTTCGCTTGCCCCGGTGCGGCACCGGCGCCAGATACGGGCAATCCGTTTCGATAAGGATACGATCCGGAGGAACCTTCTTCACGATGTCGATCAGATCTTTCGCATTCGGAAATGTCGCAATGCCGGAAAACGAAATCATGAATCCGATTTCCAGCGCCGCGTCCGCAAGCGCTGCGCCCGACGTAAAGCAATGGAGAACACCGCGCCGCGGTGCAAACCGCCGAAGGAGGTCTGCGGTATCCGCATCCGCATTTCGCGTATGTACGATAACGGGCAGATCCAGCTCAAGAGCCATTTTCAGCTGGCGTTCGAACACTTCACGTTGCGTTTCTCGCGGTGCATGGTCGTAGTGATAATCCAGCCCGGTCTCGCCAATCGCCACAACTCTCGGATGGGCCGCCAGTGTCTTCATCAGGTCCAGATGCCGCTCTTCCACTTTTGCCGCATCATGAGGATGAATGCCCAGACTTGTATGAATCCAGTCATACGATTCCGCGATGGGGATTCCACAGCCCATGTCGTCGGGCCCTTTTCCAGTACCGATCGTGACAATGCGGCGAACTCCCGCGTCCCACGCGCGTTGAATCACGCCGGCCCGGTCCTCTCCGAACCGGGCATCATCCAGATGTGCGTGAGAGTCAACGAGCATTATCTTAGCCGCGCTCCGTTGGGAGTATCTTCATTGAAGCCGACAAGGATGGGTGGATCTCCGTCACCGAGCGAGGCCGCCACAATCATGCCGTTGGATTCCAGACCTCTCATTTTTCTCGGCTGAAGATTGGCGACCACCACCACTTTGCGTCCGATGAGCTTTTCCGGATCGTACGCTTTGGCAATTCCAGCCAATACCTGCCGCTTCTCGAACCCAAGATCGACAACGAGACGAAGCAGCTTGTCGGCACCTTTTATCCGCTCCGCTTCGACGACGGTACCCGCACGAAGATCGACCTTTGCAAAATCATCGATCGTGATGATCGGCGCCAGCGGCGAAGCGCCACTGGCGCCATTTTCCGGAATCGGCACGGTCGCCGGCGCCGCGGCTTCAGCAGACTCGAGTTTTTTGTAAATCTCCTTCGAATCCACGCGGGGAAACAGAGCCGTACCGCCCCGAACGGTCTTCCCTGCCAGATCGTTCGACCATTGCAGTTCGTCCAGTCTCACGTCCGCGACATTGCCGTCCAGCCCAAGCTGATTCCAGATGGTCTGCGAACTCTTTGGCATGATGGGCGCCAGCAGCGCCGCGACAATGCGAAGGGATTCCGCACAGTGAAACAGGACGCTGTCGAGTCGTCCTGCCTCGGCCGGCTTCTCCGCCAACACCCAGGGTTCATTTTCGACGATGTATTTATTCACGCGGGAAATCAGCTCCCACACGCTTTCCAGCATCCGGGAAAAATTGTAATCGTCGAGTTGCGCAATGCAGTTCGAAACAACCCTGGCGGCAAGCGCACGCACGTCCGCATCCCCCGAGGCCTCGCCCGGCGATGGAACGACGTTGCTGCGATACTTGGCAATCATCGCCATCGTCCGGCTCAGAAGATTGCCCAGATCGTTGGCGAGGTCGCTGTTGGCACGCTGAATCAAAGCGTCGTAGTTGAAATTGCAATCCTGGCCAAACACCATTTCGCGCAGGACAAAGTAACGCAGCAGTTCCGACCCGAAGACCTCATCGAGCTGGTACGGATTCAGAACATTGCCGCGCGACTTGGACATTTTTTCGTTCTTGTCCAGCCACCAGCCATGACCAAAGATCGTCTTCGGCGGTTCCAGATTCGCGGCGAGCAGAAATGCCGGCCAGTAGACCGCGTGGAAGCGAAGTATGTCCTTGCCGACGAGATGAATATCGGCCGGCCAGTATTTTGAAAACTTCGCATCGTTTGTCTTGAAATCGATACCGCTCATGTATCCGGTCAACGCATCGAACCAAACGTAGAACACGTGCTTCGGATCGTCCGGAAGCGGAATCCCCCACTTCAGTGTCACGCGGCTGATCGATAGATCCTTCAGCCCGCCCTTCACAAACGACACAATTTCGTTAAGCCTGGTCTGAGGGCGGACAAAATCCGGATGCGCCTCGTAGTAGGCAAGCAAACGATCCTGAAACGCGGAGAGCTTGAAGAAATAACTCTCCTCCGCAAGCCATTCCGTTTTCCTTCCGCAATCCGGACAGTCCGCGGGCTTTGCCGGATCGGTTTCCGGAGCATAGGCCTCACAGGACACGCAGTACCAGCCGGCGTACTCGGACTTGTAGATGAATCCGTTCGCCTTGCAGCGATTGTAGAGCTCGATCACAGCCGAATCGTGACGGGGCTCCGTTGTTCGAATGAACTCGTCGTATTGAATTCCGAGCTGACTCCACAATTTGGTGTATTGCTGGAACACGCCGTCAGCGAGCGTTTTCGGTGCGATACCCTGAGCTTTTGCCGAACGTTCGATCTTCTGTCCGTGCTCGTCGGTCCCCGAAAGCAGTTTTACATCGAAACCCATCATGCGCTTGTATCGAGCAATCGTATCCGCAACGATCGTGGTGTATGCCCCGCCAAAATGCGGCGGCGCATTCACGTAGTAGAGCGGGGTCGTGATGTAAAAAGTCGATTTAGGCATAACGGTTAGTATAGCCGCAGATTCGTCGAAGTGGTGGCGGGGATGATTTCCTCGAGCGGCGAAATTGCCCTCCTGAGTCAGGAGGACAGCGTGATCGCAATGCGATCACGCGAGGGGTGGTTCCTGAGCTGCTAACTTGCAAGGCTGCGGCTTTGGAACCACCCCGGCGCTTCGCGCCACCCCTCCTGACTCAGGAGGGGAATTTCCATCTCTACAATTCTTTCTCCATGTCCGAAATGCAGTTGAAGCAAGAGACTGCACTACAATTCTTTTTCCATTGCCTGATATTCAGTTGAAGCAAGGAACTGCACTTCCTTGAGCGGAACATTCTTCTCGCGCGCAATTCGGGCACAGTCTTCGAACTCCGGAGTGGCACTAACGACTTTGCCGTCCTGCAGTGAAATCTTCATCATCACGCGGCCGTAACGCGTTTCGACAGGGACGATCTTTCGTTCCAGCGCCGAACGCTTCGCGGCATATTGGCGGAGGCCAATGCTGGTGGTTTCCTCAAATATGAGTCGCGAGAGTACGTCACAACAGTTCATTGGAGACAACACCTGAAGGATAAAACCCGCACGGCCCTTCTTCATTTGAACTGGTATGGTGCAGACGTCGAGGGCGCCGGCTTCGAGCAGGCGTTCAGTCACATATGCAAAATTCTGCGGCGTCATGTCATCGATGTTCGCCTCCATCACCATGATGTCGGCGAAACCGTCGGGCGACGAGTGAAGCGTGCCGCCGATTGCCACAGGATTTTCTTCCCCGACCAGCAGCCGAAGGCAGTTAGGAAAATTCTGGAACTGCTTTGTGCCGGCGCCGTACCCAATGCGGTCAATGGAGAATCCATCGACCCTGCGGAAATCATCGACCATCGCCGCAAGGATGGCTGCACCGGTGGGCGTCACAAGTTCCGAGGAGACTTGCTTCGAGTAGATCTCGGCGCCCCGCAGCAGATCCGCTGTCGCAGGCACTGGTACCGGATAGACTCCATGCTGGCAGTGGATGAAACCGCCGCCAACGTTGATTGGCGAACAGACAAATCGTTCGATACCCAGGGCATCAAATCCGATCGCCGCTCCGACCGTATCGACAATGGAGTCCACGGCTCCCACTTCGTGAAACTCCACGTCCTCGGGCGAAACATGGTGAACATTGCCTTCAGAAATCGCCAGCTTCGCGAATATTGCGGTTGCGATGCGTTTCGAGTTCGGATTGAGCGTACTCGAACCGATCATCGTCAGAATGTCCGATGCCTTTCGATGTTGGCCGACGTGCGGATGGGCATGGGAGTGTTCGTCCTGCGTTTGCCCGGTATCGCCATCGATGTCGACGTCGAACTTCATGGCGCTGAGATTCGCTCGAACGACACGGGAGGAGCGGATGCGGTATCCATCTACAGGCAGCTTGTGAAGTTCCGATCGCAGATATTCCAGGTCCAGTCCGAGGTCCAGCAGCGCGCCAATCGTCATGTCACCGCTGATGCCGGAGAAGCAATCGAAATACAGCGTCCTCATACGCGGAAATACTACCATGCCGGGAAATGGTAAGATTTCCGGCTATGCAACTGCACGTTCATGCGCGTATCAAGGAGAAGCTTCGATCCACAATTCAGTCCTTATGGAACATTGAACCTCCCGACATCGTCCTCAACCAGACTCCGAAAATTGCGATGGGCGAACTGGCGAGCCCGGTGTGTTTTGAGCTCGCGAAGCGGCTGAAGAAGTCTCCGAAGGCCGTCGCCGAGGAACTCATTGCGGCGGCAGGAAGCATCTCCGGAATTCGCCAGGTCCAGATCGCCGGCGCGGGCTACGTCAATTTCCATCTGGATCGAGCGGCGACGATACGTGAAAGTGTGGAGGAACTTCTGGGCGAGAAACCTCCGGCTTCGAGAGGCGGGACGGAAGGCAAAGCCATCGTCGAACACACCAATATCAATCCGAATAAAGCGGCGCACATCGGTCATCTGCGCAATTCGACAATCGGAGATACGTTTGTCCGCGTTCTGAAATCTTCCGGATGCGAGGTTGAAGTGCAAAATTACATCGACAATACCGGCGTGCAGGTGGCCGATGTGATTGTGGGTTTCCGGTATCTCGAGAAGAAGTCTGTCGCCCAAGTGCGCGCGTTAATCGAGGATCCCGCGGTTCGATTCGACTATTACTGCTGGGATCTCTATTCAAAGGTCAGTTCATTCTACGAAGCGGAGGACCCGAAGCACGCGCTTCGCGGCCAGACGATGAAAGAGATCGAAGAGAGCGGCAACGAGACTTCCGAAATGGCGGAAATGGTGGCGATGAAGATCGTCGGCTGCCATCTCGCGACGATGGGCCGCATTGGAGTGCGCTACGATCTGCTGCCGCGCGAGAGCGATATTCTGCATCTCAAGTTCTGGGATCACGCCTTTGAACAGCTCAAGGCGAGGAACGCGATCTTCTTTGAGACCGAAGGGAAGAACAGCGGCTGCTGGGTGATGCGCATCGATACCGAAGGCTACGATGACGACAAGATCATCGTCCGTTCGAATGGGACGGTGACGTATGTCGGTAAGGACATCGCGTACCAGCTCT
>Ga0068864_100001652_pt1 | contig 18367 bp, 13 predicted proteins | sample KBSSwiS72_FD_66586 | JGI IMG/M metagenome (GOLD analysis project Ga0068864, IMG submission 66586) | Switchgrass rhizosphere microbial communities from Kellogg Biological Station, Michigan, USA - KBS Switchgrass S7-2 | ecosystem: Host-associated > Plants > Roots > Rhizosphere > Soil ... | reverse complement strand
GTTTCCGTCCAGGTCACCATCATTTCGTCTTCAGTGCGGTCGCCCCAACGAATCGCCTTCGCCGGATTCGGGTTCGCAGGATTGTTGGCACTGTTGTCATAGTGGAAGGTAACCACCATGCGGCTGCCCTTCTCCATCAGGACCGGATCTTTGAGCCGGTACTGCAACTGCCAATTGAAATCGTAGTGCGGCACAGCCAGCAGAATCTCGCGCCTGCCATCCGCGTGGACCAGTTCGTAGGTGGCGTCCTTGCCGCGATAATGCGCGTGCGGCGTGATCGCAAGCAGTAGCTTATCTTGTTCCACTTCGTAGCAGCGCTTCACTTCGTGGTTGGCATCCCCCGCCGGAATCAGGAAAAATCGATTCCGCATATCCACCCGCTTCAGTGGTCTCTCGGGCACTCTGGACGCGAAGTAAAGCCCGACACTGGTGCGATCGACCTGCGCCGTGCTCAGACTTGCATAGTGAATCTGAAACCGCACCTTCCCCCCCGGCGGGATGTACTTGGCGGTGCTGCCATCCCCGAAGACATCGTAAATATCCGGCCCCTTGCCGGGCAGCATGGTCGCGAAGGAGCCTTCGTCGAACCCGCTCAAATTCGCAATGCCCTGGTCGCCCGCGCACGCGTCATCCACCACCGGAGCATCGGCCTTCACCCGCGTCAGCCCATCTTCCACGTCGAAAAACGATGTCGCGACAGCTCGGCTTCCGGCCGCCCTTCTCACGCCCGTATCTTTCTCCGACTCGTTCTCGTTCGCGACCAGACTGAAATGGACATGGTGCACCACCTTGCGGTTCCCCGGCAGCACCTGCGCCGCCCGGATCCACTTGCCCTCTTTGAAATTCGTTTGTACCGTGAAGTCCTTATAAAGGTCTTTGCCGGCCGGCACCGTGAAGTCTTCTCCGATGTCGATCACGGCATCGGGCTTACCAAGCCGCCAGCCCTCGGCAAAAGTCGGCTGCGGCGGCAGATCTTTGGCATCGCCTTCCACTGCCCCGCCCGTCACCCAGGCCTTGATGGTCTCGATGTCCGCGGGCTTCAGGCGAGCGTCGTTTTCAAAATGGCCATAGCGCGGGTCGGCGAACCAAGGCGGCATTTTCTGAGTCACCACCGCCGTCTGAATCGCTTTCGCCCACGGCCGCGCCGATTTGTAGTCTAGCAGCGACATCGGCGCCATCTCCCCGGGGCGATGGCAAGTGACGCAATTCTTGTAAAGAATAGGCGCGACGTCCTTGTTAAAGCTGGTGCCCGCGAACGCTGCGGACACAATGGTCAACCCCATCACGAAGACTCGCATAGCTCGGCTCCTTGCCCTAGATTCACTGGGTCTAAGTTATTCTCAAACCACGCCAAAGTCAAGGCTGGCGCGCATTTCCGCACTTACCCCTTCAAATACTTATTGAAGAAATCGGTAGTGCGCTGCCACGCAAGTTTGGCGGCGGCTTCGTCGTAGCGCGGGGTCGTATCGTTGTGAAAACCGTGATTGGCGCCTTCGTAGATGTAGCCGGAGTAGGTGACGTGGTTGGCCTTGAGCGCCTCTTCGAACGCGGGCCATCCGCCGTTGATGCGCGCATCGAGACTGCCATAGTGCAACAGCATCGGAGCCTTGATCTTGGCCGCGTCCGCTGCATTGGGCTGGCCGCCATAGAAGGGGACGGCGGCGGAAAGGTCCGAGCCCAAACGCACGGCCAGGGTATTGACCATGCTGCCTCCGAAGCAGAAGCCGACGGCGCCGATTTTGCCGGTGCAATCGGAGCGATCCTTTAGCCAATGCGCGGCCGCGATGAAATCTTCCGTCATCTTGGGCTTATCGATGGGTCCGAAGAGCGCCGCGGCTTTTTCTTCATCGCCGGGATAGCCGCCAGCACTGGTGAGTCCATCCGGAGCGAAGGCCATGTAGCCGATCGTGCCCAAGCGGCGCGCGACATCTTCGATGTAAGGGTTCAAGCCACGGTTCTCATGGATAACCAGCACGCCCGGCAGCTTTCCAGCAGCGTTGGACGGGCGAACCAGGTATCCCTTGATCTCGCCGTTGCCCTTCGGCGAAGGAACCGTGACGCGCTCGGTCTTGAGACGTTTGTCGTCCTTTGGAACCTGCTCGGCCCACGCGTAGTTGGGGCGGAGGCTCTCCCAGATTGCGGTGGCAGTCACACCGCCCACCGCAAACTTCTGCGCTCCGTCCAGAAAAGCGCGGCGGCCGATTTCGCCGTGAACGTATTTGTCAAAAAGATTCAGCAACTCCTGTGGGTAATCCGAGGCTTTCTTGCGCTCCATATGAGTGGCTCCTTTACGGGGGAAGAATATCACAGCGGAGCTCGGGAGAAGAGTGCTGATTGGTCAGGTGGCGTCAGGAGAATGGAGTCGGATAACGCGAAACGTGCGAGAAGTGCAGAACTTCGATAGTCTTCTGCTCAAGTAGGATTCGATAGTACACATGTAGAGGCGAATGAAGGATACGACGAACTCCGGGAGAACCTTTGACGGTTCGCCGAGGTGCGGAAAGCTTCTGAGAAGATCTACGTGGTTCAGGAGGGCGGACACGAATTGCTCGGTAGTTGCAGGATGGTTCTCCCACGACCATGCCAGAATCTGATGCAAATCGGCTAGCGCCGGGCGGGCGTAGAGAATTCGGAAATCCACTGCCTGATCTGCTCACGGACTTCCTCGCCGGTAACGACTTGACCGTCGTCGGCCGCTTGGATGCCACGCTGAATGGCAGCAGCAGTGGTTTCATCAACTTCGATCTCGGGTTCGTCGGAGACGAAGAGATCAGGCTTGGATTCGGCCATGTCTTTACAATAACTGAATTTGGTGGGTTATTCGAATTCGCGCCCCGCGTAGAGCTCCGTAACCAGCGCCCGATGATTCTCAAGCGCACGGCTGCGGCGTAGCTTCATGGTCGGCGTGAGTTCGCCATGCTCGATGGAAAAATCACGGTCCAGGATCTTGAATTTGCGGATCTGTTCGAAGGATGGCAACTGCCGGTTTACGTTCTTAACGGTGGTCTCGACGATGGCCTGTGCTGCGGCGGGATCGCCAGTCACCGTGATGAGCGCGGTGACGTAAGGTAAGCGATCGCCAATCAGCAGCACGTGATTGATGAGAGGCTCCTTCTTAAACAGTCCCTCAATGCGCGCGGGGTAAATTTTCTTGCCGTTGGACGCGACGATCAGTTCCTTCTTGCGCCCGGTGATGTAGTAGTAGCCTTCGTCGTCGCACGTGGCGATGTCGCCGGTGGAGAGCCAGCCGTCGTGCAGTACGGCGGCGGTGGCGGCGGGATCCTTATAATAGCCGGAGAAATTGACGGCGCTGCGCAGCAAGAGCTCTCCGTCTTCTTCCAGGCGGGTTTCGATACCGGGCAGCAGCTTGCCGATGCTGCCGGGCTTCACGCGGCCAATCGGATTGACCGACACCACGCCGCCTTCCGTCAGTCCATAGCCTTCGAGCAACGGCATGCCGATGGCTTCGTAGAACTCGGCGAGATCCTTGCTCAGAGGCGCGGCGCCGGAGATGGGAAAGCGCAGGCGCCCGCCCAGGCGCTCGCGAATTTTATTGAAAATGATCTTGTCAAACAGGCGCAGCGCGGAGCGCATCCATGCCGGTACCGGCTGGCCGTTACGGCGCAATTGCGCGGCTCGGGAGCCCATACCCAGTGCCAGATAAAACATTTTGCGCAACGGCGCTGGGCGCTTCTTGATCTCCGCCAGGATGCTCGAATACATGCGCTCCCAGACGCGCGGCGGCGATAGAAAGAAGGTTGGCCGCGCGGCGCGCAGTTCGTGGGGAAGCTTCGAGAGGCCCTCGGAGAACCACACGCAGGAGCCGGTGCGGGCGGGCATCAGTTCGGCTACCACGCGTTGGGCGATGTGCGCTGAGGGCAGAAAGGCCACCGTGCAATCGTCGGGAGTAAGCGGCAGCACAGCCGGGGTCATGTCGATATTGATCACCAGCGCGGCATGCGTCACCAACCCCATCTTCGGTTCGCCGGTCGCGCCTGAGGTCATGTAGAGAACAGCCAGAGCTTGATCGTCGAAGCGTGCGCGGATGCGTTCGAATGCGGCGGGGTCGGCCGCGAGTTTGCTCTGGCCTTTTTCGATGAGTTGATCGAGTGTGATGGCGCCATCGGCAGTGCCCGCGAGCAAAATCCACTGAATCGCTGGCGCGCCTTCTGGCAATGCAGCAAGCGCCGTCTGCAGACCTTGCATCGCTTTCGGATTCTCCACCATGGCAACGCGCGCTTCGCAGAAGCGTAATGCATGTGCCTGTTCCACGTAAGGAAGGCTGGTATAAAGCGCGGCGGCGACGCCTCCGGCCGCCATCACACCGAGATCGGCGAAGTAGAACTCGGCGCGTGTCTCCGATTGCAACGCGACCATATCGCCGATTTCAACGCCGATAGAACTCAGGCCCACCGCCGTCCACTGCACGCGGTCGCGAACTTCGGCCCACGTATAAGTGCTGTATTTGCCGCCCCCGATAGGCTGTTTCAGCGCGGGTTTTTGGCCATGGACGGCCGCAGTCTCTTCGAGCATGGTGTAGACGGTCCGCGCAGACATGATGTGATTTTAACGTGCATCGGCCTAAACCTTGTGAGGGTGAGCCTCGTTTAAAAGTCCAGAAGCGACGGAAAGTCGTAACAGAAAGGAAGGGTGGACATGAAACACATAATGACAAGCATGATGATGGGTGCACTGTTGATGGGTGGCGCGAGCGACGTGCTGGCGCAGAACGAGATTAACCAGCGCCAGCGGAACCAGCAGAAACGGATCGGGAACGGCGTAGAGAACGGCTCGCTTACGCCGGCGGAAACAGCGCGCCTGGAGAAGCAGGAGGCTGCAATTCATCACGAAGTCAAGACTGAACGCAAAGCCAACGGCGGAACGCTCACGGCGCAGGAGCGGCGCCAGGTCAATCGCCAGCAGAATCGCGAGAGCCGGCGGATTTACCGCCAGAAGCACGACGCACAACACCAATAACATCGGGCCATTTTGCCGACGGGCGTAGTGCGGCTGCGCCCCACAGCACCTGCGCACCGCCTCCGTGTTCCTGTAAACTGATTCACGATCACAGAGGACTCCACATGAAGCTCGCAACGCTATTACTTGCGCTCTCAGCCGTATCGGTTGCGCAGAATTACACGGCCCGCACAGCCCCCCAGCAAGGCATTTCGGTAATCCGTCTCACGGATGCGGCGAAAGGCGTGGAAGTTTCGGTTGTGCCCTCGCTGGGCAATCGGGTGACAGAAATGAAAGTCCACGGGAAAAACATTCTGTACTTTCCCGTGACCGACCTGGCCGAGCTTAAAAGCAAGCCTGCGCTGAACGGGATTCCATTTCTGGCGCCGTGGGGGAATCGCCTGGACGCCGAAAGCTTCTGGGCCAACGATAAGAACTATCCCTTCAACATGACGCTCGGCAACGTGCGTGGCCCCATCCCGATTCACGGGTTGCTCGCGAACTCGGATCTCTGGGAAGTCGTGGAAGCCGCCGCGGATCGTAAATCGGCGCATGTCACCAGCCGCCTCCGCTTCTGGAAATACCCGCAGTTGATGGCGCAATGGCCTTTCGCGCACGAGTATGAGATCACCTACCGGCTCGCGGACGGCGTACTCGAAGTGCAGACCACTGTGTCGAATCTGAGCGCGGAGCCGATGCCGATCGCGCTGGCATTTCACCCGTACTACCGCATCCCGGATGTCCCACGCGATCAGTGGATCGCGAAAATCCCCGCGCGCAAGATCGTGATTACCGACAACCGCCTGGTCGCCACCGGCGAGTTCAAAGCGTATGACATGCCCGATCCGCTGCCCCTCAAAGGGCATCCCCTCGATACCGGCTTCACGGATCTCGCTCGCGATCCGCAAGGTCATGCGCATTTCTCGATCGAAGCATCTGGGATGAAAGTGGAGACTTTGTTCGGTCCCAAATATCCGGTGGCGGTGATTTACGCGCCGCCGGCTCCCGAGGGACAAACCCGCGATTTCATCTGCTTTGAGCCGATGACCGGAATCACCGATGCCATCAATTTGCACCATGCTGGCAAATATCCCGACCTGCAAACGGTGGCTCCCGGCGCAAAGTGGACCGAAAGCTTCTGGGTTCGCGCGAGTGGCATTTAGCACCGCTTGACACGTGACGGCGGCCCCGCGCTGGGTTACTGGCCGCGTTACGATGGGACTTGGTTCCCCCCGCTTATCCTTCGGAGAACTTGACTGCGCGCGCACCGGACCTCGCCGGCAAGCTTGAACGCGGCCAGCAGCTCAAGCGTGACGGCGTCGTCATTCGCACCTGGGACCTGCGTAAAACCTACATTATGGGCGACCAGGAAATCCGCGCTGTCTCCGGCATCGACATCGAAATCAAGAAGGGCGAATACGTCGCCATCATGGGCCCCTCCGGCTCCGGCAAATCGACGCTGATGAATTTGATCGGATGCCTGGATTCGCCCACTTCAGGCCTGTACTACCTGAACGGCAACCTGGTGAGCGAGATGAAGGACGACGAACTGGCGCGCATTCGCAATCGCGAGATTGGCTTCGTGTTCCAGACTTTCAACCTGCTGGCTCGGGCGACCGCTCTCTCCAACGTGGAACTGCCGCTCATCTACGCCGGCATGAATCGCAAGGAACGCGAAGAAAACGCCAAGGCCGCCCTGCGCGCCGTGGACCTGGAGCCGCGAATGTTTCACAAGCCCAGCGAGCTGTCCGGGGGCCAGCGCCAACGCGTAGCCATCGCGCGCGCCTTGGTCAACCATCCATCGCTGCTGCTCGCCGACGAGCCCACCGGAGCCCTCGACACCGCCACCGGCAACGAGATCATGACTCTGTTCGAACGGTTGCACCAGCAGGGAAACACCGTGCTGCTGGTAACCCATGAGCAGGACATCGCGCGCCACGCGAACCGCATCATCTATATCCGCGATGGAAGCGTCGAGAAAGACGAGCTCGTCGGAAAATAGATGATCGCGCCGCTACCGGGCGCGGCCACGTCGGTGGAGATCGTCTCGTTTCCAGCCTCTATCACAAGGCAGCTGCGCGGCATGCCGCCTGAACGCTCGCCTCACGGCGTCACGCCCGCCTTCTTGAAATCTCCAGCCTTGATGTAGGAGATCGCAGCCGGGTCCAAATACTTCCGGACTGCGGCGTTGACCTGCGCGGTCGTTAGGGCCGCGACCTTGCTCTCCAGATCCGCCTCGCGAGCCATGGTCCAGCCAAACTGTTCGTTTTGTGCCAGCGTCCGCGCCAATCCCGCATCCTGGGTCCGCCCCAGCTTCCTTTGATCGAGGTACGTTTTTTTAGCGTCCGCTACTTCGCCGTCAGTGAAGCCGTCCCGCAAAACCTTGGCCAGTTCGTCTTTGAAGGCGTCCTGCACCTTCGGAATATTCTGCGGAACTGCGGTCGCCTGCACCATGAATTGCGCGAACGGAGACTTGGTCGCCGCCACCAGCGCACTGCCCACGCCGTAACTAAATCCGTCTTTCTCGCGGATGCGGAGCCACAGCCGGCTCTTTAGATCGCCGCCCAGCATGCGGTTTGCGAACATCAGCGCCGGATAATCGGGATCGTCCTGATTCATCGCCAGCGTCATGCCCGCCATGAACACGGCGTTGGCTTTGTCCGGAGTCTCAATGTTCTGATCCGTGGCAGTGACCACATCGCGCTTGCGCAGCACCAGTTGATACGGCGCCGGGCTCTTCCATGTTCCGAATTCCTGCTCCACCACCCTGCGAACTTCAGCCGGGTCGAAATCGCCCACAATGGCTAGCTCTGCATTCGATCCGCCGAAAAAATCGCTGTAGAATTTCTTGACGTCTGCCAGGGTCAGTTTTTTGGTGTCGGCGATATCCTCTTCGAAGGTGCTGACAGCCCGCGGATCGCCCTTCGGATAGCGGATCAAATGGCGGCGCAGTGCCAGCGGCGCCAGCGCCCCCGGCTCCTTCATGCCGCTTTCCGTGCGGCCCAGCGAGGCTTGGCGCAATTGTTCGAATTCGCTTTCCACAAACGCAGGTTGCCGCATTACCTCCGCGGCCAGACGCAGAGCCGGGACCAGGCTGGCGTGAATCGTCGTAATGTTCAGGCTCGCGTCGTTACCCGCTGCATCGGTGGTCATCTGCGCCTTTAGTGTGTCCAACTCGTCCTGCAACTGCTGCCGCGTATGTTTCTGAGTGCCTCGCATCAGCATGCGTCCGGCGAACTCCGCGGCCGTACCCTTGTCGAATACACTTTTTTCATCGCCGTAATGCAGCATCAGCGCCGCGGTGACCGTGGCTCCGCGGTTCTTCTTCGGCAGCATCACCAGCTTTAAGCCGTTGGGCAGAGTCACCCGTTGAATGCGCGCTTCCACGTTCGCAGGCGTGGGATCGAAGGCTTCGCCCTGCGCCACCGCTGCGCGTCCCGCGTAGTTGTTCAACATCGCCGAAACGTCGGGCACCGGAGGCACCACAGCGCGATCCGGCGCCGTCTCGGACGGAGTGAAGCGGCCAACCGTCAGATTCGAAGCTTTCAAATACTTCTGCGCCACCCGCGCGATATCCTGCGGCGTGAGCTTCTCGGTGCGGTCCCGGTCGAGGAACATCAGGCGCCAGTCGCCCATCGAAGACCATTCGCTCATCAGCAGCGCAACCTGCTGCGGATTATTGAACAGCAGCTCGAAATCCTTTTTGCGGCGTGTGAGCACCCGGTCGAGTTCCTCTTTATTAGGTGGCTCCTTGACGATCCCCTCGAGCACGCCCTGCATGGTCTGCTGAACGTCTGAGACAGAACCCTCCTTGCGTATATCCGCCGCGAACAACAGATAGCCGGGATCATGCAATTGATTGTTTTCGGCACGCACCGAGATCGCCTTCTTGGTTTCGACCAGTGCCTTGTACAGACGTCCGGCGGGCGGGTCTTGCAGAATCGAGGACAGCACATCCACCGCGGACGAATCCGGATCGCCGCCGGCCGGAACATGGTAAGCCATCATCAGCACCTGGTTATCGCCCACGCGCTGCAGATTCACTTCACGCTCGCCGTCCTGCACCGGCTCTTCGGTATACGTCGCGGTCAGAGTGCGCGCAGGCTTGGGAATCGCGCCGAATGTCTCCTGGATCCAGCCCAAGGTCTTCGCTTCATCGAATTTCCCGGCGATCACCAGCACCGCGTTATCCGGCTGATAGTAATTCCGGTAGAACGCCTGCAGCCGCTCAATGGGAACGTGCTCAATATCGGACCGCGCGCCGATCGTGCTGTGCCCGTAGCCGTGCCACAGATAGGCAGTCGACAGCACGCGCTCTTCGAGCACCCGCCCCGCAATGTTCTCGCCGCGCTCAAATTCGTTGCGCACCACCGTCATTTCGGTATCCAGATCGATTCGCGACACGCGCGAATTCACCATGCGGTCGGATTCCATATCCAGCGCCCAGCGCAGATTATCGTCGGTCGCCGTCATGGTCTCGAAATAGTTGGTGCGATCGAAGGAGGTGGTGCCGTTGAACTGTGCGCCGTGATTCGTCAACTCGCCCATGATGCCACTGCGCTTCGCGGTGCCCTTGAACAGCATGTGCTCCAGCAGGTGAGCCATGCCGGTCTCACCATAGCCTTCATGCCGCGACCCCACCAGGTAGGTCACGTTCACCGTCACGGAGGGTTTCGATTCGTCGGGGAACAGCAGCACCTTCAGGCCGTTGGCGAGCCGGTACTCGGTAATGCCCTCGACCGAAGTTACCTTCGTCGGAGCTTGGGCCGTAGCCTGCGCCAATACCTGGGGCGGGAGCCCCACCAGTACAATGCTCACGGCCGCCCAGATAACCAGAGCCGCCGGGGCGCGAAGGAGGCGCGTCCCAAGACCTAAATTGGGAGAGTTTGTGAGCGATTTCATGATTGTTCTAGACTATCAGACGGCGCGGAAGTCGAAAGGTAACATGCCGTTCGGCAGCGAACGTTACACTGTATTGACCCGCCAGGTTCGAAGGAGAACACCATGCGCGCAGCACTGTTGGTCTTGACGATTACCTCGTTAACCTCTGTTTTTTCATTTGCTCAGGCGCCAGCCTCCAAGACGCTAGATATCTATATAGTCGACGTCGAGGGCGGGAACGCCACGTTGTTCGTATCGCCCACCGGCGAGTCGCTGCTGATCGATACCGGTAACGCCGGCGCCATGCCAGCCGCGCGCGACGCCGGACGCATCCTCGAAGCGGTGAAAGCCGCCGGTCTGCAGAAAATCGACCATGTCATCACCACCCATTGGCATGGCGATCATTTCGGCGGCCTCGCCGAGCTGGCTTCGCACATCCCCATTGGCGAGTACATCGATCACGGCCCCAACGTTCAACCCGCCGAAGGCGCCGACGCGTTTCTCAAGAACACCTATCCCGGGCTCTACGCCAAATCGAAACACACTGTCGCCAAACCGGGCGACCGCATCTCGCTCGCCGGCGCCGACGTGCGCGTCGTGACTTCAGCCGGAGCCATCATCAAGACTCCCCTGCCCGGCGGCGGGAAAGCGAATCCCGCATGCGCCGCCTTCAAGACCGCCGAGAGCAATCTGGAAGATCCCCAGTCTGTTTCGGTCTACGTTACCTATGGGAAATTCCGGACGTATCATTCGGGTGATCTCCCGAAGGGCAAAGAATTCGAGCTGATGTGTCCGACGACCAAGATCGGTCCGGTGGATGTGCTGCTGGGATTGCACCACGGCGTCGCCACGTCGAACTCGCCGGTGCTAGTGCACGCGCTCCATCCGCGCGTCGCCATCATGAACAACGGCACGCGTAAAGGCGGCGACCCCGACGTCATGGCATCGGTACATACTTCGCCGGGTCTCGAAGATCTCTGGCAAATTCACTTTTCAACGCTCAGCGGCCAGGAGAACACCGTGCCCGGAATGTTCATCGCGAACGCGGCCGATGACCGGCCCTCTGCCATGCCCATCGCCGCCGTCCCCGCTCCGGCTCCCGGACCAAATGCGCCTCCCCCACCCGCGCATAACGGCAAAGCCTATTGGATCAAGGTTTCCGCGCAGCTGAATGGTTCTTTCACCGTGACCAACACGCGCAACGGCTTCACCAAGACGTATTGAGTGGAATGCCCGCTAGGGTTCGAGCCCCAGCGCTTTGCGGACTTGACTGCTGGTAGGTGATGGACGGCGCTTTTCCAGACGCTCTCCAGCCACTCCGTACCATTCGGCCAACTCGCCCTCCGAGAGCACGTCGAAATCTTCAGCCATCCAAATCTTGCCCTTATCGATCCCAGGGACGCGCCTCTTTGCCGCAGGTTCTGCGCTACCGGATTTCTTCGCCACACCTCTATTGTAGGTCGCCGCACTCCCGCTATACTAAAAGTCTCCCCCGGGTTTATATCGCATGCCGAACCCGTTCGTTCATCTTCACTGCCACACCGACTACTCGCTGCTCGATGGAGCCTGCGAGATCTCGCAGCTCATGAAAGTCGTCGCCGAGCAGAAAATGCCTGCCGTCGCCATGACCGATCACGGCAACCTCTTCGGCGCCGTCGAGTTTTACAATCACGCCAAGGACAACGGCGTTCACCCCGTCATCGGCTGCGAAGTGTACGTGGCGCAGCAAGGCATCGGCGTCAAGAGCGAATCCAACCGCTACAACCACCTGGTGCTGCTGTGCGAAAACCAGGAGGGTTACCGCAACCTCATCCAACTGGTTTCCACCGGCTATCTCGACGGCTTCTACTACAAGCCGCGCATCGATAAGGACCTGCTCTCGCGCCACTCCAAGGGACTGATCGCGCTCTCCGCCTGCCTGCGCGGTGACATCAACGAAACTCTGCTGCAAGACCGCTACGAAGACGCGCGCCGCATCGCTTACGAATACACTGACCTGTTCGGCCCCAAGAACTTCTTCTTGGAATTACAAGACCACGGCCTGGAACCCGACGCCCGAGTCATGCCGCTGGTGCACCGCCTCGCGTCCGACACCGGCATCCCGCTGGTCGCTACCAACGATTCGCATTACCTGCGCAAGACCGACGCCCGCGCGCACGAAATCCTGCTGTGCATCCAGACCGGCAAGTTGATGTCGGATCTGAACCGCATGCGCTTCGAACAGGAAGCGTTCTACATTAAGACGCGCGAGGAGATGATGACGCTGTTCGGCGAAGTCGAGCATGCGCTCGATCGCACCTGGGACATCGCGCAGCGCTGTCAGCTCAAACTCGAGAAGGTCGCCGAGCCGTTTCCGCGCTTCCCGATTCCGCAGGATCACACCACCGACACCTTCTTCGAATACGTCGCGCGCCAGGGATTCGAGAAGCGCCGCGGCCGCCTGGAAGCGCTGGCCGCGAAGGGCCATCTGAAGCACGACCTCGCCGAATACGCCGAACGCCTGGATCGTGAAATCAAGATGATTCAGTCGATGAAGTTCTCGGGCTATTTCCTGATCGTCTGGGATTTCATCCGCTTCGCCAAGCAGCGGAACATTCCCGTGGGCCCGGGCCGCGGTTCCGCCGCCGGCAGTCTGGTCAGTTATGCGATGGAGATCACCGACATCGATCCGCTCGCCTACGGGCTGCTCTTCGAGCGCTTTCTGAATCCCGAGCGCATCTCCATGCCCGATATCGACATCGATTTCTGCACCCGCGGCCGCGGCGAAGTGATTCAATACGTCACCGAAAAATACGGCCGCGAGCAAGTCGCCCAGATCATCACTTTCGGCACCATGGGCGCGCGCGCCGCGATCAAAGATGTAGGACGCGTGCTCGACATGGGCTTCGGCGAAGTGGATCGCATCACCAAGCTGATTCCCACCATGCCGCTCAACATCAAATTGAAGCAGGCGCGCCAGATGGAGCCGCAGCTCGACGCTCTCGCCCGCACCGACCCAAAAGTAAAAGAGGTTCTCGAAGTCGCCGAGCGCCTGGAAGGCATGGCTCGCAATGCCAGCGTCCACGCAGCCGGAGTAGTGATTTCGCCGCTGCCTCTGCGCGACATCGTCCCGCTCTATAAGACCAACAAAGACGAAATTGTTACGCAGTACGACATGAACGGCCTGGAAAAGCTATCCCTTCTCAAGATGGATTTCCTGGGCCTGACCACGCTCACCATCATCTCGGACGCCCTCAAGCTGATCGAACGACATCGCGGCGTCAAGTTGACCGTGGAAGAAATTCCAATGGACGATCCGCACACCTACACGCAGATTTTCAGCAAGGCGCTGACCAGCGGCGTGTTCCAGTTTGAATCGCCCGGGATGCGCGATGTCCTGCGCCGCTATAAACCCGACCGCGTCGAAGACCTGATCGCCCTCAACGCCCTCTACCGACCCGGCCCCATGGACATGATCGACGATTTCGTCGATCGCAAACACGGCCGCAAGGAAGTGGTCTATGACGTCCCCGAGCTGAAAGAGATTCTAGAAGAAACCTACGGCGTCATGGTTTATCAGGAGCAGGTGATGCAGATCTCCAACCGCATCGCCGGCTATTCGCTAGGCGACGCCGACCTCCTCCGCCGCGCGATGGGCAAGAAGAAGGTCGAGGAAATGGCCAAGCACCGCGAGCTCTTCGTCGCTGGCGCAAAAAAGAACGGTCATCCCGCCAAGAAGGCCGAAAAGATTTTCGACCAGATGGAGAAGTTTGCCGGCTACGGCTTCAACAAGTCACACTCAGCCGCCTACGCGTACCTGGCTTGTGTGACCGGGTATCTCAAAGCGCACTATCCCATCGAATTCATGTCCGCCCTGCTGACCTCTGAAACCGGCAACACCGCAAAGGTGGTCAAGTACATCAATGAGTGCCGCGAAATGCACATTCGCGTGCTCGCCCCGGATGTCAACTCATCCGATCTTGATTTCACGCCAGTCGTTTCCGGACCCGACGAAGGCATCCGCTTCGGCCTCGGCGCGATCAAGAACGTAGGCGCGAACGCGGTCGAGTCCATCGCGAAAGCACGCACCGAAGCCGGCCCGTTCACCTCTGTTTACGATTTCTGCGAGCGTGTCGATCTCGGCGCGGTCAACCGGCGCATGATCGAGAGCTTCATCAAGGCCGGTGCGATGGATACACTCGAAGGCACACGCGCGCAACAGATGGCCGTGATCGATAGCGCCATGGAGAACGGCACGCGCGTGTGGAAGGATCGCGCCAGCGGCCAGTCCGGTCTGTTCGCCATGCTCACCGCGGAGCAGCCCGCCGCCGACCACCCGCTTCCCAAAGTCCCCGACTGGACCGGCCCCGAAAAACTCACCAGCGAAAAAGAGATGCTGGGCTTCTACATCACTGGCCACCCTCTCGATCAATACAAAGACAAGGTCGCCGAGCTCGCCACGCACACCACATCGAATTTGGAAGGCCTTGCGAAAGGTGCGGAGGTCGCACTCTGCGGCATTCTCACGGCCATCGTCCGCAAGCGCACCCGCGAAGGCAAGCCCTGGGCCGCGATGCAGATCGAGGACCTTGAGGGCTCCGTCGAAGCCCTGCTATTCTCCACTCAGTTCGAGCGCCTCAACCCTTCGTTGAACGAAGACAAAGCCGTCCTCATCCGCGGCCTGGTGCTACCGGAAGAAAATGCCCCGCCTAAGATCTCCGTACAAGAAATAATTCCCCTCGACGTAGCGCGAGTCAACCTTCCGTCATTGATCTCCATCAAGGTGCCGGTCAACGGCTCCGCTTCCGCCGATTGCGCCGCCGCCCTCCAGACCCTGTTCCGAGCCAAGCCCGGCGACACTGAAGTCCGCCTGCGCCTCGAAAAACCGCGCGACTTCTCGGTTATCCTGGATGTAACCGTCAAAGTACGGCCGGACAAGGAATTCTGCGCTGAAGTCTCCCGCCTCTGCGGAGCCGAAGCGATGGAAGTCCTGGCTAACTGAGACGCGACCACCGCTGTCGTTAGTATCGTCGTTGATGTCTGAAATGGCTGACTCCCAAACTCCCCCGCCCTCCAATCCCAGTTGGGATCGCGTGCTTCTGGCGCGCCACCCCAAGCGTCCGCATTCGCTCGATTACATCCAGCGCCTGTTCACGGATTTCCACGAGATCCACGGTGACCGTTTCTTCGCCGACGACCACGCCATGATCACCGGGATGGGTTGGTTCGAGGAGCGCCCCGTCATGGTGATCGGCCAGCAGAAGGGCCGCGACACCAAGCAGAAAGTTTTCCGCAACTGGGGAATGCCCAAGCCTGAGGGCTACCGCAAGGCCCTGCGCGCGATGGAGCTCGCCGCCAAATTTTCGCGCCCGATTATTTCATTGATCGATACGCTCGGCGCCTATCCCGGACTCGACGCCGAAGAGCGCGGCCAAGCCGAAGCCATCGCCTACAACTTGCGCGAGATGTCGCGGCTGGGCGTGCCCGTGATCGTCATCGTGATCGGCGAAGGCGGCAGCGGAGGCGCGCTGGGCGTCGCCGTCGGCAATCGCATTTATATGTTGCAGAATTCCTGGTATAGCGTCATCTCGCCGGAAAGCTGCGCCGCCATCATCTATCGCGATTCGGCCCGTGCGCCGGAAGCCGCGGCAGCATTAAAGATCACCGCTCCAGATCTGCTTGGCTTAGGCCTGATCGACGGCATCATTCCCGAACCCGGCGAAGGCGCTCACACCGATCCCGACGCCGCCGCCGAAGCCGTACGCATCACTCTGCGCGCCAGCCTCGCCGAACTTTCCAAGATGACCCCGAAGCAGCTCATCGACGACCGCTACGATAAGTTCCGCAAGATGGGTTCGTTCTTCACAGAGACCGCGGTGGTGGCCCGGTGAAAAAACCGGTTCTCGTTGGCATCATCCTTGTCCTGGTGATTCTCGGAGTGATCGTTTACTCGAGCATGAACCTAGCCAGCCATCGCTACGAAGCTTGTATGACTTTCGGCGGACAGACCAATTGCCGCACCGCTTCCGGCTCCACTGAACAATTCGCGATGCGTACCGCGATCTCGAACGCCTGCGCCGCCATCGCTTCGGGCGTAACCGATTCCATCGCCTGCGAGCAATCGCAACCCACCAAACTCACTAAGCTAAAATAGCCGTATGCGCACGGCTCTCCTATTGAGCGTCATCGCCGCGACCATCGTTCCAGCCAGCGCCGCCCCTAGCTACGTTGGCTCCGCCGCTTGCAAGACCTGCCACGCCGCCGTTTACGCGCGCTGGCAGAAGACTCCGATGGCTAACGTGGTGCGCGATCCCAAAGAGCATCCGGATGCCATCATTCCGGACCTCACCAAGCCTGACCCGCTAGTCAAGTTCAAAAAAGAAGACATCGCGCTGGTCTATGGGAGCGTCTGGAAACAGCGCTATTTCACGAAAGTCGGCAACGATTATTTTCCGCTGGGAGCGCAATGGGACATCACTCACAAGATCTGGCGCGCCTACATGGTGGCCAACAATACCGACTGGTGGGTCCCCCACTATCCCGCCGACAATATGAAGCGCCCCACCGGTCCGCTGTGCGATGGCTGCCACTCCGTGAATTACAACATTGCCACCAAGACCGTCACCGAATGGAACGTCGGCTGCGAACGCTGCCACGGGCCCGGTAGCGATCACATCGCCGGCCCCGATCGCAGCAACATCGTCAACCCGGCGCGCCTCAATGCAGTCGCCGCCGTCGACACCTGCATTCAATGTCACTCCCAAGGCCAGCCTTTGCAAAAGCCCCTCAACGGGACTTATTACGACTGGCCCGTCGGCTACGAACCCGGCAAGAACCTCCGCGATTTCTGGCAACTGGAAGAACACAAGATCGGCGAAACCACCTTCACTCATTTCGCGGACGGCACGGCGCACAAGAACCGTATGCAAGGCAACGATTTCGTGCAAAGCGCGATGTACTCGCACGGGGTCACGTGTTTTTCCTGCCACGACGTTCACGGCACCGACAACAACGCCCAGCTACTGAAGCCCGCCAGCGTCATGTGCCTCCAGTGCCACGGACCCAGTTCGCCCAATGGCCCGCACGCGCCCACGATCGAGGCCCACACCCAACACAAGGCTGGCACCGCTGGCAACGAATGCGTGAACTGCCACATGCCGAAGATCGAAACTCAGCTCGCCGACGTGAACGTCCGCGCGCACACTTTCAAATTCATCCCGCCGTCATCGACGGTGCAGAGTAAAGTGCCCAACGCCTGCAACACCTGCCACAACGATAAAACTCCGGAATGGGCCAGCGAAGCGCTGCGCAAGTGGCCGGGCCGTTCGCCCTGGCGTGTCGAATAGGTCGATCGAGTAATTCGGCGTCGGTTTTTCGGTGGAAGCAATGTGCGCGAAACCTTACACTGCTCCTATGCAAACCATTACGCAACCAGCCACCCTGACTGCCCTGCCTTTGTTGCCGCCCCGCGCCGAGATGGAGCGCGCCTTCCTCGCCTCCGACGCCACTTATAACGGACTGTTCTTCACCGCCGTCCGCACCACCGGCATTTTCTGCTTGCCCGCTTGCCCTGCCCGCAAGCCGCTTCCGAAAAATGTCGAGTTCTTCGCCACCGTCAAGGACGCGGTATTCGCCGGCTACCGCCCCTGCAAGCGCTGCCGCCCCACCGAATCGTCCGCGCCCGATTGGGTTCGCGGCCTGCTTGAAGCCGTCGATCAAAACGGCGGCGCCCGCATCCGCGAATCGAGCTTACGCGAGATGGGACTCGAAGCCGCACGCGTCCGCCGCTACTTCCTGCGCGAGTTCGGCATGACGTTCCAAGCCTATTGCCGCGCCCGCCGCCTGGGCCAAGCCTTCGTAAGCATCCGCGACGGAGCGGCCATAGATGACGCAGTCTTCGATTCCGGATTCGATTCGCACAGCGGTTTCCGCACCGCCTTCGCGCGCCTGTTCGGCAAGCCGCCCGGCCAAGTCGAGGCCGGCGACTGCATCCGCCTGGCGTGGATCGAAACACCAATGGGCCCAATGGTGGCCGGCGCGACATCGGATGGAATCTGTTTGCTGGAGTTCAGTGACCGCCGCATGCTCGAAGCGCAGTTCGACCGCATCCGCCGCCGCTTCGCGATCCCCATGGTCCCCGGTGACAGCGATCTCCTGCAGCAGTTACGCGTCGAGTTGGCCGAATACTTCGCCGGCGCCCGCCGCGAGTTCACGGTGCCGCTGGTCTACCCTGGCACGGAATTCGAACAGCGGGTCTGGAACCAACTGCTGGCAATCCCCTACAGCGAGACGCGCTCCTATCAAGATTTGGCACGCACCTTGGGGCAGCCGGGAGCCTCACGCGCTGTCGGCCGCGCCAACGGCATGAACCGCATCGCCATCCTGATTCCATGCCATCGCGTGGTGAATCAAAACGGAGAATTGGGCGGATATGGAGGCGGCCTGTGGCGCAAACGAATCCTGCTGGATCTGGAAAAAGGAAAAAAAGAGGGACGGAGCTTGATTTCGACAGCGCCGCAGTCTTAGCGCCCGCGCTCTGAAACGGGCTTAC
>Ga0068864_100001648_pt1 | contig 18399 bp, 15 predicted proteins | sample KBSSwiS72_FD_66586 | JGI IMG/M metagenome (GOLD analysis project Ga0068864, IMG submission 66586) | Switchgrass rhizosphere microbial communities from Kellogg Biological Station, Michigan, USA - KBS Switchgrass S7-2 | ecosystem: Host-associated > Plants > Roots > Rhizosphere > Soil ... | reverse complement strand
AGCACGATTCGATCGCCGTAAGGCGGCTGCAGGAGCTGGCGCCGGTAGACGACGTCCGCGTCGCGCACTGCGACGAACAGATAGGCGAAACGCCCGTGCACGCCGGCGAGCACGCGAGCGTTCGTCAACGCGACTGCGGCGTCATCCGCGATGCTCCAGTCATCGCGCAAGCCGTCTAGCCGCGGCTCCTCCGCGAGCGGCGCGGCGTAGATGGTCGTGCCCTGCCCGGGTGCATCGTCGTCCGCGCAAGGCGCCGGCGCGCACAGCGGCGCGCTTTGTTCCTCGAGCGCCGCGGCAACCGTCGACGCGCTCGCGATCAGCGACTGCTCGAGACCGCCGCGGAGCGCCGCTTCCATCTCCTGGACGTAGCGCAGCGCGGTCCACGGGAGAACCAACGTGAGGAGGCCGAATAGAAGCAGCTGGACACGCAGAGACACGGTGGTACGCGGCGCAGCCGGCGCGCCCTAGTGAGCCTCGGGCTCGTCTTTCACCTTGCTGAGCTTTACGACACCTTGACCCTGAAACGGCACCGTTTTCTTGATGCCGCGAGACAGCGTGATGTTACCGAAGAGCTCGTAGTCGAGCTTCTCCCCGGGCCCCGCGTTCGCGATCAGCTCGGAATACGACGGCAGCGTGTCGCCCGGAACTTCGACGTTGACGGTGTGCTGATCGAGCGCTTCGATCGTCACTTCGCCGAGCGAGTGCCCGATCAGCACGCCGTGCCCTAGAAGCCTTATCGTGAAGCGCACTTCCGAGAGTCCCAGCGGCTCCGTGTTCTGGTTGTCGACGACGAACTTCACGCGATAGCGCTGGTTCGCAGCCGCGACGGCAGGCAGGGCCTCGATGCCGATCAGCGCGACGCGCGGCGGCGACGCTGCGGGCTTCTTGGCGGCCGGCGCGGCAAACGAGACTAGGAGAGAGCCGCAGAGCGTGGCAAGCGCGAGGCGACTCACGATCCGGCCGAATGTCATGGCGGTCTCCGTTGGCCCTGCAAGGCGACGAGTATCGCGCGCGACGAGCGACGGCGCATTGTAAAGTGCCCCGGTCCGAAAGCACGACCCTTGCGCTCGCCGGTATACTTTCCGCTGGTGTTTGCCGTCGGAGCGGAGCCAATGAACGGACAGGGAATACGTCGCGCAGCGATCGTCGGCGGCATCCGGATACCGTTCTGCCGCGCCTACACGGGCTACGCGCACGCGTCGAATCAAGACATGATGACGGCGGTGCTGCGGGCGCTAGTGCAGCGCTACGGCCTCGAAGGCCAAAAGCTCGACGACGTCGCGCTCGGCGCGGTGCTCAAGCACTCGCGCGACTTCAACCTCGCGCGCGAATCGACGCTGTCGTCGGGCCTCGCGCCGGAGACGCCGGCGTTCGACGTGCAGCGCGCGTGCGGCACGAGCCTCACGGCCACGATCCTGATCGGCAGCAAGATCGCGAACGGGCTCATGGAGGTAGGTATAGCAGGGGGCACCGACAGCATCAGCGACGTGCCCGTCGTCTATCCCGACGCCTATCGCGACGTGCTGCTCACGAGCGCGCGCGGCCGCTCGCTCGGCGCGCGCCTCAAGCCGTGGATCAAGCTTCGGCCGTCGTTCTTCAAGCCGGTGTTCCCTGAAGTCGTCGAGCCGCGCACGCATCTCTCGATGGGCGAGAGCATGGAGATCACGGCGAAGCAGTGGCAGATCTCGCGCCAAGAGCAAGACGAGCTCGCGCTCGCGAGCCATCGCAACGCTGCGAAAGCGTATGCGGAAGGCTTCTACGACGACTTGCTCGTCGAGTACCTCGGGGTGAAGCGCGACAACAACCTGCGCACCGACACGAGCCTCGAGCAGCTCGCGAAGCTCAAGCCGGTGTTCGACCGCAGCCCCACCGGCACGATGACGGCCGGCAACAGCACACCGCTTACCGACGGCGCGTCCGGCGTGCTGATCTGCTCGGAGGATTGGGCGCGGCAGCGGTCGCTGCCCGTGAGCGCGTATCTGACCTATGCGCGCGAAGCCGCGGTAGAGTTCGTGCACGCGGAGGGCCTGCTGATGGCGCCCGCGTACGCAGTGTCCGAGATGCTCGCGATCGCGAAGCTGTCGCTGCAGGACTTCGATTTCTACGAGATCCACGAGGCGTTCGCGTCGCAGACGCTCGCGACGCTGAAGGCTTGGGAGTCGGAAAAGTTCTGTCGCGAGCGCTTGAAGCGCGACAAGCCGCTCGGCCCGATCGATCGCTCGAAGCTCAACATCAAGGGCGGTAGCATCGCCGTCGGCCATCCGTTTGCGGCGACCGGTACGCGGCTCGTGGCGACGCTCGCGAAGCTGCTCAAGCAAAAGGGCCGCGGCCGCGGCTTGATCTCGGTCTGCACAGCCGGCGGAATGGGCGTCACCGCGATCCTCGAGGCGGCCTGAGCTGTCGACTTCTTTCGGCTCCGAGCGTTTCTCGGTCGCCATGAGTCGGGCTACCGCGGGCCCAAACGCCGAGCGTACTATCGTCCGCCACGCGCTTCGCTCTTTTGGGTGAACCATGTCAGCGAACGATCGCCCCTCGAGCCAGCCTGTTTCGGAGCTCGGTCTCACGCGGCGCCAAGTCGTGGGCGGCCTGGCGTCGACGGCTATCGCAGCAACCTTGTTGACGCGGCCAGCGCACGGAGTGACGAGCGCCGCCAACGACAAAGTGCGCGCCGTGCTCGAATCGCTCGTCGCGGAAGGGCCCGAGATCGGTTTGCAAGTGGCCGCTTACGTCGGTGGGAAGCTCGTCATCGACGCGTGGGCGGGCAAGGCCGACGCGGCGGCGCGCAAGCCCGTCGACGGCGACACGCTATTCATGCTGTCCTCGACCACCAAAGGCGTCACGTCGACTTGCATGCACCTCTGCGTCGAGAAGCACGGCATCGACTACGACATGCCGATCGTGAAGGTGTGGCCAGAATTCGGAGCGCACGGCAAAGAGGTAGCGACGCTACGTCACGCGCTCACGCACCAGACCGGCGTTCCGCAGACGCCCGTGGGCTACACGCCGGAGTGGCTGCCGGACTGGGATCGCATGTGTCGCGGCATCGCCGATCTCACGCCGATGTTTCCGATCGGCCAGCGCACCGCGTATCACTCGCTGAACTTTGGCTACATCAACGGCGAGATCTTGCGCCGAATCGACGGCCGCTCGATCGCGCAGTTTCTCCAAGAGGAGATCTGCAAGCCGCTCGGCATCAACGGCGCTTACCTCGGCGTGCCGGACAGCGAGCTCAAGCGCGTCGCGGTGCTCACCGACGGGCCGCCGGCGCCGGCGGACTACGACGCGCGCATGGTAGGCGAGCCCGCGGGGTCGCACGTCGCGGACGCGTTCAACAAGCGCGCCGTGCAGCAGGCGGCGATTCCGGGCTCGGGCGGAATATTCAGCGCGCGCGGGCTCGCGCGTCACTACGCGATGCTCGCGGCCTGGGGCGAGCTCGACGGCGTGCGCGTGCTGCCGGAGGCGCGGATCCGCGCCGGCATCGAGCTGCAGAGCTACGAATGGGACGAGATCTACCGCATTCGCGCGCGCCGCGCTCTAGGTTACCGGCGCGGCCGCGATACCGGACCGCTCGCGTCGCCCGACGCGTTTGGTCACGTCGGCGGAGGGGGCTCGTTCGGCTACGCGGATCCTACGTACCAGCTCGGGATCGGCTTCGCGAAGAACTACTTCGCCTATGCGACGGGCAGCGCCGTCAATGGTGGACGCCCGCCTCGCGCGCCGTCGGACGTCGTGGCGGAGGCCGTGTTCGACGCGCTGAATTTGCCGCGACAACCGTCGTGGCAAACGCGCCAAACGCCGCGCTAGACGAGTCTCGCGACAACCGTCGAGAACGAGCGCCCGAATTAGCTCGGCTCGGCGCTTACTGCGGCGGCGGCATCTCCGGAAATGCTGGCGTGTCCGCGGGCGGACGATCCCAGCTCGGCGCTCGCGATGCGAACACGCTCATCTGCGACACGAATTTCTCCGGATCATCGAGCGTCGACGCAGTGATCAGCACCATTCCGGGCAGCGCCGGGCCGACGCCCGCGATCCGCGAGCCGCAGGTCGGACAGAACCGCCGCGTGAAGGGCTGGCCGCTGCCGCCGGGCTTCGTGTAGTCCGTGAGCTTGCCCGTGATCGAAACAGCCTGCTCGGCCACCGCGAAGACCGCGTTGTGCCCCGTGCCGCTCGTCTTGCGGCAATCGTTGCAGTAGCACCTGCCGCTGAAGATCTGGTCCCCGGAAACCTTGTAACGCACGGCGCCGCAGAGGCAGCCGCCGGTCAGTGCTTGAGCCATATTCGTATTCTCCTTTTCGCGTGAGCGACCGTAGGAGGATGATGGCCGCGGACGGGGTCGTTGCCAACAGAAATCGGCTACGATCCTCACGGCTCAAGAACACAAGAAAGCCCGGGGGAGCTCCATGACTCACTATCGGAGAGCGGGTGTCGCTCCACTCCGCTTCGCAGCCGCCGCGGCGCTTCTTGCGGTAGCGCAGCTAGCCTCGAGCGCCGATCCGCCGCGCGCGGTGCTGCGCGTCGAGAAAGCCATGATCGTCGACGCCACCGGCTTCGAGGCGCCGATGGCGGCCGCCACGTTGTTCCTGCCGGCCGGTTGGAAGTCCCAAGGCGGCGTGCTCTGGGGCCAGCAATTCGCGTGCACCAACGGCTACAACTTCGACTGGAAAGCGCAGTCGCCGGACGGCAGCGAGACGATCGCCGTGCTCGCGCAGACACGCTGGGAGACCAACAACTACGGCGCAGGTCCGTCCACGCCCGGTTGTCAGTCCGCGCCGTTCACGACCTCTCGGCAGTACCTCGAGGCGGTCGTCCAGCGCTGGCATCCCGGTGCGCGGCCTCTCGATTTTCGCCAGCGTGAAGATTTGATGCGCGAGGCTGCGTCATACAACACGAACACGCCGATGCCGCTGGGGTTCACGAAAACGTGGGCCGATGCCGGCGAGCTGTTGTTCGCGTTCAACGAGGGCGGTCGCGACATGCGGGGCTCGGCCGCCGCGACGGTGGTGTTCTCGTTGACGCGCACGCAAGCACCGGGAACCGCGCAGATGGACGCTCTAACCGCCTTCGCGTTACCGGGCTACGGCGTCACGGCCCCGAACGGCAAGCTGAACCTCACCTTCTTCGATGCGATCCGCAAGACGATGCAGCCGAACCCGCAGTGGAGCCAGCGCATCGCGAATCACAACGGCGCGATCGCGCAAGTCGCGCTCGAGGAGAGCCGCAAGCGCGCCGCGATCATCTCGAGCACGAACGCGGAAATCGCGAAGATTCGCGAGGAGGCATGGAACGCATCGCAGGAGAGCGCAGACCGGCGAGCGCGCGAATTCGGCGAGCTGATTCGCGGCGTCGAAACGTACAACGACGCGAACGCGCCGGGCGGCGCGGTGCAGCTTTCTAACCAGTACAACAACGCGTGGCGTCTCACCGACGGTAGCTATGTGTTGACCAACGATGCGAGCTTTCAGCCGTATCGCGACCTCGGCGTCGACGGTCAAAAGCTGGAGCAGGCGAAATGAAGACTCGTGGTTCCGTCGTCGCTCTCGCAATAACGCTCGATATGCCGTGAGACCGGGTCTAGGGCGCCGGCGCGGCGCTCAGCGCCCCGCGCGCAGCCGCGACGTCGAGCCGCGCGGCGGCGAGCTCGGCTTGCAGCGTCGTCTGGTCGAGCTGCGCTTCGTACCGCGTGCGCGCCGCGTCCAAGAGCTCGACGATCGGCGTGTTGCCGAGCCGGTACGCGGCTTCGGCCATGTCCTGGAGTTGCGGCAGACGCTGGCCCACCTGTGCGTCGAAGCGCTGGAGCAGCTGCTCGCGCTGCGCCGCGACGGCTTCGCTGCGCTCTAGATCCGTGCCGAGCTCGGCCTCGGTCAGCCGGCGCTCGAGCGCCGCTTGATCCGCCTCGACGCGCGCGTGGTCGAGCGCGCCGCGACGAGTGTTGCCGATCGGCACTTCGACCGAGACTCCGAAACGCTGACTCGCGCCGAACGGATCGATCGTCTTGTTGTGGTCGTAGTCGACGGCGAACGTGGGCCAGCGCTCGCGCTCCGCGACCTCGACCTTCGTGTCCGCGGACGCCTGCAGCGCGCGCGCCGCAACGACGGCGGGATGCTTCTCTAGATCGAACTCGCCGCCTTCGAATCGACGCAGGTCCTCGACGAGCGCCGGCAGCTCGCCGACCGCGATCGGTTTCCAGCCCGCGAAGCCGAGCAACGTCGCGAGCTCGGCCTGCTTGTCGACGACATTGGTGCGCGCCTCGTCGAGGCGGCTGCGCCAAGTCGCGATTTCGACGTCGAGCCGCAGCACATCGTAGTCACTCGCGACGCCGGTCGCGCGCCGCGCCGCGACGACCTCGTGCAGCCTATCGAGCTCGCTTTGCGCGACGTTGAGCACCGACACGTCGCGCTGGCTGTGCAGCAGCTCGATGAAGGCGCTGCCCGCGTTGGCCGCGAGCGTGTTCACGTGCGCCAGCGCACCGCTGCGCGCGGCATCGAGCGCATGGTCCGCGGCGCGCTTGCGCGCGCCGCGCAAGCCCGGCGCAGGCAGCGGCACGTCGAGGCTCACGTCGTCGAGGTATTGGCCGTCGAACAGCGTCGGCTCTCCGCCATGCGGCCGCTCGCGACCGAACGCGAGGTTGGGGTTCGGCCACTCGGCAGCGGTGCGCCTGTCTGCGTCGGCGAGGCCTACACCCAAACGCTCGAGGTCGGCGCGCAAGTTCGCCTCGCGCGCGAGCCGCAACACGTCCGCCAACGTCATCTCGGCGGGCGGCGCCGTGGAATCCGCGGCCGCGGCGCGAAAAGATGGCGCCGCGGCGAAGAGCGCCGCTGCAGCCGCGTGCAACGACAGCAACGCCCAAGGCCGACACGGCAGACACTGCCGACACAGCCGACGCGCCGTGCGCACGCGCGCGTCGGCTCGGAAACGTCTCATTCGTCGATCTCCTCCGGCGTTCGGAGCTTCGCGGGAGTCACGAGCGTGTAGAGCGCCGGCAGCACGAGCAGCGCAACGGCGAGCGTGGTGATCATCCCGCCGACGACCACGAGCGCGAACGGCCGCTGCGTCTCGCTGCCGACGCCGGTGGAAATGGCCATCGGCAACAGGCCGAGCATCGCGAGCGTCGAGGCCATCAGCACGGCGCGCAACCGCTCGCTCGCGCCGCCGACCAGCGCCTGAATCAGCGGCTCGCCCGCGCGCCGGCGCGCCTCGGCCGCCGACAGCATCAGCACGCCCAGCAGCGAGACCTGGCCGAGCAGCGCGATGAAGCCGATCACCGCACTCACCGAGATCGGGATGCCAGCTGCGAGCAGCGCGAACGCGCCGCCGGACAGCGAGAACGGCACGGTCGCGAGGATCGCGAGCGCGCTGCGCCCGCTCGCCATCGCCGCGTACAACAGGCCGAGCACGAGCAGCACCGCGACCGGCACGACCACCTCGAGCCGCTCGACGGCGCGCGCCTGGTTCTCGAACTCGCCGCCCCACTGGAAATAGTGGCCGTCCGGCGGCTGCACCTTCTCGCGCACGATCGCGGTCGCGTCCTTCACGACCGAGCCCATGTCGCGCCCTTCGACGTTGAACTTCAGCGCGAGGAAGCGAGTGTTGCCCTCGCGCACGATCGAAGCTGCGCCGTCTCCGACCTCGATGTGCGCGAGCTCGCAAAGCGGAATGCTCGCGCCGTTCGGTGTCGCGACGGCCAAATTCGCGATCTTGCTCTCGTCGTCGCGCACGCTCTTCGGATAGATCAGGCGCACCGGCACGGGCCGCTCGCCTTCCCAGTATTGCGTGACGACGCGGCCGGACAGCGCGGTCTCGATCTCGCGCGCAGCCTCCTCGACCGGCACACCCGCGCGCGCGAGCGCCGAGCGGTCGAGCTTGATCCGCAACTGCGGCGTCGACGCGTCACGATAGAGATCGAGGTCCGTGATTCCGGGCACCTCTTTGAGCACGTCCTTCGCCTGCTCGAGCGTCGCGCGCATCTTCGCGAGGTCCTCGCCGAAGATCTTCAGCACGACCTTGCCGCGAACGCCGCTCACGGCTTCCTCGACGTTGTCCTTGATCGGCTGCGAGAAGTTGTAGCGGATGCCCGGAATCTCCTCGAGCGACGCGCGCATCGCCTGCACGAGCCGTTCCTTGTCCCACCCGGGCCGCCATTCGTCCTTCGGCTTCAGGCGCACGTAGGTCTCGGCCATGTTCACGCCTTCGTTATCGGTGCCGTCCTCGGGCCGGCCGTGCTCGGAGAGCGTCTGGATCACCTCGGGGAACGCGAGGATCTTCTTGCGGATGTCGACGAGCAGATCCTGGCCCTTGTCCATCGCGATGCTCGCGGGCATCTCGACGAGCACGTCGAAGTCGCCCTCGTCGAGCTCCGGCAGGAACTCCGTGCCGACGTGCGACGCCGCGAGTCCGCCCGCGACGAGCAGCGCGCAAGCCGCCACGAGCGGATAGGCCCGCCGGGCGAGCGCGAGCTCGAGCAGCGCGCGGTACCTCTGCCGCAGCCTGTCGATCCAGCGCGGCTCGTCGTAGCTCGCGCGGCCGGGGCGGAACAGCACGGCGCAGAGCGCGGGCACCGTCGTGAGCGAAAACACGAGCGCGCCGACGAGCGCGAACGCGTACGTGAGCGCGAGCGGTCGAAAAATCCGGCCCTCGACGGACTGCAGCGTGAACACCGGCAGCAGCGCCGCGATGATGATGCACATCGCGTAGAGCGTCGGCCGGCCGACGTCGACCGCGGAGCGCACGACGAGCCGAAGCAATGCCTTACGTGTGCTCGGCCGCTCGTGATGGATCGCGTGGGTCACACGCTCGACGAGGACCACTGCGCCGTCGACGATGATCCCGAAGTCGATCGCGCCCATCGAAATTAGGTTCGCCGGCAGTCCAATCGCGGACAGACCGATGAATGCGACGAGCAGCGCGAGCGGGATCACGACCGCGACGACGCTCGAGCCGACTGCGGTGCGGAGGAACAGCCAGACGACCGCGACCACGAGCAAGAACCCGTGCAGGAGGTTCTCGTGCACCGTCGACAGCGTGTGGCTCACGAGATCGGTACGGTCGTAGAACACCTCGATCTTCATGCCCTTCGGCAGTATCGAGTTGTTCAAGATGTCGACCTGCCGGTGCACGCCCTCGAGCACGCGCGACGGATTCTCGCCGCGGCGCATCAACGCAAAGCCCTCGACGACCTCGCGCTTGTCGTTCCAACCGACGGAGCCGCGCCGCGGCGTCGCCGCGAGTGTGACGCTCGCGACGTCTCCAACCGTGAGCGACAAGCCGTCGCCGACTTTGAGCGGCACCTTCTTCAGATCCTCGGCCGAGTCGACGAAGCCGATACCGCGGATCGTGAGCTCCTGATCGCCGTGCCGCAGGAAACCGCCGCCGACATTTACGTTCGCTTTCTTGATCGCTTCCTCGAGTGCCGCGAGCGTCACGCCGGTCGCGCGCAAGCGGTCGGGGTCGACCTCGACATGGACCTCCTTCAAGTAGCCGCCGAACGGCAGCACGTCGGCGACGCCCTCGACCTGACGCAGCACGCGCGTGACGTTCCACTGCATCTCGGAGCGCAGCTGATAGAGGTCGTGCCGGTCGCTCGTGAGCCGAAACTGGTAGACCTCGCCGAGCGGCGTGTCGTCGGGCGCGAGCACGGGCGTCACGCCGTCGGGCAGGTCGGCGTCCGTGAGCCGCTGCGTGACCAGCATCCTCGCTTTGAACCCGTCGACGTCGTCGCCGAAGATCAGCGTCACGAGCGAGAGGCCGAACAGGCTCTCGCTGCGGAGCAACGTCATGCCGGGCGTGCCGTTCAGCGCGCGCTCGAGCGGGACGGTGACCTGGCGCTCGATCTCCTCGGACGCATACCCGGGATACAACGAGATCACGGTTACCTGCGCGTTCGTCACGTCCGGATACGCTTCGATCGGCGTCGCGAGATACGAACGCACGCCGAAAGCGGCGATGACCGCGGTGGCGAATACCGTTGCCACCCGCCGATGAACGCAGGTCTCGATGATCAGCTTGAGCATGCAGTCGCTAGAGCAGCTGCTCGGATTCTCCGTCCAGCAGCAACGCACCGTGCACGACGACGTTCTCGCCGGCGGTCACGCCCTCGAGAATCACGACGCGCCCGTCGCGCGACATTCCCGTTCGCACGGAACGCGCTTGGTAGTGACCTTCCTCGTCGCGCACATAGACGATCCTGTCGGTGCCGTTCTTGATCAGCACGGACTCCACCGGAAGACTGATCACGCCCCCGTCCGTCACGGTTCCGAAGCGCACGTCGGCGAGCATGCCCGGCACGAGCGGCGGTCCGCCGACGACCGGGCGCAAATAGACCGCGGCCCGGCGCTGCTCGCCGTCGACGCGGCCGCCGACGCCGTCGACGACGGCCTCGAACGTCGCGTCCGCCGCGCCGACGTGTACGCGCGCCGGGCCTCCAACGCGGATGTCACGGAGCTCGCTTTCGGGGACGTCGGCTTGGACCCATACGGAGGCGGGGTCACCGATTTCTGCAAGCGGCTCGTCGCCGGGGGAAACGACCGCGCCAACTGTGGCGCGTAGCGACATCACGACGCCGGAGGCCGGCGCACGAAGAACAAAACGATCCGTCTCGCCGGAACCGAGCTGCACGGCCGCGGCGCGCGCACGCGCGAGCTCTGCGCGGGCTTCGCGCGCTTCGGTCTCGGCCGCGAAGCGCTCGACCTCGAGGCCGACGCCGCGCGCGACGAGCTCCGTCTGCCGGCGCAGCACATCCTCGGCCGCCGCACCTTTGGCCTCGGCTGCCGCGAGCTCGGCGCGGATCTTCGCCGCCTCCGCGCTCTGCAGAGTGAATAGCGGGTCTCCCGCGTTGACCGTCGCGCCGAGCCGGCAGTCCACCACGAGCACGCGCGCGTCCACGGCGGAGGCCACCGCCGTGACGCCGCGCGGCCGAAACACGAGGTGACCGGGGAACGGCGTTCCCCAGCCGTCGGCCGCAACCCCGGCGGGCGCGACTTCGATGTATGGATTCGGCGCGTCGCTGCCGCCGGCGTGCGCCTCGACCGGCGAGCCCTTCGCCGTGCAGCCCGCGGCCGCGGCCAACGATGCGAGCGCGAAGGCTTGGCGTGTGTTGCGGAGCACGACTTCGAGATTCTTGAAGAACATCCCGCGGTTCCCGGTATCTAACAGAGCGCCCATTCGAGGGAGTGGGGTTAGCTTTTGCCAGCTCGGCTTACAAAGTCCTTTCGCCGATGACACAAATATTGGTGGTGGAGGACGATCCCGACCTGCGCGTCACGCTGCGCCAAGCGTTGACGGCCGCGGGTTACACGGTCGACACGGCCGCGGACGGCCAGGCCGCGCTGGCGGCGGTCGCGGGCCGTTCGTACGCGCTCGTGGTGCTCGACCTCGGTTTGCCGCAGATCGACGGGCTCGACGTGCTGCGCCGCGTGCGCGCGGGCCAAAACTCGGTGCCGGTGCTCGTGCTCACCGCCCGCGACGGTCTCGAGCACAAGGTGCTCGGCCTCAAGCTCGGCGCCGACGACTATCTCGCCAAGCCGTTCGAGCTCGAGGAGCTCGAGGCGCGTGCGGCCGCGCTGATCCGGCGCGCGAGCGGCGGCCAGCAAGCGCTGATCAATGGACCGCTCCAGGTCTATCCCGGCCAGCTCGCTAAGCTGCGCGGCGCGCCGTTCTCGCTGCCCAAGCGCGAGCTCGACGTGCTCGCCGCGCTGATGCACCGTCCGGGTCACGTGGTGCAGAAGGCGCGGCTCGGCGCCGCGCTCGGGGATCGCAACGGCGGGGTCGGCGACAACGCGGTCGAGGTGTACGTGCATCGCCTGCGCCGCAAGCTAGAGCGCGAAGGCTTCGTCATCCGCACCGTGCACGGCGTGGGTTACGTGTTGGAACCCTTCGGTGGCTACTGATCGGTTCGAGCGGCTGACGATCCGCAAACGGCTGCTCGTTCTGCTGCTGCCCGCGCTCGCGTTGTTGCTCGGGCTCTGGGCATGGAGCGCGTACCTGAGCGTGCTCCACTTCGCCGACATCGCGTACGACCGCGCGCTCTACGACTCGGCGCGTACGCTCGCGACCCAGGTCAAGGTGCAAGACGGCAAAGCGATCCTCGACCTCTCCGAGGACGAGCGCGAGATGCTCGAGGTCGATCCCCAGGACGACGTCTACTTCGAGGTGTTCGCGGCCGATGGCACGCGGCTGGGCGGCACGGCCGACTTGCCGGCACCGCGCGCAGGCTCCGCGCCGGGCGATTTCGGGTACCTCTACGACGGCAAGTTCGTGAATGAGTCTCTGCGCCTCGTGCAGTACGTGCCGTCGGCCGCCGAGCCGTTTCAATTCGTCGTCCGCGTCGGCGAGACGCGGCGCAAGCGCACGCGGCTCGCGACCGAAGCGACGCTCGCGATGGTGCCGATGCAAGTCGTGTTCATCGGCACGAGCGTGTTGCTCGTTTGGCTCGGAGTCGGCTGGGGCCTCCGGCCGCTCGAAGCGTTGCGCGCGGCCATCGCGCGGCGCGATCATTCCGACCTCGAGCCGCTCTCGCTCCGCGGGCTGCCGATCGAGCTCCGCAGCCAGGCCAAAGCCATCAACGAGCTGATGGCGCGCCTGCGCGTCGTGCTCGACGGCGAGCGACGTTTCCTCGCCGACGCGACGCACCAGCTCCGCACGCCGCTCACGGTGCTGCGAGCTCAGACGGACCTCGCGCAGCGCGCCACCGATTTCGACTCGCTCAAGGAGCGCGTGCGGCAGATGGCCGGCGCGAGCGAGCGGCTCACGCGGCTCGCGAACCAGCTGCTGAACCTGAGCCGAGCCGAAGCCGGATTGGCCGGCGTCGGGGAGAACGTGCGGCTCGACCTCACGCATGTGCTCGAAGAGGTGCTCGCGCGTCACGAGCCCGCGGCGCACGCGAAGCAGCAGACGCTCGAGCTCTTCGGCGACGGCAGGCCGCTCCCACTCCGCGGCAATTCGCTGATGCTCGAGGAGATGGTTGCGAATCTCGTCGACAACGCGGTCCGTTACTCCCCGCCGAACTCGCGCATCGCGGTCGAGGCGCACGACTCGGGTCACTCTGTGAGGTTGACGGTGCGCGACGACGGCCCGGGCCTCTCCGACGTCGAGCGGCAGCGCGTGATGGACCGCTTCTACCGCGGCGCGGGCGTCACGGAGCCCGGCAGCGGGCTCGGTCTCGCGATCGTCCGCGAGATCGTGCGCGCGCACGACGGACGGTTCGAGCTCACGCCGGCGCGCTCCGACGGCACGGGTCTGCTCGCGGTGATCGACCTGCCGAGCTACCGCGAGCCCGCAGTCCGCACGCTCAGCGAGCCAGCCACAGTGAGTACGACACCATGAACGGCAGCGCGAGCGCCGCGAGCAGCGTCGACACGAGCACGATGCCCGCGACATCTTGCGCGTCGCGCTCGTAGCGGGCCGCGAACAGATAGCTGAAGACCGCGGCGGGCATCGAGCCCTGGAGAACGAGCACGCCTTGCGCCACGCCGTGGATGCCGAGCACCGTGCTGACTCCGACCGCGACGCCGAACGCGATCAAAAGACGCGCGGAGCCGAGGCCGAACGCGAGCTTCAGATTCTTCGCGCGCAATCCGCCGACGGTATGCCCGAGCGCGAGCAGCATCAGCGGGATCATCGTGCCGCCGAGGAGGCGCAACGTGTCGTCGAGCCAAGCGGGCAAGTCGACGTTCGCGAGCCTCGCGGCCATGCCGCCGACCGCGGCGTATAGCACCGGCGTCGTGAGGAGCGTGCGGACGAACGACGTCCGCGCCTGGAGCAGCGGCACGAGCGTGAATTGGCCGACCGAGTTCGTGACGTACAGCGCGACGCCGAGCGCGAGTCCCTGCTCGCCGAACGCGAACAAGCACAGCGGCAACCCGAGATTGCCGACGTTGCCGACGGTGAGCGACGGCAGGTACGAGCGGATAGGTAGCCGCAGCAGCTTCAACAACGCGAACGAGACGAGCGCCGTTACGACTAGGATCGCAAGCGCCGCTCCGACCATCGCGAAGAACTCGTTCAGCGGCAGCACGAGCCTCGCGAGGTTCTCGAACACGAGGCACGGCCCGGCAACGTTCATTATCAGCCGCGTGACGAAGTCGAGGTCGAACGCGGCGCCGCTCCGGCGCCAGAGATAACCCAGCGCAGCGATGCTGAACACCGGCAGCAGAACGGCGGCGACTTCGGAAATCACGCTGGAGAAGGAACTTCGCGGGCGGTGATCAAGCGCTCGACTCGCGCGCAACGCGCGCCGCGAAAGTCTGCCAGAATTGCGGCTCGAGTCCCATGGGCACGGCCTCGCATGCTCGGACAATTCCTCGAGTTCTCGTTTTCCGCACAGCCGCTAGCGCGCGCGTTCGAGTTCTATCGAGCGCTCGGCTTTCAGCCGGTCACGGTCGGCGATCAGCTCAAGGATCCTTACGTCGCATTGTCCGACGGCGGCGTTGCGATCGGGTTGCACGCCCGCCCGCAAGAGGGCCCGCTGCTGACGTTCGTCCGGCCGCAACTCCGTGACTACTCGCGGGCGCTGCGCCGCGCCGGCGTCGATATCGAGCACGCTGCGCTCGCCGACGACGAGTTCAACCAGATTCTGTTTTCAGACCCGAGCGGCCAGCGGATCGCACTGCTCGAGGCGAGGACGTCCACTCCGGGCGAATGGAATCGCCACAACGTGCGCGCGTGCGGCGAGTTCTTGGAATACAGCATCCCGACGCACTCGCTCGATCGCTCGCGCTCGTTTTGGGAGACGTTCGGGTTCGCAGTCGTCGCGAATGGCGAGACGCCGCAGCCTTGGCTCAGGCTCGCGGGCCGAGGACTCGTCATCGGCCTGCATCGAGCCGGCTTTCGCGCCGGGCTCAGCTTTCAGTCCGAGCAGCTCGACGCGCGACGCGAGTACCTGCGCGCGCAAGGTGTCGACTCGAAGGCCGGCGCGCCGATCGCGGAGCCCAGCCGCGAGTCCGTGACGCTGGTCTGTCCTGACGGCAGCCAGCTTTATCTGATAGAGGCGCGCGCTTAGCGCGCGACGGTGGAAGCGCGAAACTGAGCGGGCGGCGTCGCGCGCGCTACTGATACGCGCGAGCGCGACCGCCGCGCTGCTCGCCATTCGCCTCCGCGAGCGCGTCGCGCAGGCGTGCGTGCAGCGGGCTCGTGCGCGGGAAGTGCGTGAGCAGATACTCCATCTGGTCCGCGAGCACCTTGCGGCCCTTGAGATAGATGTATTCGGCGTAGGTCGGCGTGAACGGCACCGCGACTAGCTGGACGCGCGCTTCTTCCGGCGTGCGCCCGCCTTTATGGTTGTTGCAGCGCCGGCAAGCGGTGACGACATTCGTCCACGCGTCGCGGCCGCCGCGGCTGATCGGTGTGATGTGGTCGCGCGTGAGCTCGCTCGTGCGGAAGTGCTGGCCGCAGTACATACAGAGGTTCGCGTCGCGACGGAACAGCGTGCGGTTGTTGAGCGGCGGCGTGTAGCGCTCGCGATTGCGTTCCAGCGTGCGCGTGTCGCCCTCGGTCGCGATGATCGAGTTCACTTCGATGATGCTGCGCGCACCGGATTTCGCGCTGTAGCCGCCGTGAATTCGATAGAGGGGCGAGCCGCAGGCGTACGCGACCTGGCCGCTGTGATAGAGCGTGGCCGCGACGCGGTAGTCGATCCACTCGAGTGGCATGCCCGCGACATCGGTGCGCAAAACTTCTTGGCTCAGTGTGTGCAGCTGCGGTTGCATCAAGACACCAGCGCGCCAAAAAACCACCCAAGTTTCACCGAGAGCGCTTCAATATTCAATGGCCTGGGTTGCACCTTTGTGGCATGATCTAGCAGCCGAAAAGCCACAGGATCTCGGCTGCCACACCTGCCTTAGCGCGCACCCATTTCCGACTACCGCAAGCAACGGAGCCCGTGATGCCGCTCACCGTCGGTGTGCTCAAGGAGAGCTCGGCTCACGAAGCGCGAGTCGCCTTGACGCCCGACGTTGCGGCGAAGCTTGCCGAACTCAAGGTCGCCGTGCGCATCGAGCGCGGCGCGGGCGAGCGCAGCCATCTCACTGACGACCTCTATCGCGGCGTCGCCTTCGACGCTGCCGCTCGCGACGTGCTCGCCGCGGCTCGCGTGCTGCTCAAGGTGCAGCCGCCGACGCTCGACGAGGTCGACGCGCTCGCGCCCGGCGCCGTCGTGATCGGCTTCTTGCAACCGCACGCGAATCTCGACGTCGTGCGGCGCTTACGAGATCGCAAGATCACGAGCTTCTCCGTCGAGCTGATTCCGCGCATCTCGCGCGCGCAGTCGATGGACGCGTTGTCCTCGCAAGCCGCCGTCGCGGGCTACAAGGCCGCGCTGCTCGCGGCGAACGCGCTCGACAAGTTTCTGCCGATGCTCACGACGGCCGCCGGCACGATTCGCCCAGCGCAGGTCCTCGTGATCGGCGCGGGTGTCGCGGGTCTGCAGGCGATCGCGACCGTCAAACGGCTCGGCGCGATCGTCGAGGCGTACGACGTGCGCTCCGCGACGAAGGAGCAGTGCCAATCGCTCGGCGCGAAGTTCGTCGATACGGGCGTCGCGGCCGAAGGCACGGGCGGTTACGCGCGCGAGCTCACGGCCGAGGAAAAAGCGAAACAGCAAGCCGTGCTCGATCAGCACATCGCAAAGGCGGATGCCGTGATCACGACGGCCGCGATTCCGGGGCGTGCCGCGCCGCGAATCATCTCGAAGGCCGCCGTCGCGGCGATGGCCGCGGGCGCCGTGATCGTCGACCTCGCCGCCGAGAGCGGCGGCAACTGCGAGCTCACGGTCGCCGGCGAGACCGTCGTCACGCCGAACGGCGTGAGGATCTTGGGCCCGCGCAATCTCCCGTCCGAGCTCGCGCGCCACGCGAGTCAGATGTACGCGCGCAATCTGCTGAACTTCATCCAACCCGCGATCAAGAACGGCGAGCTCGCGATCGACTGGCAGGACGAGGTGTTCGCGCAGTCCGTGCTCACGCACGACGGCGAGGTCAAGCACGCGGGCACCGCGAAGCTGCTCGGGGGCGCGGCGTGAAGGCCGCGCGGATCCCCGCACGCTCGAGCTGCGAGGCAAACGCATGATCGACGGATTCATTGCTCTCTACATCTTCATGCTCGCCGCGTTCACGGGCTACGAGGTGATCTCGCGAGTTCCAGTGATCCTGCATACGCCGTTGATGTCGGGATCGAACTTCGTGCACGGCATCGTGCTCGTCGGCGCGATGGTCGCGATGGGGCGCGCGCAGACTCCGCTCGAGATCGGCATCGCGTTCGTCGGCGTCGTGCTCGCGGCAGGCAACGCCGTCGGCGGTTACGTCGTGACCGAGCGGATGCTCGAGATGTTCAAGAGCAGCAAGGCCGCGCCGAAGGCGAAGCATTGATGCCGATTGGAGCGCAGAGCCTGATCCAGGCGAGCTACTTCGTCGCCGCCGGCCTCTTCATCTTCGGCCTGAAGCGCATGAGCTCGCCCGTGACCGCGCGCGGCGGCATCGTTTGGGCCGGCGTCGGCATGCTCGTCGCGACGCTGATCACGTTCCTCTGGCCCGAGATGCACAACTACGTGCTGATGACGGTCGCGATCGCGATCGGCGGCATCGTGGCGTGGATCTCGGGCAAGCGCGTCGCAATGACCGACATGCCGCAGATGATCGCGCTTTACAACGGCATGGGCGGCGGCGCCGCCGGCGCGATCGCGGCGGTCGAGCTGTTCGCTGGTGAGGCGCACGGCGTCGCGCAGCTCCTGCTCGGCGTGCTCGGCGGCATCATCGGCGCGGTATCGTTCGCGGGCAGCTTGATCGCGTTCGGCAAGCTCCAGGGGCTCATCAAGCGCAGCTTCCGGTTCCGCGGCCAGAACTACGTGAATCTCGTGATCCTCGTCGCGACGGTGCTCGTGGGCGCGGTCATCGTGCTGCACGGCGCCGGCGTCGACGTGGCTCATGGCGCGGACCGGCTGCCCGGGCACGTCGTCGCGTTGTTCGTGCTCGCGCTAGTGCTCGGGTTCACGATGACTCTGCCGATCGGCGGCGCCGACATGCCCGTCGTGATCTCGCTCTACAACGCGCTGACCGGCCTCGCGGTCGCGTTCGAGGGCTTCGTGCTCGACAACGCGGCGATGATCATCGCGGGCACGGTCGTCGGCTCGGCGGGCACGCTGCTCACGCAGCTGATGGCAAGAGCGATGAACCGCTCGCTCGCGAACGTGCTGTTCAGTGGCTTCGGCGATACCGGCGGCGCGGCCTCGTCGGGGCCCGCGGGCGCGATGAAGCCGATCGACACGGCTGACGTCGCGGTGATGCTCGGCTTCTCGCAGAAGGTGATCATCGTGCCGGGCTACGGCATGGCCGTCGCGCAGGCGCAGCACAAGGTTTGGGAGCTATGCCAAGCGCTGATCGCGCGCGGCGTGACCGTGAAGTTCGCGATCCATCC
>Ga0068864_100001644_pt1 | contig 18414 bp, 20 predicted proteins | sample KBSSwiS72_FD_66586 | JGI IMG/M metagenome (GOLD analysis project Ga0068864, IMG submission 66586) | Switchgrass rhizosphere microbial communities from Kellogg Biological Station, Michigan, USA - KBS Switchgrass S7-2 | ecosystem: Host-associated > Plants > Roots > Rhizosphere > Soil ... | reverse complement strand
TGTCCCTGGTATTGGCGGGTGGTTCCCCGGTTGTCTCGGTGCCAAGGCTTCTGCAACATCATTACGTTCGCGAACGTTTGTGGGGGATTGAGAATTGTACGAGCGAGAATACGTAGAATAGTGTTCCGGGTCCGGTTCTCAATCGGAACCGTAAGGTAGCGGTCGACAGCGTCGCCCGCCACCATCCAAATCAGGCCGCCATTGGGCGTGATCACATGGTCGACGAACCCATAGGCGCAGCAGTAGCGCTGTATTTGTCCGATGGACGCCTCACTCATCAACCCGATCTCGAACTGTTCGCTGAACGCCCAAGCGAACGCGTAGGCGCGCAATCGACTCACCCAATAGTCGCGGTCAGCTCCGAACTGCACAGCTCGATATCGCGGATCGTTATGAACCCAGATGTAACCAGAAACGGCCCCTTCGAGCGGGTGACCTAAGTAGTTCTCGTAATAGGAATCCCCGTCGGACCATCCATGCATTGCCCCTAAAGCCTTGAAGTATCCTCCGAAAACGCTGTTGTGTAACCCAGCGCGCGTGCCCGGTTCGGTGGCCAGTCGATACGAGTGCATGACTCCCAAATAGAGCAGCGAAGCCCTCATGAGCGGCTTCCATTGGACTCGGTCTTCTGAACTCTCAGAGGACAGGGGAATCACTGGAAGCGCAGAAGAACCGTCTTGCGGGTCGATGAAAGAAGGAGCAGGGTTGGCTTGAGAGGACCGCGTTGACGAAGGGGTGCGGCTCGGCGAAGTACGTCCGGTAATCTTCGGGAAGGGATTCTCGAAAGTATCTTCGGACGAGTAACTGCCTAAGGGGTCGGTTTCCTTGGCGAAAGAAACAGAGCTAAGGAAGTGTCCAGATGAAGTGATCAGAATGTACGCTACAAATTCAACGAGTACGCCTCTTTGAAGGCTGCTGCTCTTCAAGCCCCTGAACACGCCAATTTCCCCCCCAACCTCTTCCAGAACTAGCAAAAGAAGAACGTGGTCAGGAACTGCGATAAATTACAGCCAACCTGCTGACCCGCATTCCCGGCCATAGGCGGCTGTCACTTCTGGCAGTGTTGTCCATCGCGGCCCGCTCTTACGCTCGAAACACAAGGAACACGCTAAGTTCATCTCTCGGCCCCTCGTTGCACCAAAGCATCGTTACGGGGACGCGAACTGGCAGGAACTCAGACATCAAGTCAGAGATCAGGCGGAGGATTGCAAATGAAATACGCACGTGCCCTGCTTCTCGTCATGTTTTTGACGGCCACTGTGACATGGGCGCAGGAATGGCCAAAGGTCGAAATTGGAGCGGACTATTCCTACCTTCGGTTTGCTCCGAGCGGTCCATATACAAAGGGACATAGCCTAAATGGGGGCGGAGGGTCCATCGGCTACAACTGGAACGAGTACCTAGGCATAAAGTTGGACCTGCAGGGCTATACCAGCAATAAGACAGGTTTCAACATCCCCCCCAATTTAACTTTCCCGAACGGCCTAACTGGCAACGTTCAAAGCAATCTCTTCACTTATCTGATTGGGCCGCAGTTCAAGGTTCGTGCTCACATGATCCAGCCGTTTGCCCATCTTCTATTCGGAGGAGCACATACCAATGTTTACGGTAATGCTTTCAAAACGCTATGCGGACCCTTCGCTGGCACCTGCGCGATTACCAAGGCACCAACCGCAGAAGCGTTTGCGATGGAATTCGGAGGCGGTGTAGACATCCCCATCAACAGGATAGTGTCTTTTCGCCCCGCGCAGGTTGCTTATCTGCTAACTCGATACAGCAATCCGTTCACGAAAACGAGCAACCAAAGCAACTTTCATTTTTCAGCCGGGATCGTATTCACATTGTCCAATGGCGGTTACTGAATCCGGTGGCGCAACCGTGTGAGTCGCATTGCTTCATTTCTGACGGGAGCCGAGTCGGTGACGGCGCTTCTGGGCGCGGAACTTCGCCCATCGCGCTTTCTGTGCAGCGGCTATGCGACGTCTGGCAGCTGGTGAAATATTGCGACGTTTGGCGCCCGCGCGACGTTTGGGCGAATTGGTTCCGGCCCTCGTCAAAAGTTGTACTGCTGAAATGGCGGTGTCTAATTGTTGGAGGTCGGACGTTTTTTGGCCGCGCTCGTTGCGCAGCAATTGAAGCGCGCTTTGTAGACTAGTCATTGCGTTTTGGTCTCCGGGACGCTCTATATTTGGCAGGATTCTCACGCCTGCGTCTTTCCGTCCTGGGTTTGCCGCTCGAAATAGAAGGTGATCCCCAGGGCGAGAATCAACGCAGCAATTCCGAAGAGGGTCACGCCTGAAACAAACTTCGGCTCTTCCGTAATCACCTTTCGAGCCATTGCAATCAAGGCTACCTCAATCACCACTCGCACTTGAATGAGATCTTTCTTCAAGTATGTCTTTAATGTCTCGAGCCGAGCAACTCTACGCCGATCAATACCAGTAGAAAATAGCCGAAGATTTCCAGGAGCCCTTGTACTGGAATGAGAAAGCGAGGTGGCTCTCGGATTTCTTCAACGATCAAGTACCCCAGATGTACGGTCGATAGGATCACGACTAGCAATAACATCGCCATGATCCCCAAGAGCGTGATCGCCTGTCCTTTCGTGATCAGAGTTATCAAAGTTTCTTGTGTATTTTCGCTTAGCGTTTGCACCATACCCAAGTCAACGATGTCCGGATGCGTCTACTGTTTCGTTGCGGGGAAGGTCCGGAGTAGTTTCGATACCGCTTTGCTGGCCAGTTCTAGCGACTTTCCCTTGTCAGTGTTGTCGAGCTTCTGGCTGACCGAGCCACGCCAGATGATCTTGTTGTCCGTTCGATTCACGAAGCTCAAAACTAAAGTTCCTTGTGATTCCCAGGTGGCAACATTGGTGCCACCTTCTGCTCCTGTCCACATCGTGGCGTTGATCGCTGGCGGAGGACCGCTGTAAGTCGGCAGAATGGGTGTCCCCGAAGCGCCGCTAAGATTGAAATCGATTCCACCTTCCGGCATCAAAGTTAAATCCCCGTCCTTTTCAAGCTTGTGCCAGCCTTTACTTTGCAACTCAGTATCTACAGCCGTCACAACCGTCTGCCAGAGAAGTGGGTGTGCGGGCCTTGGGGATATGTCAGACCATGTGTAGGTGGAAAACCGAGAGAAGTCTACGCTTTTGTCATATCCGACCTTTACTTTTTGGGCCGGGAGGCTTGTTGCTATCAGTGCCGTAGCTAACCAGACAAAAAGTTTAGTTGTGGCTACCTTGCAAAGCATGCATGCCCGTACCGGGAAAACGAGAACCCGCCGACTTTCGTGACAACAATATCAATCGCCACAGCTCTGTCTCGAAACTGTCATAAGTACCAGCGTCGCTGATCTGACCGCGGATCAGAACCGGAAGATTGGCCCAACGAAGGCTTCACCCTGAGAAGCCACAATCGCACGGACGCGAACAATGCAACCCGCACCGCAGACGAAAGCGACCTCCGGATTCACGACAATGGGTAGCCATTCCGCCTGGAGCTTAAAGCCGAAATGACGATTCAGGTAGAGTCTAATTCCAGCTCCAATTCCGAACGAGAAGCGCGTGAAGTTGATATTCTTCGCGCTTGAAACATGAGTGGCACCGACACTGGCAAGTACAAAGGGTTTCGCCCGCCAAGGCCAGTTTTCGATGAAAGGTTCGTGGCTGAAATCTCCATGAAACTGGTCAATCACAACTCGTTGAATAGGGGGCTGGGGTACAAACTGCTCCGCGTGTACATATGAATCCTGCCTCGCCCACCGCACTTCAATCAGGTCTTCTTCGCGGGGACGTACACCGAAGGAAAACCCGTAGCTGGGACTTGCGTCTACAACAACGCGAGGCCCAACGTTCGTGACTTCTGGCTCAATGGGAAAGCTCATGCTCGTGCGATAACCCAGGAACGAACTGAGGTCAAAACGCAATCCTGTCGACTCTGCCTCCTGGGCACCGAGAGTTGACGAAAGTGCGATCAGTTGTGCCGCCGCAAGAATGAGTCTCAAATGTGTTTTCCTAACCAGGTGTAACCTCCGACTTGGCCGCTTGCTGCGAAACAGGGGAAGCTCCTATCGAGCGTCCTGAGCAATACCAGAGATGCGCAGCAGCGTTGGATTGTTGCAGTAGGGCAGGCAAATTCGTGCATCGCTTACAAGGCCCGTCCTGGGATACGCGTGACTAGACGGATTTGTAAGGAGCTAGCTGCCAGAAGTAACAGTTGGCTTTTTGCGATGCTCGCCCCATCCTTCGCCACGTGCCATTTAAGAGACTCGAGCGATGCATTTTCAATTCCCTCGCGCTTTTCATTTTGTCTGTTCCGGGTTCTTCAACGACCGTCGTTGTCATTCGCACGTCCGAACACATTGTTGTCGCGGCTGACAGCTTATGGTTTGCAAGCTCCGACTGGCAGACCTACCACCCTTTCCTTGCCTGCAAACTAATGCAGGTCGGCCATATTTACTTCGCAGTATCTTCGGTCGATACAGACGCGCTTGAGGTGCGAGCCATAGCTCGCAAAGCAATGGCCGCCTCAGCCTCGGTGAACCAAGCTGCTGAGAGCTTCCTCCACCATGCCGACCAGATGGCGAGGAGAACAGCGGCGCACGAAGCCCAATCAACTATTGACATGTGTCGGAAGAAGATATGCGCGGAGGCAGTATTTTTCGGGATAGAACAGGGGGTACCTATCTTTGCTAGGGTCGCCCTCCAGCAAGTTGGCGAAAGTCGGGCGTCCTTAAAGTTCATTCCACACAAAGAGGAGTGTCCTGGGAACTGCGATCGACAGAAGAAAAAAGTCTGGATTGTGGGACAGCGCGATCAAGCTTTGCGTAGGCAACGAGAAAATCCAGAGTTCATGACGCGGAATTCGGACGAAGAAATCGCGCGTCAGCTAGTGGAGTTCGAAAAGGCAGCGGTTCCGCACTATGTCGGTGGCCCTATCGACGTATTAACGCTGGATGTCAATGGCGCACACTGGTTGCCATCGCAAGGTGGGATGTGTTCATCCAACCAAGCTATGCCGCTGGGGGACGAATACTGAAGAGCCGCTGAACCGGATGATTGCTGTAATACCTGGAAGTTGAGTACTTACCGAATCACTCTTGCTCGCCTAGCCGACCGTGCAAGCGCCCCATGGTGCCAGGCTGACAGTTGGAACCGTCAAAACTGCCACCTCTGACAGATGACGGGGGTCTACTGAGTAGCGAAAATTCCTGATGAGTTCGAGCAGTTGGTGAGCGGGTTCATCATGAGAGTCGCTATTTTGCCACTGGTTATCTTGTTAGTGCAGCTATCCATCACGACTTTTTCTTTCACTCAAAGCGAAGCTACTCCGCGCATTACGTCGCGAATCAGCGAGGTCATGGTCCTCAAGCGGAAGCAGGTCGATGATATGCAGCGTCGAGCTGAAGCGGGCGAAGCCGAAGCTCAATTTGTCGTTGGCGCTATTTACCGTCAGGGCGGCCTTCTCGGCCCGAAAAACGATACCGAGGCGTATAGGTGGTTCAGAAAGTCTGCCGACCAGAATTTTATCAAGGCAGAGATTGCATTGGGCGACGCCTACGCTTTCGGCAGCGGGGTACCTCAAAGTTACGAACAGGCGGCGCTTTGGTATACCAAAGCGGCCCAGAAGGGGGACCCGGTGGCAGCCAACGATCTAGGAGTGCTCTACCACCTTGGACTGGGAGTGACTCGCAGCAACTCGCGGTCGATTGAATGGTTTGGGCGGGCTGCAGGCAAGGGCCTGGCTGCAGCCCAGTTCGCGCTTGGATACATGTATCAAACAGGACAAGGATTACAGCGAGACCTAAGCCGTGCGGCCAAATTTCACCTCGCGGCAGCGCAGCAAGGTTTTGCCCGCGCGCAAAATGAACTCGGCGTGATGTATGTGCGAGGAGAAGGGGTTCGTAAGGATGCGGGCGAGGGATTTCGGTGGTTCACGGTTGCAGCACAAGGAGGGGACACTTCAGCACAAAATAACCTGGGATACCTCTACATCACAGGCCAAGGTGTTAAACAGGACTTCGCGGAGGGCTCGCGTTGGTTGAAAGCTTCAGCTGAAAAGGGAAATCCTTTCGCACAGGTTAGCCTGGGGGACTTGTACGCAAACGCTCGGGGTGTACCGCTCGACTACATCGAAGCCTATAAATGGTTTAGCCTGGCCGCGATGCAAGACATGAACGACGCAGCAGATGCGCGTGGGAGCATTGAGAAGATCATGACGAAGCGCCAAGTGAGCGCCGCGAAAATCCGGATTGCCTTGTGGCAAGAGCAACATGCAAGACTGGCCGAGAAAAGGCCGGAATTCGATTCTGTTGATTCGCGGGACTCCACCAAAGATTGGCTTTCCTGCTGTGCCGTCTCTCAATAATTCTCCGGTGCCAGCTCAGGGCTGAGCCCGCGACGGCCTACTGCTAACGCCATAATCTTCGGGTCTTGGAGGCGAGATTTTGTGAGAATACGCTGCCCATGCCTGCTATTATTGCGCATCGTCGTGCGTCCTAGGAGAGCTGAGGGTGGCTCTTCGATGCCAGGGCAGGGAATTCAGCTTTAGTCATAGATCTTTCCCTTCCGGAATGCCAGCCCCAGGAAGCACCTGACGACAAACGATGTAGGTTCTCAGCTCAGGGGGCCTGTGACGCGATCTAGGGTTCGTGCGCTCATCGTGGACGACTTTGGGGAGTGGCGACAGGTATTGCGGTCGCTTCTTGAAAGGACTCACATCGTACAGGTTGTTGGCGAGGCAGCGGACGGCCTGGACGCTGTACAAAAAGCTCAGGAACTACAGCCGGAGCTGATCCTCCTTGATGTCGGTTTACCAAAATTGAGCGGCCTTCAAGCTTTGAAACTCATCGAAGAATGCGCCCCGAAAGCGAGAGTCCTTTTCGTAAGTGAAAACCGCTCCTGGGAAATAGCGCAGGAGGCTTTTCAGATCGGTGCGCTAGGCTACCTCGTTAAATCTGATGTGGGCCGCGAGTTGTTGGCAGCGGTTAGCAAGGTTCTCGAGAACCAGCAATTTATCAGCTCCAGTTTGGTGTCGCCGTGGCCTGATTCCGCGGCGTTAGGTGACCACTCAAGTCCGGATGGGGACGAGGTCCTGTCGCCTTCCCAGTCCAACGCGATTCGCCATGAAGTGGCGTTCTATGAAGATGATGCTGCCTTGGCACATGGATTCGCTCAAAGCGCCACAGCGGCTTTGAGGACAGGGCATCTCGTGGTCATTATCGCGACTGACTTTCATCGCAGGCTGGTCGATAGGGAATTGAACAACAACGGCGTAGATATCGAAGTGGTGACAAGGGCTGGCAGACTTATTGAACGTGATTCTGTCGACGTCCTATCCAAAATCATGATTAAGGAAGTTCCGGAGTCTATTCATTGCGCCAAGGTGCTTGATGACCTGGTTCTCGAAGCTGCAAATCGTGGCAACCCGGATTCCGGCCGGGTCGCGATCTGCGGAGAATGCGCCGCGACTCTCCTCAGGTGCGGTAATGAGGAAGGGGCAGTTCGCCTGGAACATCTATGGGATGGGCTCTTGAGTACTCATTCCGTCGACACACTCTGTGGGTACCTTTGGGGTAGCTTTCCGTACCGGCAGCGTACGCCCCTGTTTCGAAGGATATGCGCGGAGCATGCTGCGATTCACGGCTCGGAACTAGACCACTGGGCTGGTTCCCTTAGTTGAGCCGTTGGCGCGATGCCGGTTCTTCCATTACCCCGAGCCGGCGTCAGGTGTAATGCTGACCGCTAAGTTTAGAGCGAGGCCACCGCCGGGTGGTCGTAATTTCATAGGCGAGGGGCGTGAGATTCTCGGTACACACTAAAGAGTCGCTCCGCCTTGTCTTCTTCAAACGCTGCTCCCGGAAGAAACGATGAGCATGGCTACTCCTGTGCCGCGCCAGGAGTGCGCGGCGTTTCTGCGCGCACATTGAACGATAGAAGTATCCTTCCAGCATTTTCAGGAACCCCCGAGGACCAGCGACCAAAAAAGATTACCTCTGGTGAATGGATTTGTCCCGGCACAAACATAGGGTCCCTAGATTGGCGCATGTTCGCTAATCTCGTAGGGGCGGCATCCTTTGTCGGAAAGCAATTTTCGATCGAGGATCGGAGGCTCACCTGTAAGAAATTGCAGTTGAGTCAAGCCCCGACGCCGAATAGGCCTAAGGGTGCACACTGTGTGCTTTTCGGGGTGCCCCCATGCACTTCAGGTTAATCGTAGTGGTCCTTTTCGCTCTCCAATCGGCTTCCGTAACCTTTGCACAAACCGGAGCCACACCCCTCCCTGCCGCTCCCCCGCCGAAGAAAGCGTTGCAGACACATGAGCATGGCATCCGGGATGTGGAACAAATAGGCGATCGCAATGTTGGTTGCGGTCGAGGCCTGGGGAATTGGTACAGCCTCGAACAACAGTCGGAAATGGGAAAGAAATACGCCAGGCAGATCGACGTCACGAACCCCTTTGTGCTTGATCCAATCGTCACCGCCTATATTGACAGTTTGGGGCAGAACATCGTGCGGAACTCGGACGCTCACATCGCTTTCAAGATTAAGATCATCGATTCTGATGAAGTGAACGCGCTGGCCTTGCCCGGGGGATACCTGTATCTCACTTCGGGAGCGATTCTTGCCTCCGATAATGAGGCAGAGCTCGCGGCCATCATGGCTCACGAGATCGCTCATGTTGCAGCGTGCCATGCGGTTCGCGTACGCACGCGAAAGGAATGGATGGACATTGCGTCTTTCCCTCTAACCATACTTGGTGGCCCCATCGGCTACGCTGCCCTGCAGGGACTCTCCATCGCTAGTCCCTTTGCCACCCAAAAATATTCCAGGAACTTCGAATCCGAAGCAGACTTCCTGGGTGTTCAATATGTCTACAAAGCTGGTTACGATCCCCAGGCGCTCATTGCGTTTTTTGAGCGGGTGAGGAGTGGCGACGGTCCCAAGCGAAACCGCGTTGTGGAGGCATTTAGAACGCATCCTCGGAGTCTGGAAAGAATTCAGAAGATGGCGAAGGAAATCGAGCTCTTCCTGCCAAGCAAGCCGGAGTACAAAGTGGATACATCAGAGTTTCAAGAGGTGAAATTTCAGCTCAACCAATACGAAAACCGGAGAAATGGCAGCTACCAGAAGCCAGGAGCTCCAACCTTGAGGCGGCGAGTCGGGCGACCCGAAGCGGAGCCAAAGCAGGGAGACACCAAAAACTGAAAGCATGACCTCGAACGGACCTAGGCTTCGGATATTTTCGTAGCGTCGATTTGTCTAAAACTCCCGCCTATTGCACCGTTACACTCGCGACGATCTTCGCAGTCCTGTGTTGTGAGTCTACAGCTTGAATAACCAAACGCTGATTAGGGCCGGTTGGAAGAGTGAGCGTCGTATTCAAGTTATTGCCATTCACGTGAAAAACCTGTTTGTAGTTGACCCACACCTGGATCTGGGTAATGTCGCGCGTTCCAGAAGCGGTCGCAACAAGGTTCACGGGATTGGTCTGTACAGAGTGGTCAAGTGGTCTGGACGCGATCAATGTAATGGTTGGCACCGCGAGAAATCCGTACGGTCTGCTGACCGTGAAATAAACCCCGACGATTGCTCGAGCGTAGTTGATTCCGGTCGTGCACGATGCGAGTCTATGTTGCCTTGGGAATGGCTCGGCAACGCCTTGTTTGGCTTCTTTACGTTCGAGCCCAAACGAAATGAAGCCCGAGTTGGAGTCGTGGCAACCCACAATGTCGCCATGAGAATTGATAGCGGTAACTTCGCTGTCGACCCCACGGGCTGACTCGAGAAAACCGAAGTCGCCTCCTGCAATCCAGAAGCCTCTCCATATCCCGCCGGTGAACACTTGGCCGGCAATCCAGCCCAAGTTGCTGATTCCGTTTAGCTGGGTATTCGGTGTTTCGCCCGTCAATTGTGGTGCGTCGTAGGTCTTGAACTGACCATTGCGATAAATATAGCCGTGAGCATCGTCGTAACTGCCCACAATTACTCCAGAGTTATTGATTGCGAGTGCTTTTGTGCCAAACCCCGCGTTCGGGTCGTCGAGCCTTGAAAACTCGCCGCGATGACGGATGAAGCCGTGAAAGTTCAACGGACCGGGTAATTGGTAATCGCCGACAATGTCACCGAAGTCGTTGATGCCCATTGCTTCTGTCGCAGTCGCGCCAGGGACGTCAATCGAGTGAAACTTGCCATCGCGAAACAGAAATCCGTGCTGATTGCTGGACGAGTCAAAATAAGACCCCACCACCATCCCGCCGTTATTAATTGCGTTCGGCAAAGTCAAAAGAGCACCGGGATACGCCAGATTCGCGTATTGGTAATTCACCGACATTTGCACCTGAGGCAGGGCGTTCCTCGAGAACACCCCCCCTACCAAGGCGGCGAGAATCAGCAAGTGGCATTTAGCGGTCATAATGTCTCCAAACTCCTCTGCATAAAGTGCGCAAGTTCCCTTGCAGCGGCAACTGACAACATTGACGTAGGTAGCTGCGGCTTTTGTGGGCGCAATGTGGCTTCATCTTTTGACAGTGTCCCCTGTCAGGACGGTTTAGCTACCTTGGACTCGTCCGGTCTGGTTCGAAACTGTGTGCAATCTCCTCCTCCATTCTCGTGCGCAAGAAATGGGGACTACACACACAACCTCTTCCTCAGTCGGGTCAGACCGGACGAATCTATTTGCAGCCGAATGTGCCCGTGACGTTGGTTCCCTGGGGGGCGTGTGAGACAGTCTTGGATTTGTGTAGTGAGCTTGTCGATCGTCTGCGCCTCCCTTCTATCTTCAGCACAGTCCGGAGCCGCCGGCACTTCCGGGGAAAATCCGCCAGCGCAGGGAGCGCAGGTGCCTTCTGCGCAGCAAAGTTCAACAACAACGCCGCCACAGGGAAATGGGCAGGCGACGCCTGCGAATACCGGAGATCCAGCAAAGCAGCTGCAGGTCTTCGTTTATCCAGCCAAAGGGCAGTCTCCCCAGCAGCAACAGTCTGAGGAACAGCAGTGTTTCCAGTGGGCACAGTCCGCAGCCGCAAATCAGCCACCGACTGAGACTGCTCAAGACTCCTCCTCGCAGAAGAAAGGAGCTCCTGTAGCAGGGGGAACCGCAAAAGGCGCTGCTGCCGGTGCCGCGATTGGCGCGATCGCAGGAGATGCAGGCCAAGGTGCTGCTATCGGAGCTACCGGAGGCGCAATGGCTGGAGCTCACAAAAGACGGCAGGCGAAAAAGCAGGCCAAAAAGGAAGAGCAAGAACAACAAGCAGCCCAACAACAGCAGGGCACCGACGCTCTGCGCCGTGCGTTTGCGGCCTGTATGGAACCGAAGGGTTACTCAGTTAAGTAATCTTCCCTGATGAGTCAAAGAATTGCCAACCCGTCGCTACCAATCGCCGTGCTCCTTATATCGGCATTATTCGCACGACCGTTGCCAGCGCAGCACGTCGAGCTCGGTGGGTTTGTTGGCTACGGCCGACCCAACGTTCCTGGATTTCCCGAAAACGCTTTTGGTGCCGGCGGTCGGGTGAACATCAACTTGCACCGATTCTTGCAGGCTGAGTTTGAGACCGCGTATGACGTGAAGTACGCAAGTTTTGTGCTCGTTGCGTCGAGTGCTTCTGCCACCTTGACCAATAGCAGGCTTGGCATCCTGCACATGAACGGTGGTTTGAAGTTGCAGACCGCAGGCGGAAGCTTCTTTCTATTCTTTAAGGGTGGTGCCAACCGCTATGGACCCGAACAAACCATCCAGACTGTTGCGGGAACGCCGATCATTGTGACCACATCGACATCTTCGCTCCCGACGTTCACGGAAGGAGTCTTCTATCCCGGAGGGGGGATCGGGTTTCACGCAGGACCGCTTGGCATTCGAGTCGATGCCGGTGATGAGATCTACTGGGATTCCGGGACCCATCACAATTTCCGCCTAACTTTCGGGCCAACGATTCGCTTCTAAGGACCGGTTACCTCGGACATCGCCTCCCATAGGAAAACGTCACTTGCTCATTTCAGTCCGAATGTCCAGCTGAGCCCTGAACTTGTTCCATAGTCGCTGCCTGAAAACCCAACCGGAGGGCGGTTATCCCAATTACCATAAAACGATACATTCCATTTCAGATCACGGAGAAGCTTCACGTAGTAAGAAGCGTTAGTATTGAAACGAATGCGACCTGGATCTGACAAAGCCGGTAGCAGCATCGCGTTCACGGTGAGGTTCGTCTTGCTGAACTTGAAAAACTTCCCTTCAGCGTAAATCAACGCAGTGGCAACATTCTCCTGGTCGCGAGGTATGCCCAATGGCTGATAGTCGGTGCTCTGCCATGCTCCGCCTCCCCAAACCGTAATTGTTGCGCGGTTCGAATTTTTGAGATAGCGACCCACGCCGCCGCCAACCGTGCTCTGCAGCACAATGCCTTGAACCGAACTCTGGAGCAAGCCACCAATCGCGGCATAGAACCAATTCTTCGTCGGTAACAAGTGGAAGAAGTTGAAGTTGACGGAATTTCGAGTTGAAGCATTGACGTCCTTGCTGGATGACAGGCTGGAATCGTAGGTGACCCCAGCACCCCATCGTTCTCGAACGTATTCCGTCTGCGATCCCAAGCTGTACTGAGTGGATTGATTACCCTTGGAATAGATCACGCCGAAGTTCACTGCGCCGTTAAATCTCTTCCAGAACCTTTCAGAGGTCGCAAGCATTTGCACGATCTGCGTTCGGTCAAGCGTGGACTCGCGCTCAGGAGCTTCAATAATCTGAATTTTTACGGGCCGCCCCGCCGACGCCTCAGAAGTTTTCAGGGCTCCGGTATACACAGAACCGTCGCCCGTTTTAACGAGAAACAGTTGACTGCTTTCCAGGCGGGCAACTTTCGACCAATCCACAGAGCTTGTTCCATCGATGTAATCGAAGCTGACATAAAGAACCCCCGCCTCCAGGCCCTTGATCTCACAGGTCATTCGATCGCCGTTCTTCATCACCAACACGTCGGTCTTGTTTCGCGCGAGACAGGACGCGGTGGCCAACACCGCAAAAGTAAGGACGTTGATGAAAACTCTCATATCCCTTCCCCTGAACTTCATGGCCGAAAAACCCCGCAGGCCGTGGAATGCGCGGAAGTGCACGCTAGCGCACCCTTCGATTCCTTTAAACGAGGCTCGATGCACAGTGTGACTGTTAGAACTGACAGAAGTTCGAGCCGAGCGAACCACGTTCGATCAATGAACTGACGGGAAGTAATTCAACGGAGTTGCGGGTTGGGAATGGGCACACTTTCTTGCGACTTCATGTTGTTACAGTTTTCTGACTTTTCTAGTGGCCGTAAGGTTTGTGGTGCAGTATGAGCGAAACTTGGCGGGATGCGTACAAAGACGCGCTCTTGGAGACCGACCCACACAAGGTCCTGCGTCGAATTGAAGTGGCCCAGGCTGCAATTCGCAGGCGGTTGTCGGAACAGGAAGAGCCGTTGACCAAGAGAGAATTTGAAGACATCGATGGTGCTCTTCGCACCCTACGCTTCCTGACGAAAGAAGCGGCCTAACAGGCATTTTCTAACGGAAGGGAGCGGAAACGAATTTTCTTCCGGCAAGAGCTTCTTCAACGGCAAAACCTAAGTCTTGGGCGAGCTGCGATTTGAGAACGAATGCGGAGCATCCGTTGGCTATTGCCATAGTAGCGAGGTCCTCGTCTTCATGGATACTGACAACGATCACCGGACCATGGAACCCACATCGGCGAAGCTGACACAAGGCTTCTAACCCGGTCATTTGCGGCATTGAAATATCGGTGATCACCAAGTCTGGTTGCAACTCAAGTACGCGTTTCAACAATGCGCAGCCATCTCCGACGCTCGAGACAATTTCGGAGGTTGATGGGAGACTCTGCCGGATAGCCTCGATGACTTCAGGCACGTCATCTGCGACCACGATTCGAATGGGCCTATTGGCCCCATTTGATGTTGACGGGGTTTTGTTTTCATCCACGTCGGGCAACAGCCCCTTTCCGATCGAGCTCCCGCAACTTGCATGCGCTGCTGCATCAATTTGCTCCCAAAGATGAAGGAGCAGCATCCAGAGTCAACGTAGAACATTGGACAACTCGGGTGCAACGCCGCAAAGGTCAACGCCCATTACAGTGGTAACGGAACGTTTGACGGATTTCTGTAAGAACACTGGCCAGTTCCCGTTGTTGTGTTTTCGTAACGAACTCGAACGCGTTCTGGGGGAACGTTGTCGAGTGCCAAGACCTTAGGCTTGAAACGCCTTGGGGAAAAGCGTGATCTGGCACGTGTGATGCAGTCAGCTCCGAGACGGGAATGTTCCGGGGAATGTGGGAGCTCGTTTTTTGACATCAAATTGACGTAAACTGCCGAAACGCTAACAGCTGTCTTAAACCAAGCCCCTTTGTGGCCCCGGGGGCATGTCTCAGCATCGTGCCATCGGGTGCCGGCGGGAACCAAATGACGGGAACCAAATTCGGAAGGGAAATGGCGATTCTCCGTGGAATAGCGGGCTTGATCAGAACCCGCTTAAAGGGGGAAATCTTGCGGTCCGCCGTACATATGGCTCCCCTGGTCCAGAGCCCGGCCGTGTTGTCATCCCTTCCGGCGGACGGAGAGCGATTGCCGATCTATACCAGCATGATCGTTTTCTTTCCGGTCAAGTTTTTCTTGCTGATCCAATTCGTCGTCATTGTTGCACTGCTGTGGGATTGGTACCGTCGCCGACTCCTACAGACCAGATTGGCGCAGAAGTTTGCGCTCGAAAAACAGGCAATTGAGCAGCGCTTTCGCGAGCTGTTTGAGCAAGCTCCCATAGGGATCGCGCTCGAAGACCCAGAAGGCAAGCTGCTGTTCGTGAATCCGGCACTGTCTTCGATACTAGGGTATGAGCGAAACGAGATGATCGGCATGAGTTGCTCTCGCTTATCCGATGAAGCAACCTGCGCCGGAGAACAGGAACTGCTCAAAGAGTTGGAGAGCGGTTTGATAGGCACTTATCACCTGCAGAAACAATTCATAAGAAAGGATGGCGGCAGGATCTGGGGCCGAGTGAGTGTCTCCCGCTTGACCTTCCAAACCCCTGGCGCGCCTGTCGTACTGGCCTTACTGGAGGATGTTACGGAACGATACGAAGCGGACCAGAAACTGAAGGAGGCAGAATCGGCCCTGCACGAATTGCCTTCACGGTTAATCGCCGCACAGGAAGAGGAGAGACAACGCATTGCGCGCGAGTTGCACGATGACATTGGGCAAAGGTTGTCGTTGCTCATGGTCGATTTGGAGCGCTTAATCTACAACCTCCCGAGCTCAGCCGGTCACGTATCTGCAGAATTCCTGAGCCTGTTGCAGGGAATGGATGAGATCGCAACCGATGTCCACGAACTCTCGCATCAATTGCACTCGTCAAAGTTGCAACACTTGGGCCTCCAATCAGTGCTCAAGGAGCTGTGTCTGCACTTGCGCCAGAGAGATCTTAGGGTTGTAGAAGAGATTCGGGACGTTCCCGAACTCCCCTCTGACGCGCAGCTTTGCCTCTACCGAGTCGCACAAGAAGCGCTTAATAACGTCGCTCACCACAGCCATGCGTCAGTCGTGTGGGTTCAATTTTCTCGAAAAGACTCAACTGTGAGATTGAAGATTCGGGACAACGGCCGAGGTTTTGAACCTTCCAAGGCGACTTCTGGGCTGGGTCTTGCAAGCATGCGTGAAAGAGTTCGTGCGCTCGATGGAGACCTTATGATTCTCGCAGCCGAGAACCATGGAGTTGAGATCGTGGCGACCATACCCCTGCAATCCAAGGTGGTCCTTAGAAAAGCCGGCTAGGCGTGCAGCCGAGCCGGCACAACATATATATAAGCCCAGCTCTGTCGCATTTGACAGTGCAGTTCAGGTTAGGGCGCCTCTAACGTGTAGCTTGGGCGTCTGTATGAATTCTCGCAACCAGGGAACGGTTCTTGTTGCTGCTCTCCTCCTGAGCTCAGCCTATAACAGCAACAACTCTCTACCGTCATCCAATGCGGGGGAACCCAGCAGTCCGCGTCCACTAGCAGCGTCCGCGCCTCCTACGGCGGACGCTGCTCAATGGAGGGTTGGTCGTCGCAGGCTGAAGCGGTTGTAGCCACGACATCGAACCTCGGGCGAAAACAGCCTTGAGTTTTCAGATATGGCGCCAAGAACTCACTTCAATTCAAGGGGCAGTGGTTTCCAGCAATGATGCAACCATCGCGCACTAATCGCCTTGTGTTAGATCAAGCCTCTGAAGCGCCTTTCGCAGAACTCTCCATGATCCTTTCCAAGTCTCCGTTGTTCGCGGGAATTCCCGAAAGACAATGTCAATTGATCATTTCGGAAGGAACTCGGCGTGAAATCAAGGGCCGGGAATCAATTATCAGGAGTGGGGAGAAGGCATCACATCTGTTCCTGTTGCAAACCGGGCGGGTCAAATATTTTCGAATCACTAAGAGCGGCCAGGAATTGGTCCTCTGGTGGCTTTCGGATGGAGATGCGTTCGGAATCTCGAGCCTGCTTACCGACGCACCCGAGTACCTTGGGAACGCAGAGGCCATCACTGCCTGCCAAATATTGTCTTGGCCCCGATCTTCGATCCGCCAACTTGCCCGCGCCTATCCAAGGCTCTCCGAGAATGCGCTCGGAATTGCATTGCACTATCTCGCAGTCTATGCGAAGCGGCACGCAGCGCTCATCACACAGACAGCTGCACAACGGCTAGCACACACCCTGGTTGACGTGGCGCATCGCACCGGCCACCCTCGCGATGGACACGTTGAGGTTGAAATCACAAATGAGCAACTCGGCAAGTTAGCGGACGTCGGTTTGTTCACTGCCACCCGCCTTCTCAGCGCCTGGGAAAAACTCGGGGTACTTCAAAAGCGCAGAGGCAAAGTCTGTATTGAGGCACCTGAAAAACTGCCTCTGGACTAACCCGTACCTGGTTCGTGACCCGACGCCCGCTCCTTTCATTGCGCCACAGCAAGGTGTCCGATACGGAGCCGCTGCTAGCATTAACAGCCTGCACAAGATGACGGCTGCCAAACGCGCCGAAAGCAAGTTCAATACTGAGCGTGATCGAAATCAGTTTCAACACCGGCAACAAACCTCGCGTGCTTTTGGCCGACGGAGATGCTGGCACGCCTGCGCTGGTGTCACGCGTCATCGCATCGCGTTGCGAAATGGTCGGTACCGTTTACGACGGGTCGACAGCATTTGCGGCTAGCGTCTGCTTGGAACCGGATGTGCTCATCATCGACATCATTCTGCCCAAACTAAACGGGTTTGATGTAGTACGGCAATTGAATGCCATGGATTCGAACACCAAGATCGTGATTCTAACCTGTGTCGACGAACCCGATTTCATTGCCGAGGCTCTCCGAATCGGAGCTAGCGGTTTTGTGCTGAAACAGAAACTTCAAAGTGACCTACCGCTGGCGATCCAAGCAGCGCTCGATGGCAAGAAATTTGTGTCTACGACACCAATCTAGGAGCCAACGAGCTTGGCCTCAAGCCTCGGGGCGTTGGACGCGGATTATGGCAGACATTTTCCGAGCGGGGGACGAACTCCTTGGTCCGGAGTCTAAGGCAACACACGCCAACGGTCATGCACTGCGCAAGATTTGACAGTCTTGCACGGTGAGTCTTTTTCCCAAGTGTCTTGAATGCTCTGAAGGAGTGGTTTTCAGATTGGTAACCGCTGCCGTGCACATAAATGCACATCCTACGTTCCGACGGTTCTAGCTTTCTTTCAACATTCCTTCAGCCACTGTTCACTTTGACAGTTCTATACAAAGGAAGATTCAGCTTTAACTAATCGCGTAGTGCAGGAACGACCGGGTCTGAGCTGTTTCCGTTGCCCAGCTAACTTCCCCTACTGACGCGCTCTGCGACTGAGGCCTTATCTGGTCTTCCATTCCATTACCAATAGGTAAAAGCAGCACGGAAAACTAGAATGTGGCCATCTGCCCTTGCTTTATCTCTCAATTCTAAGAACGTCAGGTCGAACCCTGACGATGACATGATTTGGATCCCTGGCGGAACATTCATTATGGGTTCGGAGAGGCACTATATGGATGAACAGCCGGTGCACCGGGCGTCCGTCGAGGGCTTCTGGATAGACAAACACGCGGTCACAAACGAACAGTTCTCGAACTTCGTAGAGGCAACAAACTATGTGACGGTAGCAGAACGGCCTCCCAATATAGAGGAATATCCGGATGCCCGCCCTGAAATGCTGCAGCCTGCTTCAGTCGTGTTCGTTAAGCCAGCACAGCGCGTTGACCTGCGAAACCACTACAACTGGTGGGCTTACGTGGCTGGAGCCAATTGGCGACAACCAGAAGGACCAGAGAATTCCATTGTGGATCGCGCGAAACACCCAGTTGTTCACATCGCCTACGAAGACGCGCAGGCTTA
>Ga0068864_100001641_pt1 | contig 18441 bp, 21 predicted proteins | sample KBSSwiS72_FD_66586 | JGI IMG/M metagenome (GOLD analysis project Ga0068864, IMG submission 66586) | Switchgrass rhizosphere microbial communities from Kellogg Biological Station, Michigan, USA - KBS Switchgrass S7-2 | ecosystem: Host-associated > Plants > Roots > Rhizosphere > Soil ... | reverse complement strand
CCCCCGAAACCCTGGGGCAACACCGTCACTTACGGGGACACGCTGAAGCAGATCGTTGTTGCGGGAAGTCGTTGATCGGGAGTGCGTTGCTGAGATTCGGTGTGCGTCAACACGCGTGAGCGGAGTCGATTTCCAAGCGTGCTCCTTCAACCACTCGGACATCTCTCCGTTTAGAATCAACGAGTTGCGGGCGGTCTGGAACAGCGTAGCGCAAAACCCTCCTTCACGTCCGATCACTTACGGCGATTTCCTCAGCGACGTCACGTCTGAACGCGTGATTCGAATCGGCCGATCGTCGGTCTCCTCCGGCGGCGTTCGGCCAGCGGCGCAATCGCGAAGCTACGGCGGCCGTCGTTCGCTTGGCGACTGACGCAGAACTCGTGAACACGGTCCAAGAGCTTGCCAACATCGAAGCCGGTCGCATTCGTCATGATGACCGTGCTAGGACCATCGCCAGGATAGAGACGCATCGTGCAGTGAAAACCGCCGCCACCACCCTCCTTGGCGGATGTCCGCCGGCGACTTATTAGAACACTCTGGCCTTGGTTGAAGAGAATCCGCCGTGACTGCGGAATTTTCGGCGGCGGACGTGCGTTCGGCACCGAAATATCGACAACTGCTTCGATTCATGCACGCCTGCCTCTCTGGGGCGCAGGTACAGCAAATGCTCCCTCAATTGTGTCATGGCGCTCGCAACCTGCGGACCAGTTTCCGACGCTACTGGTCGCTACTGTCGCCTGGGATCATCGTCATTCGCAGGATGATCCTTCAGCGGCTCAAAGTTGAAGCCGAACGCCGCGTTGGGCACAGGCGAACGGCAAACGCGGAGCGCGTTGCTCCAGTCGCGGCCGAGCGCATGGCGCGATGAAGCGCGTTGGCCGGCAGACGGCTGTAGGAGGTTGACCCATGAAACGATTGTTCTTCGCCGCACTTACCGGCACGGCGATCCCCGCTTTCTGGCTGTCACGCCGTTACCGACACGACATGAACGCGGCGCGCGCGCGCCTGGCCGCAGTTGAACGTCACGTCATCGCGACCCCATGGGGTGCGGTCGAGTACGCCGAGCGGGGCTCCGGCGATCCAGTGCTCGTCGTGCACGGGATCTTCCAGAACTGCGTCAGCGGACTCTTTTCCGTCCGCGACTTTTCCGACCGTCGATTCATCGCTCCGTCTCGATTCGGCTGTCTCGGCTCGAGCATGCCCCCTGATGCGACACCCGCAGGCCAAGCCGACGCGCTCGCCGCTCTACTCGACGCGCTCGATATCGATCAGATCGACGTCATCGGCGAATCAGCCGGTGCGACATCGGCGCTGCAGCTGGCTTTGCGTCATCCCGAGCGGGTGAGGCATCTCGCCGTGCTAGTGGGCAACTTCCCGGGAAGCCCTACGGCCGTCGTCCAACCGTCCTGGGCGAAGCGAATCGATCGGCAACTCATCTTGTGGGCGCTGAAAACCTTCGCCCCATCGACGACCGCTCGCCTGGTGGCTGCAGTCCCGAAAGCGTTCGCCATGACGAGCGAGGACGCTCGGTCAGTCACCGAGTTCATCGACAGTCTGTTCCCCATGAGCCCTGAGGGTTACAACTTCGACCTCTATGTCTCCAATGGGGATGTCAACTCGTACGACCTGGAGGCGATTCACGTACCGACCCTGATCATCCACACCAAAGACGACCAACTCGCCTCTCACGAGGCGAGTAAGCGCGCGGCCGAGCGCATCCCCGGCGCGCGGTTTGTCAGCCTCGAATCGGGAGGTCACCTCATGCTCGGTCAAATGAAGATCGTCCGCGACCAACTCGCCGACTTCTTTGCCGAGCGGAGGGATCGCCGTGCGGAGCGGGCGGCATCTTGAGCACCCAGGCTAGCGACGCCATGGCCGCCACCAAGACCTTCGTCATGAGGCATCCCATTGCGACCTACTTCGTGCTGACGTTCCTCATCTCATGGGGTGGCATCCTCGCGGTGCTTGGTCCCGGCGCATTCACGGGCGCCACGGCGCCGACCGAGGGGCTCCTTCCGCTGGTGTACCTGGCGATGTTCGCCGGCCCCAGCGTCGCAGGCATCCTGATGACGGGTCTCGTCGAGGGAAAAGCGGGATTTCACGGCCTCCGCTCCCGGTTGCTCAGGTGGCGGGTGGACGTCCGCTGGCACGTGGTCGGGCTCCTGACCGCCCCACTCGTGGTGACGGCGGTGCTGCTGCCGCTCTCGCTCAGCTCCGCTGGGTTCCTCCCGGGCGTACTCGCATCGGACGACAAGGTGTCCCTCCTTGTGATCGGTCTCGCGGCGGGACTGATGACGGGCTTTTGCGAGGAACTCGGTTGGACTGGGTTCGTCATCCCCAGGCTGCGACTGCGTTACGGAGTCCTGACCACCGGGCTCATCGTCGGCGTGCTGTGGGGCGCGTGGCACTTCCCGCTCTTCTCGGGCGGTGATCTCTCCGGAGCGCTTCCCTTGGCCCTCTTCCTACCCGTGCAGCTCTTTTCCTTCCTGCCGGCGTACCGCGTGCTCATGGTGTGGACCTACGACCGCACCGGAAGTCTTCTCGTCGCGACGCTCATGCACGCGAGCCTCACGGCAAGCACGCTGATTCTCCAACCGCTCGACGTCACGGGAATGCGCGCCCTGACCTATGGCCTCGTCTTGGCCACCGCGCTGTGGCTCCTCATTGCCGCGCTCGCGATGGCCAACGGCGGGCAACTCTCGCGACCACTGCTCCGGCCACGGGTGGCTTGAACGGTCGTGAGGAGGAGGATGAAATGATGGCCACGACTGATCGGGATTTTTTCGACGCATATCTCGACGCTTGGAACGCGCACGACCCAGCGGCTGTCGCTCGTTACATGGCAGACGATGCGATCTATGAAGACGTCGCCCTGGGACGCGTGCTGCACGGTCCGTCAGAGATTGCGACATTCGTTGAGGAGGCCACGAGAGCGTCGAGCGACTTCCGGTTCGAAGAAGTGTCGCTATTCAGCGCGGGCAGCGACTACGCGAATGAGTGGATCATGACCGGGACGAATGATCGCGAGGTCCAGGGCGTTCCTGCGACCGGCCGCTCGTTCCGCGTTCGGGGGGCGTCGGTTGGCAAGCTCGATAAGAGCGGGCGGATTGTCGAGAATCGGGACTACTACAACCTGGCCGAGATGTTCGCGCAGCTTGGCATCCAGCCGGCCGCCCCGCCGCAGACTGCCTGAGCACGTCGCGGAAGCGATGACCGGCGCGATCTTGTTGACCTGGTTCCTCGTTGTGACGGTCGCGCTGTGGGTTGTGGTTGGGGCGGTTGCTGTCGCCGCGTGTCTCTTCGCCAACCAGCGTAAGATTGCGGCGGACGAAGGCATGGAGTCGGCGGAGGGCACTCTGGAACTCACATGAATGAGACGCCCCTTCAGAATGCCGGCCACGTGCTCTCCAAGGACGGGACCAGGATTGGCTATCTCTCCGTGGGAGAAGGGCCATCGGTTCTGGTCATTCCGGGTGTACTCTCCGTCGCTGCTGACTACGCCGCCTTCGCGCGCGCGTTGTCCGAGCATTTTTCCGTCCACACCATCGAGCGCCGTGGACGAGGCGAGAGCGGCCCGCAAGGTGATGATTACAGCATCGTCAAAGAGTGTGAGGACGTACTCGCCGTGCAAGCGAAGACGGGCGCCGCCTTTCTCGTTGGCCACAGCTACGGTGGACTGATCGCCCTGGAAGTGGCTCGCAACAACAAGACCTTTCGCAAGATAGCCGTCTACGAACCGGGCGTGTCCATTGATGGGTCGATGCCAACGGGATGGATGCCTGAGTATGAGAGGAAGCTCGCCGAGAAAAGGAACCTCGATGCCTTGGTCGAGTTCACGCTCGCCGATGCGCCGCGACGTATCCAGAAGACGCCTCGATGGCTCATGAAGCTGATCCTACTAGTACTTGTCAGCGGCTCTCGCCAGTATCGCCAGATGCTGGGTCTCCTCGGCCAAAATCTGCGGGAATGGAGCGAAATTGCCAGACTCGACAACAGTTGCGAACACTACTGCGAAATCGCCGGCGGCGTTCTGCTCATGTACGGCGGGAAAAGCGACAGCAAAGCAGTCACTCTGGCAATGGAGCGGCTCGCAGCGGTCCTCCCGCACTCTGTAACGCACGAATTTCCAAGACTCGATCACTTCGGGATCGAAAGAACAGCTCCACGAGAAGTTGCCAAGGCCGTCAGTGATTACTTTCTGAACTAATTTGCCTCGAGGCGCTTGAACACGTTTGCCGCGTACCACTGGGGGTGTATAGGCACGTGTCCACGCAAATGCGAATCCGTATTGTGTCAGAACTGTGTCACATACCCCCGAAACCTGGGGCAACACCGTCACTTACGGGGACACGCTGAAGCAGATCGTTGTTGCGGGAAGTCGTTGATCGGGAGTGCGTTGGTGAGATTCGGTGTGCGTCAACACGCGTGAGCGGAGTCGATGTCCAAGCGTGCGGATCGACCACTCGGCCATCGCTCCGCTTTAGAATCAACCAGTTGCTGGCGGTCTGGAACCGTGTAGGGCAAAACGCTTCTTCAGATCGCGTCGTCCAGAACCTCGCGCCGTGTCGGTGTTAAGAATGTTGACATCGCTGTACTCCACACACATGAAACCAGACGCAAGCACTTCGATCGATCGGACGAAGGTGTGGGCGATGCCTTCGTATCGCTCCGAGGCGTGAGCAGTCAGAACCCTCGCCGCACCAGCGCTTCTGCTTCTCTGCGCGAAACGAGCCTCCCGAGCTTGCCGGACTCGTTCAAGTCTCCAAACGCTTCAATGCGAACCGCCTGATCGATGCCGCCGACACTCACTGGCGCAAAGCCGCTTGCGCCGATCAACTTCGCGACGGCTGTGCCAGCTTCAGGGAAGTCCGTCGCATAGAAAAGGACAGCGAGCTCTGGCTTTCGATTCGCCGCCGCCCCCAAGGACCTTGCGCTCAGCGTTCCGAAGGCTTTGACGAGCTCGGCGCCTTCGGGCAGAAGGTCCGCGATGATCCGTCCGGCGGATTGATCGGCGGGAATGATCTTCTTGAAGCCCTTACCATCACGCGCGATCGGGTTTGACGGATCGACGACGATCTTTCCGGCAAGGGCGGCGCGATGCTCGACTACGAACTTCTTCATGACGTCGAACAAAACCGAGAGGATCACAACATCGGCTTTCTTCAGGGCGGCATCGATCGTCATCGCGACTGCTCTCGCACCCAACTTCTCCGCCAGGTCCAGTGCCTTCTCGAGATCTCGATCGGACACGATGACGTCTACTGCGCCAGCGGTGAGATTCGTCGCCACGCGGGACCCGATATTCCCAAGACCAACAATGGCGATTTCCATAAAGAGGCTCCTTGCTGTGCGGGCCCAGTTGGATTGAGCGCAAGCAGTACGGCACCATTCAGGTCTTCCTCACGATCCGAACAGCCATGACGAGCGCAGCGAGCTGCGCAAATCGATGCTGATTAGCCTGGACCTGCACGATGCACCTACTTCTGTGGAATCGAGAACTCGACGACCTGACTGGCCCCCGAGATCGGCTTGTGCGTCGCGTCCGCCAGCTCCAGCTTGACGGTGTGCGGACCCGGCTTCAATCCTACGAGGACCACCGTTTCACCGCTCGTGTCGACGATCGGCCACGACTGGCCGTCCACGTAGTAATGCAGATGTCCGACCCGCGGCGAAACGCTGAGCGCCGCATTCCCGAACACCGGCAGTATCCGCAGGTTCTCGGTGCGGTACTGGATGAACACGCGCCCGAGCGCCAGCTGCTCGGGAACGGGCGGATCGACGACCAGTTTTGCCGGCAGCTCGTTCGGAATGGCGACGAGAGGGGTTGCGCCTTTGACTTCCCTGGCGGTTTGCGCCGCCGCCGCGAACGCCATGAAGCCGATTGAAAGGACGCCGATCGAGAGTCTCGCTGTGATGCTCATGTGAAGACCTCTTTCTGAGTGACTGGAAGTGGACGGCGCCCGTGGCGCCGTCGTCGGCCTCAACGCAGCGACTTGAACGCAGCCCTGACTTCCTTCGCGAAGATGTCCGGCTGTTCCCAGGCGGGAAAGTGCCCGCCCTTCTCGAGGCGGTTGTAGTAAATGAGCTTCGGGTACGCGCTCTGCGCCCAGCTCCGGGGGGTCTGCACGACCTCGTCAGGAAAGGCGCTCACCGCGACTGGAATGGCGACATGTTTCGGTGCAAAGAAAGCGAATTTGTTTTCCCAATAGATGCGCGCCGACGAGACCGGCGTATTCGTCAGCCAGTACAGCGTGATGTTGTCGAGGACATCGTCTCTCGTAAGGCCCTCGGGCTGGCCGTCGAAGACGCGCGTGATGAGCGCGTAACTGCGCGCGTCGTGGTCGAGCACCCAGGCAGCGAGCCCGACCGGCGAATCCGCGATCGCATACATCGTCTGCGGGCGGCTCGCCATTTCCAGGGCGTAGCCCACTCCGGTCTTGTAAAAGAAGGCGAGCTGATCGTACGCATACTTCTCGTCGGCCGCGAGGCCGGGCGGCGGCGGGTTGCCGGACTGCGCCGCCTTGTCGATGTCCGGCGGAACCGTGAACGGCCAGTTCACGTGGATGCCGAGCAGTTCGGGTGGCGCCTGCGTGCCCATCACGTCCGAGACCATCGCCCCCCAGTCACCGCCTTGCGCCACGAATCGTGAGTATCCCAGGCGCTTCATCAGCACGACCCATGCCCGTGCGATCCGTTGCGGATCCCAGCCGGTCGTGTCAGGTTTGCCGGAGAAGCCGTAGCCCGGCAACGACGGAATCACGACGTCAAACGCATCCGATGCGCTCCCGCCATGGGCAGTCGGGTTCGTCAGCGGATCGATGATCTTCATCTGCTCGACGATCGAGCCTGGCCATCCGTGCGTGATGATGAGCGGCATCGCGTTGGGATGTTTGGAGCGGACGTGGATGAAATGAATGTCCAGTCCGTCAATCCTGGTGATGAATTGCGGCAGTGTATTCAGGCGCGCTTCGAACTTGCGCCAGTCGTAGTCCGTCGCCCAGTAGCGCGCCAGCTTCTGCATCGTCGCGAGCTGGACGCCCTGCGATGCATCCGGCACGGGCTCGGCCTCGGGCCACTTCATGGCCACGATCCGGCGTCGAAGTTCCGCGAGATCTCCGTCCGGAACCTTGACGTTGAATGGCCGGATGGCCGTGCCGGTCTCATCGGCAGCGGCGACCGGCGTCGACGCCATGCCGATAACGGTCGCCGCGAGCGCCGCGACTCCCACACGGCTTGTGGAAGTCGACCAGAATGCGAGGCCCCCGATCGCCGCAACGATGACGAGTCCGATCCGGAAGGTGAGGTAGTGCGTCAGCGGTTCGAGTTGTTTCATGACAGTCCTCCTGGAGCTCATGAAATCAGACCCACGGCCGCCGATCTATCGGACGATGGTATTGGCGGTACCTTCGTATCGCTCAGATCCCACGCGTAGGTATCGATCAACACGATCGTCCAATAGATCCGCGTTCGCGCGGATGCTCCAATGTGGGAACGACGCGGATCGCAAACAGCAACCGATCACAAGGAGTGTTCGATGAAACCCTTGAACCTTGACATTCATGCGCGGCCGTATGTGGTCCTAAGCGTCGGGACCGCGAGTCTGATTGCACTGGCAATCGTGTTTTGGATGGGGGCGGCGCTCGCCGCGCGCAACGGGGCTCGTCCCGGCACATCAGGCGTCCCGTACGCCAACATGCCCGCGATCGCGCCAATCGGCGTGAGAGTGGACAGATACCTCGATGTTCCCGACTTCGCAAAGGGTCCGGCGGTCGATCCCGCGAAAGGCTACCGGACGCAGAAGCTGGGTGAGGGCCTGTACATGATCACGGACGGCGCCTATCAGTCCATGTTCATGACGTATGAAGACGGTGTCGTCGTCGTCGATGCGCCGCCGTCGTACGCATCACTGATCCGAAAGGCGATCGCCGAAGTGAGCGACAAGCCGGTCACCCATGTCGTCTACAGTCACGCTCATACCGACCACATTGGCGGCACGAAGAGCCTTGGCGGCCAGCCGATCATCGTCGCGCAGGCCGAAACCAACAAGCTGCTGGCGCGCGACAACGACCCGAATCGTCCGCTTGCGGCCGTCACTTTCGACGATCAATACCGGCTCGCCGTCGGCAGCCAGGTCCTGGAGCTCTCGTACCACGGCAACGCGCATCTGCCCGGCAACATCTTCATCTACGCGCCAAAACAGCGCACGCTGATGGTCGTGGACGTCATTTTTCCGGGTTGGATGCCGTGGCGCCGATTCGCGGTCGCACAGGACATTCCGGCCTATTTCGCTCAGGTCAAGGAAATCAACGCGATGACGTTCGACACGCTGGTCGGCGGACACGTGGCGCGCACAGGAACCCACGCGGACGTTGCGATGCAGCTGGCGTTCATCGAGGATGTCAAGACAGCGGCGGCGACAGCACTGAAAACGATCGCACCAGGTGAGGGCCTCACACTCGCGGATCGCAACACCAATCCCTGGGCGGTCTTCGACAACTACATCGACCGTGTGGCGATTGCCTGTGTGAATCAGTTGACGCCGAAGTGGTCGACGAAGTTGGCCGCGTACGACGTCTACATTTGGGACCAGTGCTACTCGATGGAGCAGAGTCTCAGGATCGATTGAGTGGACCACACGAGCGTTCGGTGCTCAGCGAATCTGCCATCGACCGCTCGGCCATCTCTCCGTCTTGAGAATATGCACGTACGGGGCTGCGTGCGCTCGATATGTGATACGTCTCCTATTTCTTGGGATCCCTTCCGGGCAAGGAAATCCGTCAGCCGAACGTGAACGCGAACGCCTCGACACCGGAATCGAGGAACTCGATCTCGAACTGTCGATCGGCGATCGGTCCCGATTGTCGAATCAGCTGATACAGGCGCGGCTCGGTGACCGTGCCCTTCCCTTGGTCGTCGACGTCACTTCCATGCTTCGTGCCCGGGGGCTGTCCATCGATGAGCACCCGAAAAGAAACAGCGCCTCGGCGGTCGGGTGGCCCCATGATGAGGTGGAGATCGCGCGCATGAAACCGGTGGGCGATCCGTCCGCCGGCGGTGTTCAGCACCGCCGCCTCTGTCTTCACCGTCCAGTCACCGGAAAGCGCCCATTGATTGAGGCGCAAGCGAGGCGGAACGGCGTAGGCCCGGGTTCTGTTCACCGCGACACCGCCGGGAGACGCGAAATGCTCCGCCTTGTGACGGCCGACGTATGTCTCGGGCGACTTCAAGTTGGCCCAGTCTGCGCCCACTCCAGATGGCGCGGTCGTTGTCGATGGCGATGGGATACGTGACGTCTCTCTCCTCTGCGGCCTTTCGCACGTTGTCGACGTCTTCCTCAAACGAGAATTCGGGTGTGTGCACGCCGATGACGACCAGCCCTTGTTCTTTGTACCGCGCGGCCCAGGCGCGAACGTATGGCAGTGTGCGCAGCCAATTGATGCAGGTGTAGGTCCAGAAGTCGACGAGCACGACTTTGCCTTGAAGGTCCGCCGCCGTCAGGGGCGCTGAATTGAGCCAGGCGGTCGCTCTACGGAGCGAGGCCACGTCGCTCGCGCTGGACAGTTGGAACGGTTTCCCCGTGATCACATGCATCACCGAATCTCTCGTGCCCATCCACGCACCAGCCACCGACAGCGCGGCAATCCCAAGGAAACGCCGGCGATCGGGTCTTGGTTGCGCGAACATGCGGTCTCTCCTCTTGAATGAGCCCTGGGACACGCCTGTTCCGTCCAGCCCCGGAGGAGCTATACGAGTCCCGCTGGGCTGGTTGTTCACTGAGGGTCAAGGATCGTCATCTGCCCATCGGCCGCATCGACAATGATCACGGCGAGCAGCCGCGCCGGCTCGGTGTCACTGGCGTTTTCGCTCACTCGATGATGGGCCCCGGGACTCTCGAACCACGTCTCACCGGGCCCGTAAACGCGGGCGGGCTCGTCATCGACCTGGCTCCGTATCACGCCCGAGAGGACGTAGGCGTAGATGAACGCGGAGCGGGCGTGGCGGTGCGGGAGCGAGCCGACACCTGGAGGGTAGTCGATGACTCGGCTGACCAGGCGTCTCCCGGGCAGGTTCGGGATCGGCACGTTCGCTGCGACGGTTACGGTTTCACGGGGAGTTGCACCATGTGTGCTTCCAGCCGTGGACGCGGTGGCCCGATATGCCATTGCGGTGACTGCGGGCTTATAGTTCCCCACTGCGGGCCGGAACGTCACCGCGAGTCGGTTCCAGGCGTTGATCGCGATAACGGCAAAGGTCAAGTCGACCAGTTCTTTTTCCGTGAAATGGGCACGCGCTTCTTCGTGGAGCGCCTCTTTCCCATTCAAGACTCATCCACGCGGAGAACGATCTTTCCGCGCTTGTGCGGCCTGCCCGCGAGCATTTCGTGCGCGATTCGGGCGTCGGCTAGCGACAGCACCTCGCCTATGCTCGTAGCCAGTTCGCCAGCCTCGATGAGGGCGGCAAGTTCCTCGAGGCGTTGGGACGAGACGTCGACGAGAAAGAACAGCGCTTTTACGCCGTGGCGAGCCGCCTTCTGTTGATCGGGCGAAGCCACGGCCGAGACGAGAACGCCACCTGGCTTGAGGACGGCAAAGGACCGGTCCTGCGTCTCGCCCCCGATCGTGTCGAGCACGACATCGACGTCGGTGAGCAGCTCCTCGAACCGCGACGTCTTCACGTCAATGACCCGGTCCGCCCCAAGCGCTTTGACGTACGCGAGATCGTCCGAGAACGCGGTCGCGATTACCTCGCACGCAACCCGCCTCGCCAATTGCACGGCATAGGCGCCCACATTCCCGGCTGCGCCGTGGACGAGGACTCGCTTCGTCGTGTCTATGGCTCCTTGCTCGAAGACCATCTGCCATGCCGTGCATGCCACAACTGGTACCGAAGCTGCTTCAATGAATCCAAGTCGCGGAGGGATCTTCGCGAGTTTTGTCGCGGCTGCGACCGCATACTCGGCGTATCCACCCGTAAATCGAGCATTCGTCGCGCCGAACACGGCCTCGCCGGCGTGGAACTGCGAGACCCCGGCACCCACCTGTTCGACGAGCCCGGACACGTCTGACCCGGGCGTGAGCGGAAGGGGCTGAGGAAGAACGCTTCGTCCTGACCTGACCAAGGCGTCCCACGGGCCAACGCCTGCCGCTTTCACCTGCAGCAATACCTCGCCTTCACCAGGAGCTGGCCGAGGCACGTCTTCGACGACGAGCGAGTCGAGATCGCCGAAGTGGTGGACCCGGATGGCTTGCATGTGTCACCTCGTTTCGTGATCGTCTGCATCACCGCGCTGCGTTCTCGAGCAATCCCTCGATCTTGGCGTCGAGATCTCTGGCCACCAAGAGGGCTGTCTGGCTCCCATACGGAGCGAGCAGGCTCGCCATCGAGTCGTACGACAGGTGCACGCCATCGGTGCGTTCGTCGACGAGGATCGTGACAGGCGCGTATGCGGCTGCGTCGGGAACGGTCTTGGCCATCTCTTTCATGATGAGCGGATTGCCGACGACGAGGCGGAGGATCTTCGGACCTTGCCCGTGTCGTTCTTTGTGCAGGACCTCGCCCGCGTCAAAGCGAACGAACTCCATCAGATCTGACGCCCCGAGCGCTCCCCGGACCACCGCCTCGAGATCGGCGACAGTCGTCGCCGCTGCAATGGAGCTGTGGAACGCGTTGATGTCCGGCTGCCCGATCGTCGCCGTGAGCCTTCGGACGATCTGGTCGAATGGCCTGGACGACACAACGCTCGTCCGTCGGACTGGGATATCTATCGTTGCCATGGTGTCGCTCCGATTCTCGCGGTTACCCAATCGCAGTCAGAACCTCGTCCGAGCGTTGCTCAACGACGGATTGAGGCTGCGCAGCTCGTTGGTGCACGTGGGCGGCTGGCGTGCGGTCGATCAAGAGACTCAGCAATTCGGGCCGGCTGTAGTGGCCTTGCGAATCCATCAGCTGTTTGCGCTTGTCGATGAGCGTGAAGTCGAGGTCGGCGATGAGCACGCCTTCGCCGGATCGGACGGGTTCGCCGAGCAATGTTCCATCTGGCGCCACGATCGCGGTGAAACATCCACCAGAGATCGGGCCAATGCTGCCACCGGCATCCTTGACGATCTGGGCCTGCTGATCGGCATCGAGCCAGGCGGTCGCGCATACCACGAAGCAAGCAGACTCCAGCGCATGCTGTCGGACGTTGACTTCCGTCTGCTCCGAAAACAGGTTGCCGAAGATCGAACCCGGATACATCGCCGAGTGGATCTGCTCGCCGTCGGCCATCATCGCGTAGCGCGCGAGCGGGTTGTAATGTTCCCAACAAGCCAGCTGGCCAATGCGGCCGACGGCGCTCTCGACCGCCCGCAGACCCGAGCCGTCGCCTTGCCCCCAGACCATTCGTTCGTGATAGGTCGGCGAGATCTTGCGACGCCGCTGGATCAACGCGCCGTCGGCATCGAAGAGAAGTTGCGTGTTGTAGAGCGTGCCGCCGTCTCGTTCGTTGACGCCGATGGACACCACGACTCCGGCCGCTCGGCACGCGTCGCCGATCGCGTGGGTCGCAGCGGACGGCACGATCACCGCTTGATCGAGCAGTTTGAGATGCTCGCGCCCGGCCACGAGGTGGTAGGCGGGCTGGAGGAACGAAAAATACGGGTAGTACGGCACCACCGTCTCAGGGAACGTCGCGAACTGCACCCCCTGTTGGCCAAGCTCGTCGATCTTGTGCACGATCTTGTCGACGGTTCCGTCACGGCTATACAGGACCGGACTCACTTGCACCGCGGCGGCCTTCACGACCTTCATCGCAATCTCCTTATTTCGATCGGCTCGAGGACTCCCTGGCCGCGAAGTGCGCGGCAATGGGGGTGCCGGCGAACTTCTCGCCGAGCAAGCGGGCAAACAGCAACAGCGACGTGCGCGGGCGGTAACTCGCCACGACGTGCTGGGTCTGGCCGGCGGCGTTACGGGTGACCTGGACGACACAGCCAATGGGCTCACCGTTGACCTTCGCGACGTAGTCCTCGAGAAATCCGTGATCGCCGTAGGGTCCGGCGAACTTGAACTCCTGGTGCTCGTAGAGCGAGCGGATCATGAGCACCACTGACCGGACGGCATCCGCGCCTTGGACAACGCCGTCCAACATCGAGCCCTCCACGGTGGCGTCGTCGGCCATGTTGTTCACCCAGGCCGGGTAGTAGTCTTTGAGCGCTGGATCGCCGCTGGCGAGGTATAGGGCGGAGACGTTGCCTTTGGTCGACATCACTATGTCCTCTCTTTTGAGATCGTCCGACGGCGGCCGACGCCCTGACATGTTGCGCCGGCCGCCGGTCCACGCGTCACCGCAGCGGGTTGAACGCCGCGCGCAGTTCTGACGCGAACAATTCCGGTTCTTCCCAGGCCGCGAAGTGTCCGCCGCGGTCGACCTCGTTGAAGTAGGCGAGGCCGGGGTAGGCCGTTTCAATCCAGCTGCGCGGGGCGGCAAAGATCTCGCCGGGAAACGTCGTGAAGCCGACAGGAACCGCGACCGGAGGAGGAGCCGCGCCACCGGCGGCAGCCAGAAACTGTCCAAGCTCCCAGTACCACCGAGCGGCCGATGCGCCGGTGCCTGTCAGCCAGTACAGCATGATGTTGTCGACGATGCGCTCCCGTGTGAGATTGCCCACTGGCTCGCCGTCGACGAACGCACGGGAGATCTTGTGGTAGCTGTCCGTGTCGTGGTCGAGCAACCAGGCCGCGAGCCCCACCGGAGAATCCAGCAGGGAGTAGCCGATCGTTTGTGGCCTCGTGGACTGCTCGAGGAAATAGCCGAAGCCACTCGCCTTGAACGTTGCGAGCGCCTTATGCGCCGCGCGTTCCTGCTCGGACTTGGCCGGCAGTCGATCGGCAATGGCTGGCGCGCCGGCGAGCAAGTTGAGATGGATGCCGATGAGGCCCTTGGGCCCCTGGCGCCCCATGGCGTCCGTAACCGCGGCGCCCACGTCGCCCCCCTGGGCGACGTAGCGCGTGTAGCCGAGGCGCTCCATCAGGACCGCCCACGCGCGGGCGATCCGGCCCGACTCCCAGCCGAGCTCGGCCGGCACCCCCGAGAACCCGTAGCCAGGCAGAGACGGGACCACAAGGTCGAATGCATCCCCTGCGCTCCCTCCGTGGGCGGTCGGATTCGTGAGCGGATCGATGACGTCCAGCAGCTCGATCACCGATCCCGGCCAACCGTGCGTGATGATCATCGGCATCGCATTCGGGTGCTTCGACTTGACGTGGATGAAGTGAATGTCGACGCCGTCGATCTTGGTCACGAACTGCGGGTAGGTATTGAGCTTGGTCTCGGCCTTCCGCCAGTCGTAGTCCGTCGCCCAGTAATGTGCGAGTGCCTTGAGTGTCGCGAGTTGGACGCCCTGGGACCGATCTCCGACGAGCTCCTTCGAGGGCCAGCGCGTGGCCGCGATCCTTCGACGAAGCTCAACGAGCTCTTTATCCGGGATGTTCACCCGAAACGGCCGGATGGCCGTGTCGTTGTTCTCTGCGGCGGCGGGCGTTGACGAAAGCGTGACAGACGACACTGTGGCCATGGCGATGACTCCAATTCTGATAGCGCGGGTCAATTGTTCGAGTCGCTTCATGCGAACCCTCCTGCAGCCCATGACACCAGAGGCGCGGCGTGGGGTCTATCAGACAAAGGTGTCGCCAATACCTTCGTATTGTCCGGAGCTCCGACCAGGGCCCGCCGTGACAATCGCGATTGCGCCGCTATGACGAAGGGATCGACGGAGAACAACCTGCGAGGAAAGCCGATTAGACGTTGGTATCGATCAGTGACAGCGATCTCGTTGAGCTATCCGATGCGTTCGATTGGGGTTTCTTCGGGCTCATGAACAGCGGTGGTCATTTGTTCGGTAAGACAGCCGTGATCGGACGATCGTCGGTTCAGAGGCCGGAAATCGTGATCACCGATTCAGGAGGCCCGAGGTCGGACACACCTGGATCCGAGCACCGCAAAGCGAATCTCAAGAGCGGCCACGGCGGCGGATCGACACCGGTGCCAGGTCGGGACGCCGTTCCACCGGCGTGCAGCACCCGAAGCGTGTTCCTGAGAGGATTTTTCAGCGATCGGCTGGCCGTACTTCGCCACCAACGCAAACTTGATCGTCGACATTGTGCTGTAGGCGGAGCCGACCTCAACTGGGTCAATGAAGCCATCGAGGCGCCCAGTATCGCTATGCTCGAGGACGGGACCTTTACAGCGACAGTCCGCGGTCTCCGCGGCGTCATCGGCACGGGCGCAACGCTTGAGGCATGTCGCGGCGACCTGACTGAGGTCATCGAGGAGTGGGTGCTGGTGCGCGTGGCCAGAGGGCTCTCCATTCCCGCGCTCGACGGTGCCTAGAGCCCTCTTGCGGCACCCGACTCCAGAGAATCCGGGTCCCGCCTCGCTGATGCGTCGTCGTCGAGCGTCGCATCGAGAACACGCCAGGAGAACGGCGCTTCAAGAGTATCGAGGATTTGCGCGAGGCGCGGCGATGTTGCTAGGACGCAACGGCGTTTCAATTACCGCGCCGGTGAGCTAACCCAGTAACCCGGTCGAGCGACGACGTCCGCACTTGCCCGCGCCAGTTTTACGTTCAGCGCGTGCCATCCCGGGCGACTGACGCCGCTGGGCGTGTAGCTCAGCACGTATCGGTCTCGCATGTCGCGAATCGCACGACTGAAGAGTTTCTGCAAATCTCGATTGGACGACGCTGACCAAATGCGGCCGCCCGATTCATGCGTGGCCTGTTTGAGAAAAGGGCGGGAGCCGAATGACACTGCGTGGACAACGACGTTGGCATGACGCACCGCCTCCAGCACCTCGTCGTCTGAGAGCCAACTCGATGTGTCATCCCCATCCGTAAAGACCAACAGCAGCGATCTCGTCGCGGCGGGAGGTGATGTTTGCAAACCCAAGAACACCGCGTCTCGCAGCGTGGTGTCTCCGGCCCCTGTGATCGCGTGCAGCGCAGAACGGACGACTTCGAAATTCGTCGTCAATGCGACCGGTCGAGCCACGACGGACGCGAATGTGATCAGTGAAACGTAGTCGCTCGTCCTCAATTCGTTGACCACCTGCTCGGACGCGCTGATGAGCGCTTCAAGCCGTTGGCCAGCGACGCTCTCACTCGTATCGAGCACGAGGGTCACGCTCAAGGGAACTCGCGCAACGGTGACGGTATCGATGCGTTGTCGAATGCCATCATCCGTCACGACGAAGTCGTCTGGCGTGAGGCCGGCGACGGCCGAGTCGCCTCTGGTGACTGATACATCCACGGTCACGATTTCGACGCGCGTGTGGAATGTGGGCGGTTGGAATACGAGCGCGACGGCCGCGAGGGCAAAAGCCTGCGTCCTCACCGACCGCGAGCCTCGGCACGCAGATGCGGCAGGGCGTCTGGATCTCCCATCGCGTCGTAGTACGGCCACGGATCATCGTGCTCTGACAGCAGGAGGCACTCCTGAGCCAAGTCGCCGGCTCGCTCCGGATGTTCGAGAACTACCTCATTTCGACTGAGCGCAACGCACGCCGCTTGGTAGCCAGCCCCGATGCTATAGGCCTTGCGATATTCAGCACCCGCCATTTCAAGATCGTGCGCCCTCGCAGCGACTCGACCGAGTAAGAGATGTGCCACGTACCGCTGGTCGTCAGTTGACGCGCCGGTAGAGACCGATTGCAGCCAGTCAACGGCCTCACGTCCAGCACCAAGATCGACATACAACTGTCCGAGGCGCAGCTTCGCAATCGTGAGATCGGGAGCCACCGTCAGCGCTCGCTTGTAGTCCGCCATGGCGGACTTGGTGGAGGGAAGACGCATCATTGCGGCCCTCGGCCCATGATGAAAACGCCCAGCAATCGTACCACGCGCCGTCACGAGCAGCGGATCGTCGTGAAACTCCTTCAGACCGATCTCGAGGAGCGATGACGCTTCCTGAAGAAGAATGGAGGCCCCGAGGGCGCTCGCCATCGCGTAGTACCACGACCGTCTAGGCTCTTCGCCGAGCTGTTCGCCAAATGGTGCGGGCCCTGCATAGTGCAGGAGAAGCAACCCACTGTTGACGACCTCGATGACCCTACGCACGTCGTTCGGTGAGAGACGGCTCGCGAGCCCGAACTGCAAACGATGTACGTCAAGCAATGCGTTGGCGACCTCGGCTTGGAGGATGGCCGCAGCCATGCAATCCGACGCGGAGAACTGCGGCGTCGACGCCTTCGCCGCCCCCGCGAGTTGATCAACAGGCCACGCCACGAGTGCGGCGATCGCCTCTCGCGCGCGACCAGTACGGTAGGTGCCCAAGAGTCGCTGGAATGTGGCTGGGTCGGGCGAGGGCTGGGTCGAGAGCGAAGCGGCGGTGACGCCGGTCGCCGGCAATCTCACGCGCGCGCCTTCGTTGGCGCGCGCCAGTGATAGGCCAAGCACACACATCCCGACGGTAACGATTATCCGGCCACTCGCGTACACGTGCTCCGTCCGCCGTCGCGATTGTCCTAGGTCGGTTGAGCAAGGTCAAATTACGTCGCTTGCGGCGCAGCCGTCGGGTCATTGCGCCGTCGCGACGCGAGCGCCCCATCGTGCGGGCGGCACCCCGTAGACGCGCGTGAACATGCGCGTCATGTGGCTCTGGTCGCAGAATCCGGCAGCGTGCGATGCCTCTGCAAGTGGGCAGTGCCGACGGATCGAGAGCCGCACGTGATCGAGCTGTCGCATAGTCCGGTAGCGGGTCGGACTGGTGCCGAAGGCCGCCCTGAATTGCCGCGCGAGCGTCCAGCGGTCGAGGCCTGTGGCCCGCTCGAGTTCTGCTGCCGAGCGGGGCGTAGCTGGCTCCGCGTAAAGCAATGCCCGGGCGCGTTCCAGGGCCGCAATCGGCAGCGCCGTTCGCGGCGAGGGGGATCCCGAAGTCTCAAGCAGGAAATCGGCAATCGCCGCGCCGACCTCCGCGAGCGCCATCTCGTCGAGGACGTCGTCCAGATCCCACACCGGCGACAGGTGGCGTCGCTGCGCGTCGGTCAGCCGCACCACGGGATCGGTCACGAAGGGCAGCGGCGACCCGCCGAGTTGGGCCTGCACCAGCGTGGGATCGACATACGCGATGCGGTAGGCAAACGGCGCCGCGGACCCCGCGCCGCCGTCGTGCAGTTCGTCGGGGTGGAGCACGTGGCACTCGCCGGGCAGGCAGATGCGACGCGCGCCCCGATACCGAAACGTCTGCACGCCTTCGAGCGTCAGGCCGATTGCGTACGAGTCGTGCCTGTGGGGCGAGAAGGCCTGGCCGACGAAGCGCCATTCCACGCGTTCGAGACCGTGGGCGCTGCGTCCGAGGCGCATGTACTCTCGGGTGCCGTCACCCGCAGCGTCGCGCAGGACCCATTCGGAGGACTGACTGGATGGCGGTCGCGGCGCCCCGGTCTTCCGCATCTCTGGAGCCTAC
>Ga0068864_100001640_pt1 | contig 18448 bp, 34 predicted proteins | sample KBSSwiS72_FD_66586 | JGI IMG/M metagenome (GOLD analysis project Ga0068864, IMG submission 66586) | Switchgrass rhizosphere microbial communities from Kellogg Biological Station, Michigan, USA - KBS Switchgrass S7-2 | ecosystem: Host-associated > Plants > Roots > Rhizosphere > Soil ... | reverse complement strand
TTAATGGACAACCTGAGAGTCGGGAAGGTTACCATCGACGCCGGCCTAGGCTTGGGTCGGGTCTGGGTTCATGCGGAAGGGAACGAGCCGAGCGTGATGCTGTTCGAAGGTCGGGAGAGTGAAGCCCGGCACCTCTACTCGCGGATCGTGGATACGCTGAACAACATCCAAGACAATCGGGAGACTGTCTACCAGGCGAGCGAGCAGGAAGTGGCCGACGTCAATGCGGGGAAAGCGAGGTGGACGACTTGCGCCTGCGGCCATATCGCCCAAGAGCACAATGGCGACCACACCTGTGGCTGGCCGCCGGGGTGCCAATGCAAGCGATACACGGGGAAGGTCATTTACTATAAGGCGTAGGGAACGCCTCAAGAGTCTGGCGACGGGCTCTTGGGGGGCAATCCTGCCCAGGCGAAAGGACCATCATGGTTGACGAAAAGGAAGTGAAAGAGAAAGTCCCGTCGATATGGGAAAGGGAGAAGTTCCCTTCGATCAATGTCAATCCCCGAACAAGCTACATGTTCAAGGGGCGGACGCTGCTCGGCACGCAGACCCACCCGAACGGAAAGAAGAAAGCCCCATTCTGCTGGACGCCGACAGCCGACTTCTACTTCGGCGGGAAGAAGTTCATCCCGGGCTACCCGTGCATAAGCTGGGAAGGACCCAACTTCGGCTACATCGCGCAGAAGCTCTGGGATCACATCGTGATCGGAAGGGAATGAGATGGCCTCCCGCCCGTATCACCTTATCCTTGGGAAAGCCTCCCTACCAGGCTGTTATTACTCGGACCCGTCACGGGCGCTGGACGGTGCGCTCAAGCGGACTCAATGGCAAGATGTGGGTACGACTGTTGAAGTGGTTAATAAGGAAAGTGGTCGGCTAATCGGCCATTATACCCGCCACGCCGCTGGCGGCATCACCTTCTGGAGAAACAAGAATGGCTAAGACAATGCGCAAGCCCGAGCAACCCGATCCCGTGGCTTTCGCCAAGGATTGCCGCCAATGGCCGCAATGGCCCTGGTTGCCGGTCAAGAAAGGTTATACCCCACAGTTGATCGGCTTGATCCACGCCGACGACGAAGGCCCGTATCGGGTCTGGGACTTGAACCTGTTCGAGGTCGGCTACTTCCCGGCGGAAAGCGCGCCGGTTCACGCAACTTATCCGACCTTGGAGAAGCTCTTTTCCGACGGTTGGGTCGTAGACTGAAGGAGATAAGCATGGCGAACAAGAAAGGAACCAAGTGGACCCCCGAGCGCACGGCGCGCTTTAGGGAAACGATGGCGGCCAAGAAAGCCGAGCGAATGGCACTCGGGAAGAAGCGCAGCCGGGTGGCATTGCCTAGCCCTGTGGCGGGTACAAGTGTTGTCGAGGCGAAGTGGCAAGCCGTTAACACGGCCCATCGTTTGATCGAGAAGGTTATCAACGCAGCCCTGGAAAAGGATTGATCGTGACTAAAAGCGAACTGATCGAGTTACTTACGAAAATGCCCGACGATGCGAAGGACATTACGATTGGCGGCAACGGGTCCAGGCTGGCGTTCTCGTCAGCCGCGACCGGAGTGTCCCCGCCCTTCATTCGCCAGCAGAATCAACAATGGGCACGCCTCGGCGAGACAAGGTTTATCGAGGCCAGGAAGCCTACCTCAGGAAAGGGCTCTTAACCATGCCGACGAACATCAACCTGCTCGGCAAGAAGCCCGAGGATAGCCTGGGCGAACTGCTCGATGCGTTCACTGACGTCACGGGAGGCGAGATGGTGCAAGTAGCCGTCGATCGTCCCCGAGGCGTCTTACACGTCAACGTCAATGGTATCTGCCTCCTGCGGATTTGCCGCATCAAGCAGATCGCCGTCGAAGGGAACTAGCCATGCCACGCAGCAGAGAAGTCGAGCAATACCCTGACCAATACCTGGACTTTACGGAGAAGGCTGGGTTAGGTACAGAGATCACCCTCGTCGTGCCCGAGGTCAAGCGGGCGCTTTCCCTCCGCAATCAGTATTACGCCTTTGTAGGGGCGCTGAAGAAGAAGCGATACTTCCTCGAGGCGCAGCCGCAAAAGCTGACGCCCGACGAGCAGCGAATGGTCGACATTGCCCAGTTATCTTACAAGGTGATGTGCCAGGTCGAAGCGACGGGGGATGGCTCGGCGACGATTCGCTGGGTCAATAGGGAGGCGAGTTGGCAAGCGCAATTGCTGGCAAAGGCCACGATCGGCGGCCAGGCGTTGCCGACCGTGACTGTCGAAATGCCAGCGAGCCTAGCGGCTCTTGCCGTACCTGCCAAGGATAACCAATGATCCGCCGCGTAGTCGACCTCGGAACGTGCGTTGCAGTCATCGAGCCAAGTGACTCTAACGAGCCCTTCGTCACGTTGCTAAGAGACGACGATGGCTATGCCAAGTCGTTCTACCTCGACTGCCCGCTCGACGAGTTGGAGAAGTTCATCTTCGCTTGCCAGGCGGCAATCGAGGAAAGTAGGCAGGAGGCGATTAAGGGAGTTGACACGGATTCACAAATCGGGTAGACTCTCTCAATGGGCTCACGCCCGCCGATCGGTCCCCCCGGCTTAAAGGGGGACCACACTACCGAAAAGGGAACTTGAAATGGACGCAACTCAGCAAACCAATGGCAATGCAACCGAAGCACCCGCCGACGCCAAGGCGAAGAAGAAGGAACCGGAAATCGAAACGGTCAAGATGTCCGACGGCCGAGTCGTCGACTTCGCCGGGAAGAAGAAGATGTTGAAGGAAGGGCTGAAGCTCGACGACGGCCTGCTCGCCATTCGCATCGACTTCCGCAATGGGGAGACCCGCACTTACCCGCTGAATCCCGCCCTCGTGGAGCAGTTCGCCACTCACGGCGCCGAGCAGAAGTATGGGGATTACCTGGCGGGCGCGAAGGACGACGCAGGCAACCCGATCGACGTGGACGATATGGTGCTGGAGCTGGACGAGCTGCACGACCAGCTTTACACCCGCGCCGAATGGGGCACCAAGCGCGACGCCAGCGGCATGGCGGGAACGTCGGTCCTGATCCGGGCACTCGCCGAGTTCAAGGCCGAGACCATCGCCCAGGCCAAGGACCGGGTCAAGCCTCTCTCCCACAAGGAGAAGATGCTGCTCCGCCTCAACCCGCGACTCAAGCCCATCATCGAGCGGATGGAAGCCGAGAAGGCGTCGAAGGGCACCAAGATCGACACCGATGCGATTCTCGACGCGCCTGCCCCGGCGCCAGTCGCAGCTGCGGAGCAAGCCGCCGCAGCGTAACCGAATACCAGGGCGGGTTCCTTCCTTTCCCGCCTTGTGTTACAGACGAATCGCCACGTCTGGGCAGAGCCCCCCTAGCGGGGGCTTTGTTTTGGGCGATCGCCAGGCTGGAATAGGGCGGCGAGCTGCGCTATTGACAATTCGGCCCGAAATATTGTATCATATTAATGGCCGCATTCGGCCATCTGCCAACCCACCAAACAAGGAGAGCACCAGTATGAAACCTCTCAAGGTCGACAGTCTCGAGCGCAAGCAGATGTTGCACTTCACCGCGCTGAAGAACTCGAACGCGAACGAAATCCGCGAGCGCATGAAGGCGGGCCCGCTCGGCGACCAGACCGACGCTTACATCCAAGAATACCAAGACGGGACTGGCGAGTTCTACCGCTACGAGTCCATGAGCTGCGCCATGTACGCCACCCTGCAGAACCAGCGACTCGGTGGTGGGGGTGCGGCTTACTCCGACGCGGAACTCAATGCCCTTCCCACTCCCCCTGCCTGGATGGACGACAAGTCCAAGCGTATCCCGCCCGAGTCGGCGACGACGAACGACTGGACGAAATACGTCAAGGACTACTCCAAGTCCCACGGCGGCGAAGGCGACCACTACAACACCGGCTTGGATATGCTGGTCGAAGCGGTCAAGGCCGGCAACCCCAGCCCGTAAGGGCGTGGCGGAAGGGTCGGCCGCCTAGTTACCGACCCACACAAGGAGCAAGCCAAATGAACGATGCACAACTGAACGACGCAATCGCCGCCCGCCCTCACCCCAAGGTGACCAAGGAAGGGATCGAGAAGCGTGTCACGAAGGTGGACTACATGGTGCTGCCCAACAGCACTGTGACCATCTGCAACCTGACCTTGGAGAATGGGTTCAGCGTGCGCGGCGAGGCCGCTTGCGTCGATCCTCGCAATTTCGACCTGGTGATCGGGCAGCAGCTTGCCCACAGGGATGCGTTCTCCAAGGTTTGGCAGCTGGAAGGTTACCTCCTCGCCGAACGGCGCTGGATGGAATCGAAGTAAAGGAGATGGCATGATTATCGGACTGACGTTGCTAGTGGCGTTGGCTGGCTTGCTGATGTATGCGCTCTGTGCCAACCCGAAGCTACAGGAGATCGGACGTATCATGTTCTTCTGCGGGCTGCTGGCCTTCCTTCTGGGAAGCGCGGGTGAGTTGATCAAGCTGGTCCGGTAACGGCTCTAAGGCTCCTGCGGAACTGGTTCCACTCGGCCTTCATCAGACTCACCCCCGGCGAAACGCGCAGGAATATAGCCGGGGCTTACCAATCCTAAAGGAAGGATTATCATGGAAAACGGCGAAGTTCCAAATGTTGAAGACGACGATTGGCTAAAGGACCTAGTCGCTGAGTCAATGGCGATCCAGTCCGAGAAGGACACGGTTGCCAAGGCGAAGAAGAAGCTCGCCTCTGGGCAGATCACCAAGACGGAGCGGGAAGAACTCTCCGAGTTAGTGACGCGCTACGACGAGGCCCGGACTTGGGAGTCAGTCGCCCAGGTTGCCCTGATCCACGTCCAGGCGTGCCTCACCTGCGGTCATCACGAATACTTTTTCCAAGGCTGGATGGTGGAGCAGCAACACCGGTTCCAGCCGACCACCCGGCGTTTGATCGCCGGAGAGAGCCCGATGCGCTTGCCCATTCGTAAGGAGCGCCACTACCAGAAGGCACGAAGCCAGTGCACACATTGCTTAGACTCGTACATACGGGCCAGGCAAGCCTTAGTCCCATTCCAATTCGTCAACCATCGTAAGGAAGAAAAGCAATGAGCCTAATCGACTTCTTTGTTCTCGGCCCGATCAAGTTGCCTCCCGCCCCGGCTGCCAAGCCGCCCATCAAAGGGAAGCGTATCGAGCCGACAGTCCCCATCACCTCGCCCGAGTTTAAGTATACCAACTCCGTCGAGACGGACCTGCGCAAGAAATGGTTCGGCAATGGGTAGACCCCGCAAGGTCAAGCCGATGGTCATTCGGAAGGTACTCCTTCCGGCTGCCCTCGTCGGCCAGGTTGAAACGACGCTTTACAGCGACGCGCAGGGAAGGATTCCCTACGGCGCTTGGACCGGGCTTCTCGTACCACTCTTGGAAGCCTACATGATGAAGGTGCGTGAACTAGGAGCGACAAACAATGAGCGACTTGCCCATCAGGGACCAGCTAGCAATCTGGCGGCAGAAAGTGATTGACGGAACGATCACGGACGACGAAGCAATCGCCGCCGTGAAGATCATGCGCGCGGGAAGGGTCGCCGCCGCCGAGGCTGGGGAGAAGAAGTCTAAGGCTTCCCCTCGACCGAATTTCGACTCTGACGCAATCCTCGACGCAATGTAAGGAGCTTTTACCATGACTGAAGAAGAGATGCAAGAGATGATCGAAGACCTGGACAAGGAAGAGAGCCAGCAACTACTCGGCTTGCTCCTGGACACCATGACCCAGGACGACGCCGTGGAAGTCCTCAAGGAACGCGCGCTGCTCGTCGAGCGGCTGCAGGTCGGGGATGCCAGCAATGGGGAATAGGCCACCGTTCCCAGAAGCAATTGATTCGTCCATGATGGCTACCTTCAAATCCTGTCACAGAAAACAGGAGCTTACCTATATGCAGCATTGGAAGCCCAAGACCGAATCCATCCACTTGGTCGCGGGTAAAGCCTACGCGGCGGGCCTCGAAAGGGCCCGTCGGTCCTTTTACGAAGGGGGATTCGATCCCGAGGTCTGCTTGGCTCACGGGACCGTCGCGTTGCTACGCGAGTTCGGCACTGCCGAGGTCCCCGAGGACTCGGCCAAGACTCCCCAGCGAATGTGCGAGGCGCTGGACTTCTACTTCGAGCAATACCCGCTGGTAAGCGAGAAAGCCATCCCGCACAAGTTCGGGGATAGGCTTGGCATTGAGTTCAGCTTTGCTGAACCAATCGACGTCAGGCACCCCGAGACTGGCAATCCCATCCTTTACTGCGGTCGGTCGGATATGATCTGCGACTTCGCCGACGGTATCTATATCGAGGATGATAAGACGGCGAGCCAGCTCGGGCCATCGTGGGGCCGCCAGTGGGACTTGCGCAGCCAATTCACCGGCTACACCTGGGGCGCGAAGTACGGCGTGTTGAAGCTGCCCGTCAGCGGCGTCCTGGTCCGGGGGGTTAGCATCCTCAAGACCAAGTTCGGCACGCAGCAAGCGATCACCAACCGTGCTCCCTGGGAGATCGACAGGTGGTACGAGGGGCTGGTCAAGGAAGTCGAAGTGATGGTCCAATGCTGGGAGGAAGGCTACTGGCACTACAACCTGGACCATTCGTGTGCCGAATACGGAGGCTGCCAATTCACCACGATTTGCAAGTCGCCGACCCCCGAGCAATGGCTGCCCATGTACTTCGATAAGAGGAAGTGGGACCCGCTGAAGCGAGAGGAAACCCCTCTTGTCGAGGCTGCATAACCAAGACTTCTGGGCCGAGGGGAAGTTCCTCGGCCGGAGTCAGCGGGCGGACGAATTGGTCCACGGCCAGTATCGTCCCCCGCCCTCGATCGCCTACTTCTGCCCGACCTGTGGTGAGGTTTGGGCAAGGGTGGTCGTCGCAGGCCAGGAGTTTATGGTCTGGACAATGTCTTGCAGGAAGCACCAGCCGCCGTTTCGCTTGACCGTGGCGGGAAGCATGCTCCAACTATGGAACCACGATCACAATGCGTCACTGCCGAGGGGAGCCCTGCTCCGGGAAGTGCTCGTCCACTGTGACTGGTTCGAGAAAGACTTTTGGCGGGAAGACTTACTAAAGGGAAATCATGGCACATAAGACGCTCACTGCAACAATCTCCCCCGAATGCGGGAAGGCGTACTACACCTGGGCGGGCGACGACCCCGCCAGGAAAGGGCTGTTGTTTGCTTGGCACGCAGCCTGGCTGGCGGCCATCCGGTTCCAAGATCGCATCGGGACTGCCTACCCCGACCACTGCATGCAGCCGGGATTGTGCAAGGGCAAGGGTTATTGCCCGCGTGACCCGACTTGTGTGGACTAAGTCATGAGCTGGCTTAGTATGGATGGGTACAGGTATATCTCAGTAAACGGGCGTCCCGTCTTAGAACACGTAATGATCGCGGAAAAAGCTTTAGGTAAGCCGTTGCCCCCAGGTGTAGTCGTCCATCACATCAATGAAGTTAGAGACGATAATCGTCCGGAGAATCTCTTAATCTGCACAATTGCTTACCATCAACAGCTTCACGCTAGGATGCGGCGAAAACTGTGGATGAGCCGTATGCTGAGCGCTTGACATTTAGACCCGAAGTATGGTACGATATAAATGGCCGGATAATTCCCCGAGCCACTTTTGGGCGTTTAAGTTAACCTTCGATCAGGGACACCTATGAGCCTTGCTCCAGTTCCACTCGCACCCGTTACCGTCAGTTCCCTCCCAGGCGTTAATGTCCTAATCATCGGCCCGTCTGGGGCGGGGAAAACCACCGCAATTAAGACTCTCATCGCCAGGGGCATCACCCCCTTCTGCGTGTTCACCGAGCCCGGCTTCGAAGTCCTCGGGGACATACCCAAGGAGAAGCTCCACTGGCGCTACATCCCGCCCGCGAGTGTCGGCTGGGACTCCATGCTTGATATGTCCTCGAAGGTACGGACCTACTCGTTCAAGTCGCTGACGGAAGTCAGCGATCCGAATAAGAGTAAGTTCACCCAGTTCGAGGATCTTCTCCGTGCCCTTAACAACTTCAAGTGCGAGCGAGACGGCAAGACCTACGGTGATGTTTGTCTCTGGAACACTGATCGCGCTCTTGTCATTGATTCTCTCACAGGAGTCAATATCATGGCGATGGCTCTTGCGGTCGGTGGGAAGCCGGTTCGGTCCCAAGCCGATTGGGGCATTGCCCAGAACATTATCGAGAATCTCGTCCAGAAGCTTTGCACCGACACCCGCTGCCACATGGTCCTCATGGCACACGCAGAGCGTGAAGTCGACGAGGTACTCGGCGGGAGTAAAGTCATGGCGTCCACGCTTGGGAAGAAGCTAGCGCCGAAACTCCCCCGCTTCTTTAGCGACGTGGTGTTGGCCGTCAAGGACGGCACGTCCTTCTCTTGGTCGACGGCAGCCGTCGGAGTCGACCTCAAAGCCAGGAACCTGCCCATTCAAGATAATCTCCCGCCCGACTTCGGGCCGATTATCGACAGTTGGAAGGGGAAAGGGGGCTCTCTCCAACCAAGCCCCGCACCAAAGGAAGGTTGACTGGGGGAAGTTGTCCCCCGCCAACGGGAGAACGCCTGCCGGCCGGCACACTCTCCCGCTTTCAAAAGACCGGCATTCGTCCTTTACCTTAACCTAGCTAATCAGGAGCAACAACAATGGGTGTTTTCGATCCTACCAGCTTCATGGATGCAACCTTCGAAGGTGTCAATGACACCAAAGTCACTCCCATCCCGATCGGCGACTGGCCGGCCATCATCGAGGAACCGAAGATGGTCGAATGGAAGTCCCGCGACGGCCTGAAGTCCGGCTGGAAGCTGTCGATGAACATGAAGATCGACTCGCCGGAAGTGGCCAGCGTGACGCAGCGCGAAGTCAACAAGGTCCGTCACGACGTGATGCTCGACCTCACGGAAGCGGGAATGCTCGATATGGGCAAGGGGAAGAACATCGGCCTCGGTCGCCTGCGCGAAGCGTGCGGCCTGAACAAGCCGGGCGAGCCCTTCTCCTTCCGCATGTTCGATGGGAAGATGATCAAGGCCCGCATCGGCCACCGTGTCGACGGGGAAGACATCTTCTCCGAAGTGAAGGCGGTGGCTCCGCAGTCCTAAGCAGTTCCCTCCTAGGGGCGGGATGGGCTTGGCTTCATCCCGCCTCTTTTTCGTTAAGGAAGAATAATGCAAACTGTAGACCTTCATCTGATCAAGGTGAGGACCAATCGTCAGCGAAAAGAATTCGACGTAGACGCCCAGGCCGAGTTGGAGCGGTCGATCGAAGGGCCCGCCGGGCTGATGCACCCGATCGTCGTCGAGCCAGATGGGAACGGCGGCTGGTGGCTAGTCGCTGGGGAAAGGCGTCTTCGCGCGTTCAAGAACTTCGCCACGCTCGGAACGGAGGTTCGCTGTGGGGGATTGGCGATCAAACCAGGCTTTGCCCCGATCACCCCTCTCGACCAGCTGGACGAACTCGAGCGGGAAGAAGCCGAACTCGACGAGAACATCAAGCGAGTCGACCTCTCGTGGCAAGAGCGCGCCGAAGCGACTACGCGGGTTCTGAGTCTGCGAGAGCGGCAGGCGAAGGCGGCCGGAGCGCCGCCGCCCACGCTCGCGACGATCGCTGCGGAGGTACAGTCCCCCCTGCGAAGCGGGTTTTCGGGCGATTCAACCGAGGCGCTGGATAGGACGCGGAAGCAGATAGTCGTGGCTCGGGCGATGAAGACTGACGACTCGATCGAGAAGTCCAAGTCGTTGGACGAGGCTTACAAGTTGGTCCAGAAGAAAGACGAGAAGCTGCGGAACGAAGCTCTCGCGGCAACCGTCGGGGCGGTATTCAGCTCCAGGGACCACAAGGCCTTCCACGCCGATTGCGGGGAGTGGGCCAAGACTGCCCAACCGGGGCAGTTCGACGTCTTGATCGCCGACCCGCCCTATGGTATTGGCGCTGACGACTTCGGCGATTCCGACGGAAGGATCGAGATCGAGCACGACTACAAGGACTCGAAAGAGTCGTTCGATCAGACTCTTGTCGACTTCGAGATCCTATCGAAGCTGTGCAAGCCAGCCGCCCATGCCTATATCTGGTGCGATATTGACCGCTTCCACGCGCTAAAGCGTGCGTTGACGAATTACGGCTGGACAGTCTTCCGCACGCCGATGGTCATGCACAAGGTGAATAGCGGGCGGGTGCCATTGCCTAACCACGGCCCCAGGCGCCAGTATGAACTCGTCCTCTTTGCCTTTCGTGGGATGAAGCCAACTACCGGGGTGTATCCAGATGTCTTCGCGACCAATATGGACGAATTTCTGGGTCATGGAGCACAGAAACCAGTGCAAGGCTATACTGAGCTTCTCAAGCGGTCCGTCCGCCCTGGCGATTCAATCCTTGACCCCTATGCTGGGAGCGGAACAGTGTTCGCTGCTGCCACCATGCTCAAGGTCTACGCCACCGGGGTCGAGCGAGACGCTGCTGCGTACGGGGTATGCCTTAAGCGACTGGAGGGGCTGAAATGAGCAAGTTCTACTACATCCCAGAGTACGGCCCCGAGGACTTGGACGAGGAGGAAGTCAAGCGAGCGGGGTGCGTCAACTGCCTTCCCGACGGGAACGAGATCCAGGTTGACCTCGACTCGGAGCTGGCTTATACCGAGTTCAAGTCCCGCATGTCCTTGATGTGGCAGATGTGCGGAGTGGCAATGGCGATCAAGGTGACCCCGTCCAAAACGCCCGGCCACTACCACGTCCGGCTCTTCTTCGACGTGCCTCAGCCATTCACAGCTATGGAACGCATCGCCCTCCAGGCCATCCTGGGCTCGGACTTCAAACGCGAGCTGTTCGGCTGGTTCAGGGCGATGAACGACAATCCTAATCCCACTTCATTCCTGGAGGTTGCATCATGGCAGGGAAAATCATCCGTTTGGGAGCCGAACCTAAACTTGATGGAGAGCGCGAGTTAAAGCGCATCTTGGGCGAGTTGGCCGGGCACGCCTCTCTTTGCTGGTCCATCCCCCCGACAGGTATCTTCGACTCGACCCAGGCGACGGTTGCCGTCAACCAGGCCTTTAACGAGATCATCGACTTACTCAAGAAGTTCTAACCATGGTCGATCCCTTGCATGACATTAAGGAGCGTCACCGTCAGCGCCAGGCGCGCATCGCCTTGTACCAGAACTTAATGTACTCCGCAATCGTCGCAGTCGTTCTCATCCCCATACTTATAACCCTTTGGATGATCCTATGATTTACCTTGCCTCCCCCTATCGCCATCCTGACCCCGATATGGTTCGCCGCCGGGTCAAGCTGACGTCTTTCGCCGTCATCAAGCTTGCCCAACGGGGATTCCCGATCTACTCCCCAGTGATCCACGGCCACGCGATCGACATGGAAGGGCGCCGGTCTCGCCGACCAGTCCCCTCCGACCAGTACTGGCTCGACCACGGGATCGAGATGCTGGAACTCTGCGGCGAGATGTGGGTCTTAATGCTCGCAGGTTGGCAAGACTCTGAAGGGATAAAGGGCGAGTTGGCTGCTTGCGACAAGCGCCGCCTCAACGTCCTGTACCTCGACCATGCCCTTAACTTCGTGGAGCCGCCATCATGCCAGTCCCTTCCAGTGGGCCGCCCGACGCAAGGATAATGATTGTCGGGGAGGCGCCAGGCCAAGAGGAGGTCCGGCGTCAGGAACCCTTCGTGGGGGTAAGTGGCCACGAGATGAACCAGATGCTGCACGAAGCGGGTATCGCCCGCTCGCAATGCTTCGTCACGAATGTCTGCCGGGAACAGCCGCCAGGGAACGATATTAGTAACTGGTTCTCGGGTAATAAGAACCCGCCGAAGGTTGGTCGGTGGGAGGGCCATCCCAATGGCTGGTGTCACCCCTTCATAACCGAAGGGGTTAAACTCCTGTGGAAGGAGGTGGAGCTTGTTAAACCAAGCGTCATTTTGGCTCTTGGCAATACCGCTCTTTGGGCTCTTACTGGTAATCGCGGCATCACTAGCTGGAGGGGATCCACTCTTACCATTAAGTCATCGGTTGGCAATCATATTGTCGTGCCTTCTTACCATCCTGCTGGTGTCCTTCGCAATTACGCATGGAGGCAGATAAGTGTCCACGATTTTAAGCGAGCCCGCGAGGCGCTTGAAAATGGTGTACACCCGCCGGATTATCGCTTCTTACTACGCCCGTCATTCGAGGATGTCAAAGCTACAATCGAGGCTCTTCTTCGCAGGGCCGAGGCCGGCCCGATTAAGCTCGCGACCGACATTGAAACCAGGCGGGGGCACATTGCCTGCCTGGGCTTTGCCTGGTCGCGTACAGAAGCTCTTTGCATCCCCTTTATGTGCATCGAGCGGCACGATGGGTATTGGTCGGAAGTCGAGGAGGTGGCGATTGTTAAGCTTCTCGCCAGTCTCCTTTGCCACAGGAACGTGGAGATTGTCGGTCAAAACTGGGCCTACGATACGCAATATATCCAGCGTCACTTCGGCTTTACCCCCGCCTTCAGCCGAGACACCATGTTGGGCCACCATACCTGTTGGCCGGGGACCCCTAAGGGCCTCGATTTCCTATCGTCGATCTACTGCGACTATCACGTCTATTGGAAAGACGAGGGTAAGGAGTGGCACTTCAAGCTTGGTGAGGATCAACTTTGGGCGTACAACTGTAAGGATTGCGTTGTTACGTTCGAAGCGGATGATAAGATCCAGACGGCGGTAGATACGCTCGGGCTGAGGGAGCAGCACGACTTCCAGCAGAGCATGTTCTGGCCTGCGAATCGGGCCATGACGCGGGGCCTTGCCCGCAATTCCCAGTTAACGGGCGAATTTGCCATGATGCTCAGCGACGAGATGGCTGCCCGCGAGCAATGGATGAAGAAGATCCTGGGCCATTCCCTTAACCCCCGATCACCCAAGCAGATGAAGGAGCTGTTCTACGATGACTTCGCCCAAAAGCCGATCATTAACCGCAAGACGGGAACGCCTACACTCGACGACGATGCGCTTGAAACGCTCGGCAAGCGAGAGCCCCTCCTCCGCCCGCTCCTGCGACGGATTGCGGAGTATCGAAGTCTTGGCGTGTTTCTATCCACTTTCGTGGGTGCTAAGACCGATGTTGACGGACGGCTCAGATGCTCGTTTAACGTGGCGGGAACTGAGACTTTCCGGCTTTCTTCATCCAAGAACGCATTTGACAGTGGACTCAACCTGCAAAACATCCCCTCTGGAGGGGAGACAGACGAGGACGACGCCAACGCCCTAGTCCTGCCCAACGTCAGGAACCTATTCATCCCCGATCCAGGTTACACGTTCTTCGACGTCGACCTTGATCGGGCCGATCTCCAAGTCGTCGTGTGGGAGGCAGATGATGCCGAGCTTAAACAAATGCTTCGTGAGGGCGTCGATATCCATACAGAGAACGCCCGAGTGCTTGGATGCAGTCGACAGGTTGCTAAGGTATGGGTTCACGGCACTGATTACGGCGGAGGCCCACGGACTATGGCGATTAACTGTGGCCTTACCATCCATACCGCTGAGACGTACCAAAAGCGGTGGTTCCAAGCCCATCCGGGTATCCCTCGCTGGCACCGCAGGGTTGAAGAGTCTCTGCGAACTAAGCGAGCTGTCTCGAACGCCTTTGGATATCGACGTTTCTACTTTGATCGAATTGACGGAATTCTACCGGAAGCTCTCGCTTGGATTCCGCAGTCCACTGTTGCCATCGTTATTAACCGAATCTGGTGGTGGCTCTACGCGCAAGCGCCGGCCGTCGAAGTCCTCCTCCAAGTCCACGATAGTCTCGGCGGACAGTTTAAAACCGCCGATCGAACCGCCGCCCTTGGCGCAATCACAGGAGCAGCAGAGCGAGTCGTCGTCCCTTACCCCGAACCCTTGATCATCCCTACGAAGATCAAGACGTCGACCGAGTCGTGGGGGAAGTGCGAATGACCGTCCTGGATCTCTTCAGTGGTATCGGTGGCTTTTCCCTGGGTCTCGGCGCGGCCGGCTTTCAAACGCTTGCCTTCGTCGAGATCAATCCCTTTTGCCAGAAGGTCTTGGCCAAGCATTGGCCTGACACCCCCATCTACTCTGACATTCGCGAAGTAAGTGTCCCCCGCCACTTTGCCACCGTCTTAACGGGCGGGTTTCCCTGCCAGGATGTAAGCGCCGCCTACGAGCACGGGCAAGATTCGCTCCTCGGCGACCGTTCTGGCCTCTGGTTCGAATATCATCGGCTGATTAGCGAAGCCGACCCCGACTGGGTCATCATCGAAAATGTTGAAAATCTGCGAAATAAGGGACTTAGCATTATCCTCCGTCAACTTGCCGACCTCGGGTACGATGCAGAATGGCACATTATACCTGCATACTCCGTTGGTCTGCCTCACAGACGACGCCGCCTTTGGGTTGTTGCCCACGCTAAGCGCCTCGGACTACAAAGGGATGCCGAAGGATCGGTTCTACGGTTCCCGCAAGGCGCATGGCACCAGGACAGTAGAGCGGCTCAGGACCTCCTCAGCGGATGGGATATATCCCTCACTTGCCCTCTGCGAAGCTATGATGGGATACCCGACTATGTGGACCGAGTTAAGGCGCTAGGGAATTCGATCGTCCCTGGCATTGCATACAACCTTGGAATGGCTATAAAGGGAGCGAGATGAAGATTCGACTAGGCTTCATGGAAGGGAAGAGCGAGACTCTCGAAGTGACTGACGACGAGTGGAAGGCAATGTTCCACGACGCAACGTGGAAGGGTGAGCCGGTAGTGTGGTGTGCCTTCGTCAACTCCGACGGCACTCCAGCGAAGCGGGTGTACTTCGAGCTTCCAGCCCGTGGCTCGTAACTATGAAGATTGGCTAACCGCGTTCTGCGACTACGCTTCCTACGGGGAAGCCCCCCGGAAGATGTACTTCTGGGTGGGAGTCTCCGCAGTTGCAGGTGCGCTACGGCGCAGGGTTTGGATCGACCAGACTTATTTCCGGTGGCATCCCAATTTTTACATCATTCTAGTCGCCCCGCCTGGCATTGTGAGTAAGTCGACCACGGCGTCGATCGGAATGAGTCTCTTGCGGGACGTGCCTGGGATCAAGTTTGGGCCGGACGTAGTGACGTGGCAGGCGCTAATCACCGCCTTCTCCGAATCTACTGAGGGCTTCGAGCTGGATGGTAGCTTCCATACCATGTCAGCCATAACAATCGAGTCGAGCGAATTCGGCAACCTTTTAAACCCCCAAGATAAGGAGATGGTCGACCTACTCGTCAACCTCTGGGACTCGCGACAAGGCGCGTTCGAGAAGCGCACGAAGATGAGCGGGAACGATACCGTCATAAACCCTTGGATAAATATCGTAGCTTGTACGACTCCATCCTGGATTGCTTCCAATTTCCCAGAGTATATGATCGGCGGGGGATTTACGTCGCGGTGTCTCTTTGTCTACGCCAGCGAAAAGGAGAAGTACGTTGCGTATCCTGGGTTGGAAACCCCTTCGACGCTCGGCGATACGAAGATGAAGCTGATCCAGGACTTAGAACATATCGCCATGAACCTCGCTGGGGAATACACGCTGCATCCGGAGGCTGTTTCGTGGGGGAGATCGTGGTATGAAGCACATTTCAAAACTAAGCCTGCAAACCTCGATGATGAGCGCTTCGGCGGGTATGTTGCCCGGAAGCAGACCCACATCCATAAGCTCGCTATGGTCCTTGCGGCGTCGACGAGGGACAACTTGGTCATTACCAGGGATGATCTTGTCACCGCCAACACTATGGTCACAGATCTTGAGCAAGACATGCCCAACGTCTTCAGCAAGATCGGGCGGTCGAACGTGTCGCTTCAGGCAGAACGGTTACTCGGTTTCATTCGCCGTCGTGAAAGTGTGTCGTATCAGGAAGCATATAAGTTCGTCCACGCATACTTTCCGTCGGCGAAGGAGTATCAGGACGTTGTCGAAGGTTTAGTAAGGTCGGGCGTGATCCGCCTGGAGCAACGGGGGGACGGATTCACCTTGTCGGCAATCAAGCCGAATGGGGCAGCCGGCGTGGCCGCCCCTATCCTAGCCCTGGCTGGTGGCGGGGCCCCCTTGGGCAAGAGCGCCGACTAGCGCTGCCAGCTGGGCCCGCTGTTGCGGGCTCATGCTGCCCATATCGCCGGGAACGGGCTGGCCGCTATAGCCAGTCCCGCCGGCCCCACCTGGCCCTGAGTAGTTCATGGCAGGCGAATGACCGACGCTCGCAATCGGGCTTACCCCAGGGTTGATCGGGGGAGCTTGTTGCAAGTTCCTCGGCGCTGGCGGTGGGGGCAAGGCCGGCATTTGCCGGGGTGCGGTCGAGTCGATCAAAGGGACCGGGCCACCCCTCGCTCCAGGGTACGGAGTGTTGGGCGGGGTAAACCTGGCCGCTGACTGGATAAAGCCCGCCATTGGGCTGGTCGGCGGCGTGCTCATGCCCCCGCCAGGGTTAGGCACATTCCCCGGAGGCAGCCGAGGATCGGGGATGTAGGGCGGCGGCTTCGAGACGGGAGGCCGAATTGGCTGGCCAGTAACTGGGTCGATTGGCACCTTCGGCATGGGGATGCCGCCTTCCAGCCCACCGGGAACGGGACCAGTCCCCGGCGCTTGCGGACCCGGAGCAGGGCCAGGCCCAGCCGAGGTAACGGGCGGCCCGCTAACTGGTGGGGGAACGGGCGCAGGTGCTGGCGCAGGCGCGACTGGCGGCTTCGCCGCTTCTCTCGCGGCGATGATCGGGTTCATCTGGGCATCGGTCGTGATCGGCGTGCCCCTGACCGTCGACGGCCCTTCGGTCGCCTGATTCCCCCAAGCTGCTCGCTGCTCCGCCGTGGGTGTCGGCCGATTCTGGTAAGCCCGGACGATGTCAGCCGGGTTTTGCCCCACTCCGAGGTCGCCTGCGGTCGAGAGCAGCGCCGCAAGCTGGTCGATGGGCAAGCCCGTGCTGGACGCAGTCCGTAGGGCGTATTGCGCCAGGCTTTCTCCCGGCAGTTGCGCTGGATACGACGCCTCGCCAGCCCAGGCAGCCGTCTTTGGCGAGAATACATCGTTAAGGCTCGAGCCCATCGTTATCTCCTCTTACTTGAAAAAGTACGCAATTAGCGCTGTGACCCCGGCCACGATCATACCTTCGACAGCCAATACGAGCAGGCGGACCTTAGCCTCCAGCAACACTACCCGAGTCGGAATGTCCTTGTCCATCATTGGGGAACTGGCGCAAGGATGAAATTCGCGAAGAGCGCCACACCTGGTGCAAGTTGTGCCCCGGACCATTGAAAGCGTAAGTCCACTTGCAGCCCATACGACGTGTCGCCGATGTTCAGCTCTCCCCAAGCCAGGTGAACGGGCGCGTTCGGCGGGGCTGGCAGCGGGTCGGTGAGACAAGATAACTGCCACTCGCCTAACGGCGTCGGCCGGCTGAAGGCCATCTGACACTTGATCAGGGCGGTCTCTTGACCATGGAGAAGGTAGGCAGCGAAAGATGCCAACGGCGACGCCGCGAGGCCAGCAGCTTCCGCGCCAGTCAGCCTCTGCCTGATCGTCACCTCGCCCTGGGGTAACGACGCCGCCCCAATCCGCAGCACGAACGCCTTTAAGGCCGAGTCGAAGTCCCCCTGCACCACGCTGCCGGAGAACGCCCCCTGCGAAGTGAAGATCTGCCAGTTATTTAACGGGCTATCCTGAGGCGTGGTCGACACGGCTGTCCCTGCTGCTTCGCTCATATCGCCGTTGAGTAAGATATTCATCAAGCCTCCGTGGGGAACAGGCAATAAGTTGTCGCCGACCTGACGTGCAAGATAGCCCAGAGGGAGTAAGGCTGTGGCCCACCAGTCGCCCGAATGTTGATCGCGTAGTCCCCTGGAGGCGTACCTGCGACAATGTTGATCGCCCCTGTGTTCGAGATCGAGCCGGTGAATAGACTGGAGAAGATCACCTGTATCGAGCCATTGCTGGCAAAGGTCAGCCCCGAGCCAGCCGGAAGCGTCCAGGTATGGGTCAAGCCATTCAAGCCAGCCGGCTGCGTCACCTGGAACGTGAGGGCGGCAAACTGCTCGATCACCGCCACCTTGCCTGGGTCGACGTTCGCCGCAGGGTTGGTCAGGACGCCGCTCATCTGGCCTGCTGGCGGATTCGGCACATCGCTGCCGGTGAAGAAGGTCATTGCTAGTGCACCAAAGCGGAAGGTGCCCAAGTCGGTACCGGCGCTATCCGTCTTAACCGCCACGCCAAGGTACATATTTCCATTGACAATATCTGTCGAGGTGAAGCCAGCTTTCTGGAACAGCGCGTTAAGCGTCTTCCCCACACCTGTCCCCACCAAGGTGTCCACCAACGTACCAGTCTGACCGTTAAAGCCGCTGATCGTGTTGAACATATTGACGAAGAGCTGGGCCTGTCTGGTCTGCGTAATGCCGCCCCCGCCGACGGTGAAGTCGTTTCCGCCCTGGATCGTCACACCGTTAAAGGTCTCCCCATTCGCCAGCCCCGCGACTTTAA
>Ga0068864_100001637_pt1 | contig 18472 bp, 9 predicted proteins | sample KBSSwiS72_FD_66586 | JGI IMG/M metagenome (GOLD analysis project Ga0068864, IMG submission 66586) | Switchgrass rhizosphere microbial communities from Kellogg Biological Station, Michigan, USA - KBS Switchgrass S7-2 | ecosystem: Host-associated > Plants > Roots > Rhizosphere > Soil ... | reverse complement strand
CGGTTTACCTCCGAAGAAGCTCGCATTTCACAACCGGCAGCGCTGGACCGAGCCGGAAGCACACTCTATCTGATCGATAATCGCACTACAGACACTGCTGTCCTCAAAGCAATCGACTTGAAGACCGGAAAAGCCCGCATCGTCGCTACAGATAAAGCGGCTGATTTGAGGAGTACGCTGGTTCTTCATCCGCGTACTGGACGCCTGCAAGCGGCGTCGGCTGTTTATGGTCGCTACCGCCGGCACTTTTTTGACCGGTCAATCAAACAGGACTTCCGATATCTCAACACGATTCACTCCGGCGATGTAGCTATCGCGGGCCGTAGTCTTGACGATCAGAGATGGTTGGTGGTTTTTCTAGACGGTGGGCCGCTTCGTTATTACATCTATGATCGTGAGGCCGGTAACACCCGGTTCTTGTTCACCGAACAAAAGTCGATTGAACCGTTTGCCTTGGCGCGCCGCCAGGCTGTGGTCGTACCCACACGTGATGGCCTGAAGCTGCCGGGCGATCTCTACCTGCCATCATGGACGCGCGCCGCCAACGGACGCTATCTGGAACACCCACTGCCGATGCTGGTTTACGTTCACGGCGGTCCCACCATTGCCTTCGATTGGAATATCTGGGAACTCAACCGCATGCTGCAACTCCTCGCCAACCGAGGCTACGCAGTCTTCCGTGTTGAATTTCGCGGTGTCGAAGGATTCGGCAAAAAGATCCGCGAGGCGGGCGCGCGTGAGTGGGGACGCAAGATGAACGACGACCTCCTCGACGCAGTGGATTGGGCCGTGAAACAGGGACTTACCGAAAGGAATCGCGTAGGCATCTGGGGATGGTCCTACGGCGGGTATGCCACGCTCGCAGCACTGGCTTTTACTCCGGATGTTTTCGCCTGTGGTATGGCGCTGTACTCCCCGACTGATTTGCAAACGATGATGGAATCTCGAAGTGGAGAAATCAGAGTTCTTTGGCGGCGTCTGGTTGGGGACGAGACAACGGTTGCCGGCAGAACTCAGTTGCACTCGCAATCACCTTTGTATTTTACCGACCGGATTACAAAACCATTGCTTATCAGTCACGGCGCATTAGACACAAATGTGCCCCGTAAGTTCTCAGATGATTTCGTCGCAGAGATGAAAAGACACGAGAAGCCAGTCACCTATGTTCTCTATCCGGATGAAGGACACGATTATCAGCGCAAAGAGAATTGGATCTCGTTATTTGCTGTAGCTGAGCGGTTCTTTCATGAGCACCTGGGCGGACGTTATGAACCCTTTGGTGATGATTTTAGGGGCTCAAGTGCGCAGGTTCTTGCAGGCGAGCCATTGATTCCCGATCTGACCGCAGCTCTCAAGTCGAAAGGACGTTCACTGTAAGTTCACGCGAGTGACAGCGAGTTCTTCAGCGGCTAACATTAGCTCGAAAAATGTCACTCAAGAGCCGATTCGCCCCTCAATTCAATCCAAAGATCCGCGACCGAGGTCTCGCCTATTTTCGTGGAGGCGCGGTCAAGATTCTGGAACATTCTGAATTTTACGTGCTGGCGCAAGTAAAGGGGACCTTCGATTATTTTGTGGAACTCTCACTTACCTTGCACTCACTCGACGTTACTTGCACCTGCCCGTACTTCGCCGCCGGTGAGGACTGCAAACACATCTGGGCGACAATGTTGGCAGCGGACAACAAGAACTATCTCTCTGACGTAGATCGACGCGGCCCACTCCGCCTTGTTTACGACGACGAAGCACTTGATGCGTTGCAACTCCTCGGAGAGGACGACAAACCGGTCCCCGAACCGCAACGGCCCTGGCAACAACAGCTCGCCGTAATTACAAACTCAATCAACAATGCGCTATCACCACAACGGAATCCCTGGCCTAATAATCGTGAGATTTACTATATCGTCGACCCACAGGCATCGCGCACCTCGGGATTGCTCAATGTCGAGATTGCTTTCCGCGAACGCAACAAAAAAGGTGAATGGGGCAAAATCAAAAAGGCGCGGATTCAGCAGAATCAGATTGCTCAACTCAGCGATCCAAATGATCGAGAAATCCTTTCGCTGCTGCAGGGCGGTAGAGAGAGTTACTGGTCCAGTTATAGTTATGACGGTTTTGATCTTCCCAATCCATTTGTCCTCGCAAATACGGTTCAGCCGCTATTGCTAGCCAAAATGTGCGCTACCGGACGATGCAAGTTTCGCCCTGAAGCGAAAGATGCCGAACTCAAACAGCTCGAGTGGGACGACTCCACCACCTGGCAATTCTGGTTAGTGGTAAAACGCACAGGCGACCAGTATCGGCTTAACCCGGTTTTGCGAAATGGGTTCGACGAGATCGAGTTTTCCGCTGCGCCAATGACAACTGAAGCGGTTGTTATCGGACCAGATTTCAAGATTGCACGTTTCACCGCTAATGGCGTACGCGCCTGGAGTGCTGCTCTACGCGCTTCGGGCGAACTAACAATTCCCGCATCTGAAACCCGACACCTGATTGGCGGACTCCTGAATCTACCATCTCTTCCGAGCCTCGAAGTGCCACCAGAGTTTCGTTTCGAGCGTGTTAGTTTTCCACCTCAGCCTCACCTGGTTGTGCGTAAGCCAACCTATGCTACCTACCAGACTGAATTGGAAGCAAAGCTCTTTTTTAATTATGAAGGCGTCGAAATCGATTACTTCGATAGGCGTAATGGTCTTTACGATCACGATCGAAACCGTTACATCGAACGCGACCTTGAGGCGGAAAAAAACGCATTAACATTCCTCAATACGCTAGGTATCAAAAGAAACTCCAAGTACTCAGAGATGTTCCGATTAACTCCGCGTAACCTGCCGCGTGCGGTAACCACTCTGCTCGCAAATGGGTGGCGTGTGGAAGCGGAAGGAAAACTCTATCGGAACCCAACTTCTTCGAGCCTGTCGGTAAGTTCGGGAATTGACTGGTTTGAATTACATGGTTCGCTGAACTTTGGCGAGGACCTCGACGTGAAACTTCCACAATTACTCTCAGCCTTGCGACGCGGTCAGAAGGTAATTGCACTCGGCGATGGAAGTTTTGGCGTACTACCCGAAGAGTGGCTAAGACAGTATGGTTTCCTCGCGTCTCTTGGGGTAACAGAGGAGGACCATCTACGCTTTCAACGAACGCAAACTGGAGTGCTCGATGCCCTGCTCGCAGCACGACCGGAAATCACCTGCGATGAAACGTTCGCGCGTGTTCGCAAGGAATGGCAAAACTTTAATGGAATCAAACCCGTCGCAGCACCCCGCGGATTTGTGGGCCAACTGCGAGACTACCAGCGCGAGGGCCTGGGCTGGTTTGAGTTTCTCCAAAAGTTCAAGTTCGGCGGCTGTCTCGCAGATGACATGGGGTTAGGCAAGACAGTTCAAGTACTGGCGCTACTGGAATCGCGACGCAACAAAAACGCTCGACCTTCACTGGTAGTCGTCCCACGGTCGCTCATCTTCAATTGGCAACAGGAAGCAGCGCGCTTTACGCCGCGGTTACGTGTCCTGACTCACACCGGCAGCGAGCGAATTAAAGGAAATGCCCACTTCGAAGATTACGATTTGATCCTGACGACCTACGGAACTCTGCGCCGCGATGTGATCCATTTCAACGAAGTCGAATTTGACTTTGTTATTCTCGACGAAGCGCAAGCAATCAAAAATGCCGGCACGGAAACAGCGAAGGCAGCGCGGCTCTTGCAGAGTCGACAGCGTCTCGCTTTGAGCGGAACACCAATAGAAAATCACATCGGGGAGTTGTGGAGTTTATTTGAGTTTTTAAATCCGGGGATGCTTGGTTCAGCGTCAGTATTTCAGTCTTCGACCAGTGGGACACAGAAACCAGACGAAGAATCGCGCGCTATGTTGGCGCGAGCATTGCGCCCATTTATTCTGCGGCGCACCAAGCAGCAAGTTGCAAAGGAACTTCCCGAAAAACTCGAGCAGACGATCTACTGTGAAATGGATGAACGGCAGCGACGGCAGTACGAAGAGCTGCGCGATTATTATCGCCAGTCACTATTGGAGAAAGTCTCGCACCAGGGCATCAACAAGTCGAAGATTCAGATACTCGAGGCGCTGCTGCGTTTACGACAGACCGCGTGCCATCCTGAACTGATCGCCGGCTCGGCTGATAATGTCACTCCAAACGCAAAACTCGACGTACTGTTGCCGCGTTTGAGCGAGGTAACAGAAGAAGGACACAAAGCCCTTGTGTTTTCACAGTTCACCAGCTTTCTTTCCATCGTCCGCAGACAATTGGACCAGCAGGGCGTTGCTTATGAATATCTCGACGGCAAGACGCGCAATCGCGGAGTTGCGGTGGAAAGATTTCAGCACGATCCAAACTGCAAATTGTTTCTGATCAGTTTGAAAGCTGGCGGTCAGGGCCTCAATCTAACTGCGGCTGAATACGTTTTCCTGCTTGATCCCTGGTGGAACCCTGCGGTTGAGGCGCAGGCTATCGATCGCGCGCACCGCATCGGCCAAACGAATCGCGTCTTCGCCTATCGACTCATAACACGCGACACAGTCGAGGAAAAGGTTCTCGAACTTCAAGCAACCAAACGAGAGCTGGCGGACGCGATTATCAATGCCGATAACAGTGTGATAAGAAACATTACCGGCGAGGATCTGCGACTATTGTTGTCATGAGAATCAGGCCTGAAGCAAACGTTACAGAGTGGGTTGAGAGTACTGACGAGTCGCTGTTGTAGTTAAGTGTTTTGACGTTGGGTGAGATTCGGCGCGGGATCGCGGCTCTTCCTCAATCGCGACGTCGAGCAACCTTGGAGGCTTGGCTCGACAAGGATCTGCGCGCACGCTTCGAGGGCCGAATCCTGGTCATTTGACCAAGAAGTTGCCGATCGCTGGGGCTTGTTAACCTCGGCCGACCGTAATAGTGGAATCGTATTGCCCGTCATTGATGGTCTCTTGGCGGCTACTGCGTTGGAACATATTCTCACATTGGTTACAAGAGATACTGGACAGATTCCATCGATGGGTGTAACAGTTTTCCATCCGTGGGAAAAGAATTGATGTGACATAACTCCAATCAATTTCAAATTGAGCGGGGAATGTCTAGAATGAATTTCCTGAGGAAACTGGTAGGCGCGTGCGGATTTGAACCGCAGACCCCTACCGTGTCAACGCTGTCCCTGCTCAAATCTCATAGCGCGTATTCATTCTTGTCGCCATAAACATCGACAAGGGACTAGAGAAGTCACGCTTACGCTGCATAGATTGATTGGATTCGAAGCGTAGTCTGCCAAAAGCCTGCCAAAAGATAATGTCTACTTAGCCGCCTACTGTACAGCCGTAGTCGCAACTACATATAGAACCTGTAGAGAGGATTTGGCTTCTGGTCCTCTTTCATTTCAGCCATTACTGCTAGTATGCTGAGGCTGGCTTGCAAATCGTCCGCCTGTCGAGTGTCTGTCCTCCCGTTGCTGTCCGTCCACATATTCAAGAGGGATGCCTTCTTGGCGAGTACCGGAAATTGTTGAGTATCAACAAAAGGAACTTTATCATCTTCATGAGATAGACTTCGACCGCCTGCTCGTTGCGAAGTTTTGCTTTGATCCGAAACATTTTTGGAGGACGCGATACTTTTCCCAAAGTAAAAGAAGCGCCGCTCTATCCCACCCGCATCCCAAGATCCGCTTTTCAAACTAACTCTAGAAGTAAAAAAGGGCTGCGTCGAAGATAGCTTCGCCACATTCCTTCCAGTTCCCTCTTTCGCGAAGACTTCTTCGCTACCTCCTACCCAGAATCAACAACTTACGCTGGCATGGTTGCTGCACTGTCAAGGTCGTCAGCCAAAAGCGAATGTTTCGCCAAAAGAATCGCGAGGAGGAATCTATGCACAACATTGACCGGACGAATCTCGAGTCGGGTCTCGGCGAATATGCCGGGGAGTATGCAGGCGAATACACCGGTGAGTATGCCGGGGAATTTCCCGGGGAATACAACACCGAGTACGCCGGTGAGTATCCCGGCGAATACGCCGGGGAAAACGGGTACGAACTTGAGGGCGAGTTCCCAAGCAGTGGTGAATACACGCAGGAGAGTCCCTTCAGTGAAGCTGAAGAGATGGAACTGGCGGCGGAATTGTTGACTGTTTCAAGTGAAGAAGAGCTCGAACAGTTTCTGGGCAAGCTCTTCAAGAAAGCTGCCGGCTTTATTAAGTCACCCATTGGCCAAAAGCTAATAGGAGGACTGAAGGGTATAGCCAAAAAGGCACTGCCGGTTCTTGGCGGCGCTATCGGAAACCTCATTGTGCCCGGCGCGGGGGGAATGATTGGGAGTAAGTGGGCTTCGGCCGCCGGCAACATGTTTGGGCTCGAACTCGAAGGTTTGAGTTATGAAGATCAGGAGTTCGAAGTCGCCAAACAGATCGTTCGTCTTGGTGGTGCTGCTGCCAGTCACGCGGTTGAGGTAGGTGAAACGGCACCTCCGGCTCAGGTGGTCCGGAAAGCATTGACAACTGCTGCGCAACAATACGGACCTGGTCTACTTCGAAATTACCCACCTCGGCAACACCCCGTCACACGCGATCACAGACATCACCGCCATCAACGCCGCCAACGCGGTCAGTGGGAACGTCGCGGAAACACCATCATCCTCTATCTGGGTTGAAACAATGACTTCCCTACTAACCACATCCTTCCCAGCGCACGCGACGGCAGTCTCCCCGGCCTTGAGCCTCGTCGAGACTGAGGCTCGCGCCCTGCTGGTACGACTGGGCAGGGTCAGACCTTTCGCGCTGCAGCAAACGATGGTGCCTGCGGCCGCGTTGCCACCTGCTTTGCTCGGCGCGATTGATCGATACCTGATCAAAGGGCGCCGGCACGTTCACCAGATGGTAGTTAAGTTCATCAACTGGCTTCACAGCCGCACCGGACAATCCACTTCGCCCGAAGCAGCACAGAGACGCTTCAGTATGTTGCGCATGAGGTTCAACGTGACGTTGGCACAGCTCGATATTTTTGCGGCGGTCTTGACGCAGCGAAGCGAACAGGAAACCGGTATCTGGCTGGCGGGGTTGGACGTTGTTGCAGCGGATGGTCTAGCGCTGCCGGGTAACTATTACAACTTGCCGGGAATGATCTGTTTTCTGGATCGCAGTCATGGCGCTGCTATACGACGGGCGCGCACGCGATTGCCCGGTGGAGGAGATAACCCCGTGGCCATCATCCGGATGCCGCGGGAGCGAATGATCGGCAGCGGTATCGCATCGTCGCTTATTCACGAGGTCGGACATCAAGCTGCGGCCCTGCTCAACCTCGTCGAATCCATTCGCCCGCTGCTGAGCGGTTTGGAGCGTAACGGTGGAACGGAGAGTAAAGCCTGGGCCTACTGGAATCGTTGCATTTCAGAAATACTGGCCGACTTCTGGTCCATCGCCAAAGTAGGCATCACATCGACACTGGGGCTAATGGGGGTTGTCTCGTTACCGCGTTATTTTGTTTTTCGGCTCAACCTTGATGACCCTCACCCGCTTCCGTGGATGCGAGTTCGACTGAGCTGCGCCATGGGTCGCGAGCTCTTTCCGCACCCGCAGTGGGATGTGCTCGAGAGAATCTGGCTGTCCTACTACCCGCTCACAGGTCTCGATAAAACCAGGCGTGAAGTGATCTCGCTACTTGAAAAGACTGCCCCCGGTTTAGCCACGCTCATCGCGCATCACCGGCCGAAGTCGCTCAAAGGGGCTTCTTTAAAAGAGGCTTTGCAAACAGACGAACGGCAACCCGCTCGACTGAGCGCATTCTTTCGTTCCTGGCATGCGTCGCCGGCACGGATGTACGAAGCCCCACCAACACTGTTCTTTGCAGTCATGGGCCAGGCGCGCGCTGAGAGTTTGATCAGTCCCGAAGCCGAGGGCCGGATCTTTTCCCGCATGCTGAACTACTGGGCGTTGCGCGACACACTCGACACGGAAGTCTATTGTGCTAAGCCCGCTCTGATTCGGTCTGCCGCACCGTCACTATTGTTCGATACAAATTAAGGAGGCAACATGCCAAAAGATAAGAGAACGGACATACCGCCAGCCAGCGAGCGGGAAACAAACAGAGACTTAGCAAAGCTGACCTTCAACGAGTCTGGTAGCAAGGAGCTCGAGCCAAACGGCAGTAGGGACCGCCCATTTAATGTGAATGCAAGAGCCTCCCTAACCCGAGCTGACTTCGTCATAACAAAGGACGCCGCACTCTGGGCTGCAATACGCAATCGCACGGACGCGATTCGTGGTGACAGATACGAAGAGTTTATTAGCCGAGTCCTTTGTGACGATGAGGAAACGGGGCCGACGGCGTGTCTTCCCGAAGATCAAACGGGCTATGGAAAATCCAAAGGCATCTCAGCGGCAGTCAAAGGCAAACGCACAGAACTGCTGGGAGCCATGGCCGGATACGGAGTCGATGCCTACAATCTGCTCAAATATGCAACGCAGGCCTTTTTACTTCTCGAAGCCGGCGTAGTCATCCGAAACCCACTGAATCCGCTGGACGATTCCGAAGAGGAAATCACTGACACCGTCCCCGACGAGGAATCACGGCTCGGTGAAAGCGCCACGTTCGGTGACTTAGAGGAGCGCCTGGGAGCGTTTCTTGGCAGGGTCAACGGCCTCAACGCCCCACTCCCCTACCTGAGACGAATCGTTGCCGCTCTCGGCGTTTTCAAAGTCGATTCACCGTTTTGCGAGGGAGTGCTTACACACAGGTTCACTTGTCCCAGCATGCTCGAACTTATCTGGTCTTACTGGCACGAGGAAGGGATGCTCGTCCAGACCATGAACGCGATCTGCATGCGCTTCCAAAACAAACGTGGACCGCGCGAACTCGATCCGCTGGCGAACCTCGAGATTGATCCGCTACGTCCATTGAACAATCTGCTGTGGGGATACATTCAAGACGAATACAACCGCCTGACGATTCCGCGCCGGGCTTATGAATACGACCATCACTATGGTCTGAAGATCGTCGGCAAAGCCGTTCCCGAGTTGCGTTCCGCCGATAGCCGATCGAAGTTTATCCAGGCCTTCCACAATCTGCTGAACAGGACGGCGGGTTTCTATCGCGAAGACGCTGACACTACCGTGATCGCCGACGGCTTCTCACTTCTTAGTTCATTGCGGGAAGTGCATCTGATTCTCGCCGAAGGAGCCCACAACCAGTTTGGCGATCTGCCGTGGACCTCGCGTGCTGAGATGTTGATGATGCAATGGATGCTTGGCAGGACTGAGATTCGCGAATTCCTGCGTGGCCGCGCGATGGTGCCGTATAGCGAACGTTGGATGGGCCAGGTGGACACGATGAAGAAGCTGCAGGGCTGGAGCGACACTTCGATCACGCACTTCCGCAATCTCGGCGTCTACGGAGAGCAAATCCTTTTATCCATTCGGTACGGCGACTGGAACGAGATCACGAATCAGGACAATGCAAAAACCTGGGCACGTTCCTGGAGACCCGAGATTCAGGGTTACATCCATGCGTACCTCGCTGCCACGGGTGTTGATCTGTCAGCGGACATTGTCGATACGAGAAGTACACCGGCCCGTTACCAGCAGCCGTCATCTCTGCTCGCACAACGAGTTTCGGGACAAGGTCCGTTCGCGCAACTAGACGGCGAGCCCGGTAGCCGAGCCCTGCCGCCAGGGAACCTTAGCTTCGGTGCATTACCGTCGGCGCGGCGCCGCGCGCTCAACCCTGCCAGGAAACCTTGAGTATCACTCCCGGGTCTGCCTGGCGTGGACTAATTTGCAATCCGGTGGACGGGCGATGTCATAACTCCAGACGTGTTGACGTGACGCACACTCATTGTAGCGATCAGCAACCGTCTCATATCCGAAGGAGAAGGTGAGACGAACCATGAATCAGGAATCCGAATTCGAGACTTTCGGTGAGCAACCGTTCCCTGGAGAATTAAAGGACGAGCGTTCGCGGGTGCGGAGTTTGCGAGGCCAACAAGCGCGCTACGCAGCCGCGATGCGTAGCAATCGTGCCCTGCGCCAGCAATATTCCAGGCTAAAGGGACAACAATATCGGCGATGGCCCTTGCCACCTCGGACACCAATAAACAGATTCCCGATCCGTTTTCCAATGGGTGGTGGCTCGATGTATCCGCCGGGTTTAGGCATGGAGCCCAATCAGTGGCTGACGCCAAATGGCGTGGGCGCCGCCCAACCGGCGTCCTGTGCTCCATGCAACTGTCCATCATGCGCGGATCAGCCAAACGCGACCCAGCCGCCGATGGATCAACCAGCTATGGACCAGCCGGGCGCCAATCAGCCAGGCACCAGCCAGGCTCAGGGGAATGGAGATCAGCCTGACATGGGCCAGGAACCGGGGGACAAAGAGTTATGGGAGTTCTTCAATCCGCAGAACGAGTTTGAACTCGCATCTGAATATCAAAACTGGACGCGAGAAAACGGCGCCACACAGGGATCCGCCGATCCTCGCATCATCGATCTGATCGCTCGAGCCGATAAAAGCAGGCGCCTTCGCATGCGCGATCCAAAGAAGGTTCACGCTTTGGTGCTGCATCAGATGGCCTGCTGCTTCAAGGTCAAGGATCCGCTCACTAGATTTCTCAAGATGGCGCCACACTTTGCGATTCTCCCTGACGGGCGGATCCTGCAATTCCATCCAATCCTCGCGCTTACAGGAGCGTCCAACGGCTTCAACGCCGGCAGCGTGGCAGTTGAGTTCGCCGGTAACTTCCCCGATACAAAAGGCAAGTGGTGGCACGGTCCACAGAACGGCATGAACCACGTGACTCCGGCACAAATCGAAGCTGGACGTTATCTGGTGCGCTACCTGATTCGCACCATGGGACTGAAAACGATCCTTGCTCACCGCCAGTCCAGTGGTACGCGAGACAATGACCCGGGTCCTGACATCTGGTTCCATGTGGGCCAATGGGCGATAGACAACCTGGGACTCAAAGACGGTGGTCCAGGTTTCAAAGTTGGCACGGGCAATGCCATTCCCGACCTCTGGCGCAAATGGGGACAGGCGAAACCTCAGCCTGAACTGGAATTCCAGGCCCACGAGATGAATGGCTATGAATTGGAAATAGGCGTCAACCGAAACCCCGGCTACATCAAATGGATCCAACAATCGCTGAACAAGATCCTGGGATTGAATCTTGCTACCGATGGCATCATGGGCACACGGACAAGCAACGCAATACGAAGTTTTCAGAAAAGGAGCGGCCTCGGGGACGACGGATTGGTCGGTGCTCAAACCGAGGCAGCAATGATTCGAGCAGGTGCTGCTTTCCCAAACGGCGCTCCAACCGGCGGCACAACTACCGTTGATTTTGACCCGCTTGTCGTTACCGCGGGACCTGTGAACCCACAGCGATCGACGTTTGCACTGGTTCAGGCGATCCCCGATGACCCGAATGATCAGAATTACACGACAATTGACTACAGACTGAACGCTAAGCAAATTGTTGGCACCGTAGCCCAGGATTTTAGCTCGAAGGGAAAGGATTCTCATTTTTGGGTGGACTTAGCTCACTTTGGAGTAACCGGGGCCGAGGTGTTTGCCGAACTTTTTCCCTATGCTGTGGCGACAACCATTTCGGGACTCGCAGTGGCTGGACCACTTCTCGCGGTTGCCGGGATTGGACTGGGATTAGGAGCTCCATACTACGAGGCTGGCGAAAAGATTGCGGAGCACTGGTCGGCTAGGGGGTTCTCGCGAGGCGTGGTGATGGGCGCCGACGAGCAAAAGGCGGCGTTGCTCAACGACTACTTCGGAAATGATCGCGTTGAGGATTACCCCTTCGAACATGGTCACACCATTGCGGTCGGTAATTATAAGATGGGGTTGGTGGTGGGCTTCGCTCACGGCCGCCTGCTGTCGCCGTTCCAGCGCGACATCTTCTGGGGTGACATCCGTAATCGAATGGGATATCAGTCGTACCGAGGCCCTTTCGACAAATGGAGCCCAAGCGAGTGGAGAGATTGGTATGACTCGATAGCCATTATTTTTCGGCGGGACCACCTCACAAATTGACTGCGCTCTTGGTTCATGAACTTCACAGTCGCTTCATCTGCTTCTTGAGCGGAACTAGTAACGAGATTTTACTCCGACAGCGAGAACAATCATGCGCACCACAACTAATTTCCCCCCAGCGTCCCTGAGGTTTGACCTGGCCAAAGACTTCGCCGGCTTCAACCGTCGTTTGGGCGTGCAATCAGCCCACGGTAAAGCGCAAGTCGGGGGAAGCCGACTCTTTCATCCTCCATCAATTGATCAACTACAGCGAAAGCGGTTGTTTCGTGAGGGGGAAAGTGAGGGCGGAGCGTATGGGTCTGCGCTCAATATCCTCTCGCCTTCGGAACTGAAGGCAGTGAAGATCACAAGCACGTTCGAAACCGGACGTGCCGGTGGGTTTGGTGGACTATCGGCGAACTTCGACGGACAAGGTTTGTCGTTCGGGTTGATGAATTTCACTATCCAGGCTGGCAGTCTCATACCTCTGTTCCAGGAGTTCATCAACAAGCATCCAGCCAACTACTTGAATGCCTTTGGAAAAGATGCGGACCGTTTTAAGGAGATTGTGTTTGCCACGAAGCCCGATCCGCAGAACCCGAGGCGTCGTATTCGCGACGTTGCGCGGCAAATGGAGTTTGTGAACAAGCAGATGAATTCCATTCCCAGGAAAGCGAAGGGCAATAAGATCGTCGAGCCCTGGAAGACTTACTTCGGCCGGCTCGAGTTAGATCCAGAGTTCCAGAAGATTCAGATCAAGGCTGTTCGAAACGCGCTGAACCGTGCGCGCTATTGGTGCGACTATTTTGGTTTCAAGACGGAGCGGGGTTTTGTTTTCATGTTTGATCTCGTCTCATCGCACGGCGGTGCATGGCTCAACGCTACCAAGTTCAAGGGAGCTCGTCGAGCGCTACTCCGAAAGATGTTGGCTGACAAGAAGACACGGCTGGGCCGAGCCACGCTCACTGAGCTCGAAACGATGGAAGTTATCGCAAACATGATCGCGGATGCTTCGTCGGCAGAGTGGCGAGAAAAGGTGCGCGTCCGCAAACTGTGGTTTGTTCTCGGCACTGCCAAAGTGCACGGCACTGTCTACAATATCAGGAAGAACTTCGGCGTCACCGATAACGCACCGGATTTTGGCGCGTTATCAACTGCGCGACCCGGCTCATCCGAGCTCATGGGCCAACACTTGGTATCAGGGCGTGCTAATACGCCACAACAAGCCTCGGAGTTGATGTATGAAACGTCCGGCAGGCGACCCAGCTCGCCTCCATTGGCTGTCGCGGAACCGCCGGGACAAACAATTCTCGACACAGGATTTGCCCTCGGAAGTGAGTCACCTGCAATCGTCCAGACTGGCATTTATGTTCCTGAATTCTACAAAGCTCGTCCCGAAGTCGACCTCATCGTTTATTTTCATGGGCATAAGTTTCCCAGTGGGCTCCCTTTAAAAGGGACGATTTCCGAGTACTGGAGACGACCCCGGCCTTTTCTTCTGCGTGAAGCGGTGAATGATAACGGTAAGAATGTGGTCCTCGTGGCGCCCACTCTCGGCCCCTACTCACAGGCTGGTAAATTGACGTCCCCGAACTCCTTTGATTTGTATGTCGACGGCATTCTCCAGGTCCTGGCGAAAAGTGGCCCATACGCTGGAGGGAACTTCATGCCGGTTGTCGGAAACATCGTTCTGGCGTGCCATTCGGGTGGCGGGAAGGTCATGCGACGACTGGTCCAGATGACGCACCGGTATTCGAATAAGATTCGCGAGTGCTGGGGATTTGATTGTCTTTACGATTCTTGTGATGCGGCAGTGTGGCGACAATGGGCCCTTGGCAATCCCAATCTGAAATTGTTCGTCTACTATCGTGGGTCAACCAGAGATCATTCTGAGGATCTGCGCGGGAACGTGGAACCAAAGATCCCGCGGCCGGCGAATGTTACGGTCGAGGGTTCGAGTGCGCCAAGCCATGGCGAGGTACCAACCAGGCATCTACCCGCATTAATTCGGCAAGCCACGTTTCTTTCGAGTAAATGGTCGACCCCAGTTCGCTAGGAGTGGTCATATCGATATAAGCCCATGGCTGAGAGAGATTTCTCGCGCAAAGGCGCAAAGCGCTGCCGCGTTTCTAAGGGGTTTCTTTGCGCCTTTGCGCGAGAACTCGTCGACGAGCGCAACACAAATTGTCCCGTGCCGCTAATTTCGAACGGAGCTCACTAATGAGTCTTGCAGCTCAGCCTCTCTGGTTATCGGCGCCGCCGCTGCTGCATGTCGTAAAGCGTTTCAGTTTTTGTATGAGTTGCCAATGCAGGTCGGACTACACAAACAACTCAAACGGCAGAAAGCATCCGCGGGAGCGTGATGAGCCATGATTATCGATAGCCATTGTCATGCTGGAAAGGGCGACGGGCTAACGGGCCCCTGGGACACTGACGCCCCACTGGAAAAGTATCTGCTGCGCGCCGCCAGAGCAGGCATTGAACGCACCGTGCTGTTTGCCGCATTTCATTCCGACTACAGCCTGGCCAATCGCCAAGTCGCACGAATCGTCCGGAGTCGACCACAGCGTTTTTATGGGTTCGCTTTTGTTCACTCCCAACGCGACCGCGGCCGCGTGCGAGCGATGGTTGAAGAAGCAGTAACAGAACATGGTTTCGTTGGGATCAAAGTACATCGTCACGACGCGTCGATTACGCGCGAGGTTTGCGAAAGCGCGCGGGCGTTTTCCTTGCCGGTGCTTTACGACGTCGCAGGCCAGGTATCCGTGGTGGAGTTGCTGGCGGAAGAATACCCGGACGTCTCATTTATCATTCCTCATCTGGGAAGTTTTTCCGATGATTGGAGCGCGCAACTTGCGCTGATCGATCATCTGGTTCGCCACGCAAACGTTTATGCTGATACTTCCGGCGTCCGGCGTTTTGATCTGCTGGAACAGGCAGTGACGCGAGCGGGAGCAAGTAAGATTTTGTTTGGCACTGATGGGCCATGGTTACATCCAGCGGTCGAGCTCGCCAAGGTGAAGGCGTTAGCGCTGTCTGCATCGGACGAGAGCCTGGTACTTGGTAAGAATTTTTTGCGGCTGATCTCGCACAAAGCAATGCGTCGCAAACTTCCGCTCAAAGAATCACCTAACGCCTGGGCCGCGAATTTCAATCAGGGTGAGCGCAGCGACCCGTGGCAAAGCCAAGCGTTTTAAGTTTGGTTCAACTTATTCATCGTGTTGCTTCAGACCACTAAGGTTTCCCATTGCCGTTTTGACGGCGCGCGGCCCGGCGCATCTGCAATGCGCGATCAGTCAGTCCGAGCCTGGCTGCGGCACGCTGAAGATTTCCCTGCTCTTCTTCAATCACGATTCTTTCCGCCAATTCTCCCGCGGAGCGTTCAACATCTCTCAGACTCAGGCCCGACGCTACCGCGGATCGCACCGCAAGCTCTAAACTCTGTTCACGCCGATCGTTCGATTCATTACTACCGCGCGGTCTTTCGTTCGGAGGAATGTCGCCTGCAGTTATAGGTCCTGGCCCCACGTGATGTTGGACGATTCGCGTGACCAATTGCTTGAGGTCGCGCACGTTTCCAATGTAATCCCGCGTCAGGAGGTACTCATGGACAGCATCGTCAAGGTCCGGCGGGCTGCCAGGGCAGAGTTGATTGATGAAATGCTTCGCCAACACGGGTATGTCTTCACGCCGTTCGCATAACGGCGGCAAGTGACAAGTCCAGCTCGCAATCCGGTAATAGAAGTCACAACGAAACCGGCCGTGTATCTGTTCCTCATTAAGATTCCGATTGGTAGCGCACACCAATCGGAAATTAGTCTTGTGCCAGGAGTTCCCGCCAACTCGCTTATAAGACCGCTCCTGAACCACGCGTAGCAACTCGGCTTGTAGATTTAGCGGCAACTCCCCAACTTCATCCAGAAAAAGCGTGCCCCCATCAGCCAATGCAAAAGCCCCGTCGCGCGCTGAAACTGCCCCTGTAAAAGCGCCTCGTTCATGACCGAAGAATTCACTGCCGGAAAGCTCCGGCACAATCGTCGTACAGTCACAAACAACCACGTCGCGTTTGTTCTTTCGCGAGTCAAGAGTGTGGAACAGTTGAGCGAACAACTCCTTTCCGGTTCCGCTTTCCCCTGTGAGCAACACAGAAGAAGCCGTGAAATGCGCCACCTCTACGAGCTGCCGCAACGCGCGGATCCACGCCCAACTCTGACCCGCGAGATTTGCCTTCACCAACGGCGAACGGACAATTTCGTCCACCTTCTCCCAGCGCTCGAATCTTGCGGCAACTTCGTGCGCCGCATTACTCGAATGATCCCAGGCAAAGACGTCTGAGGCTCCAGCGCCAAGTAAACTCCAGATAGCGGCCGACTTGATCCGGGCGGGCAGCAGCCCGATGGCGATTACCCGTTCCACGCCTCGGCAACTAGCCTCACGGAGGAGATTAAAGAGTCGATCATTAATTTCGTCGAAGAAAACAATGCCGGGCCCGTGTAATGGAGGTGATTCGCAGGCGTAATGACGCAATCCTGCTTGAGTTAGCGCTGCGAGGATAGCGGCCTCTGGTTGCCGACCAGGGAACCAATGCCAGATTTCCATATCCATGCCTCCGGCAGAGAGTCACTGGGCGGCTCTTGCGTTCATTTCAAGAAATCGCTCGACGTAACATGCTCCTTTAGGTATGAAAAAAGCTGGCGAAATGTGTCGGAATGAAATTGAACTTAAGAAGGCAGGTTTTTTAGGTTGGAAAGAGATTTCTCTGGTGTTCTCTATGTCTCTGTGTTGATTATTCTTAGCCAAACTCACCACAGAGACACAGAGAGCACAGACCTGAACGATTGCGACGTTAATGACTCAGTTTCTACGTTAGGGAACCAGACGGAAAACGAACGGTGACCATGTAGAGCGTTGGAGTAAGGGAAACGTGCCGTACGGGGTGAAGTTTACTGAGAGGAAATTGGTAGGCGCGTGCGGATTTGAACCGCAGACCCCTACCGTGTCAAGGTAGTGCTCTACCCCTGAGCTACGCGCCTAAAAGGAAAGGAATTTTCAAGAACCAGTGGTCTCGGCCCAGCCTAAAGAGGGCTTACTGATGGGCAGCGCACATAGTAGCACAACCTCCGAAAGTTTCTCACGCGACCCTGTTCCGAGTTCAGAGTTCAGCCGTTAGACTGCTGTTTTGGAGTGAGCAAACAAAAGCTTGTCAGGCGAGCTTCTTGAGACGCGCTTCGTCAATTTGTATGCGGGCCTGGAAAGTGATCGTGGAGAGCAGTACCAGCACGCGCTCCGGATCGCGCAGTCGCTTCTCGAACACACCCATAAAACCGGTGAACGGACCACTCTCGATCAGAACTTTATCGTTCGGATTGAGTTCTTCACCGAGCCGCACAAACCCATTCTCTCCGATCCGCGCGCGGATAATTCCGATCAGTTCGTTATCGACCGGGATCGGCGCATCGCCAAAGCTGACGACGTGATGTATTCCTCTGGTGAAGCGAACCTTGTGAAGCAGATTTTTACAGTCGAACCTGGCGAAGATGTAACCGGGAAACAGCGGCTTGGGAACACGCGCCTGCCGCAATGGCGCCACGGTCCCGGAAGCCGCCGGCTTCGAGCGATTGCCGGCGACAGAAATCAAAGGACTGAACGTCTCGAGGCCCCACGCTCTTAAATTCTCATCAGCGCGACGCTCCTGCCGAGGGTGAGTATGGATCACATACCATCGCTCGGCGATATCGTCTTGAGTGATGGAATTAGTTAAATACGATTGCAGTGAGTTGGCCACACACGACATAACTCCTCCGCCTGTAAAGACTCGTATACGCCGTCGCGTAGATTCACGACTCGCAAACTACCTGTATTGGGAGGGGTAGGGCGCCTAGGCCTTAGGTTTCATGTGAAAGATTTTGTGAGGGCCAACAAGAGTCTGGACAGGACCCGTTCGGGTTCCCTTGGTTAGCCGCGCAAACTGCCCACGCGTTTGCTCCAGTGTTTACGCGAGCGGCATTTTTTCACCTGCCTCTGATTTCGTCAAGCTGTATTTACGTTGCAGTTGAGTTGTGACATTTTCTCCAAAAGTCGCTCTTTCACAGACAAGCTACACCACACAGATCGAATTCATTGACAGGCAAATTTTCACTCCATATAATGCCGCGCCTCGAATCCGCAGACACGCTGAATCTACCGTTGTGCAGCTCTGGCGCGACATGCGGTAGCTTTATCCCAGACACATTCAAATCCTCTCCATCGTACAACCAAATGCAACCAGATCTCTTGCAACAGCTATTCATCAATCCAAACAACGGCTCAGCGGCCAACGCCGACGAGATCACAAAGATCGTCAGTATTGCCGAAGCCTTCGCGCACACCGCGAGGATCACGACTGACGCGGATCTCGAAGCTCTGATGCAGGACTTTCAGGTGAGCAAGATTCCCGACGGCACGATGGACTTTGCGAGTTAT
>Ga0068864_100001635_pt1 | contig 18476 bp, 16 predicted proteins | sample KBSSwiS72_FD_66586 | JGI IMG/M metagenome (GOLD analysis project Ga0068864, IMG submission 66586) | Switchgrass rhizosphere microbial communities from Kellogg Biological Station, Michigan, USA - KBS Switchgrass S7-2 | ecosystem: Host-associated > Plants > Roots > Rhizosphere > Soil ... | reverse complement strand
CCGGGTGGTGATGGTGCCGCAGGACGGGTTCCTGTTCGACGCCTCGATCGCGGAGAACGTGCGGTTCGGCCGGCCCGAGTTGACCGATAGTCAGGTCACCACCGCCTTCACCGAGCTGGGCCTGGCCGACTGGGTGGACGGGTTGCCGGGTGGCCTCGGCACGGCGGTCGGCGAGCGGGGCGAGGCCCTGTCGGTCGGCGAGCGGCAACTGGTGTCGCTGGTGCGGGCGTACGTGGCCGACCCCGACCTGCTGGTGCTGGACGAGGCGACGAGCGCGGTCGACCCGGCCACGGAGGTGCGCCTGCAGCGCACGCTCGACGCGGTCACCCGGGGTCGCACGACGATCGCGATCGCGCACCGGCTGTCGACCGCTGAGTCGGCCGACGAGGTCATCGTGTTCGACGGCGGTCGGGTGGTGCAGCGCGGACCGCACGCCAGCCTGGTGACCGAGTCCGCCTCCGTGTACGGGCGGTTGCACGCCGCGTGGCAGGAGCAGACCAGGGCCTGACCGATCGGCACCCCCGATACGTAGCCCCGATCGGCCAGACCGATCGGTCGGCGCCGGTGTGGATGGGCGCTCGGCAAGCTCTCGCGCCGTCACCCGCGCGTACCGCCCGAATGGGCGCCCGCGCGCTTCGGTGGGCACGGTGGGGGGCCTCGGTCGGCCGAGTTTCGGGGCTCAGGCGAAACTCGGTGACTGCGGCGCCCCCACCGTGGCTATGCGGACTGGGACAGACGAATCAATCCGGGTGCAACGCCGCACCCACCGAGCGGTCAGCTTAAGCGAGCGGGGATGGCAGTCGGTTGCCCATTGCAACCATTAGAAAACCATGGAATAAATGGTCCTGTCATGCCGACCAGCACATCCCGCGGCCCGTCACGTAGCCCGCGAGGTCGGCCTTTCCTGCCCGCGGCCGCGGGTCCACCGGGAAAGGCCGGTCGTATCGCGTGGTTACTGCGGGTCAACCGACTCCTCGGAGAGAACGAGGAGTGGTTGCGCGCGTCCGCGTTCGCGGCGGCTTTCCCGGGCGGGAGCTACCCGGGCGGCGCCAGCGAGAGCACGGTGTCGCGGTGGGAGACCGGTGCCGGACGGGCGACGTTCCACACCGTGCGCCGGTACGAGGAGCTACTGGGGCTGCCCAACGGGACGCTGGTGGCGCCGGTGGACTACCTGCACCGGTATGTGGCACCGACCGGTCGATCCGCCCCGGGCCTGACCCGACCGGCGTCGCGCGACCGGTCCGCCGTTCCGTACCGCCGCATGGAGGAACTTCTCGACCGGGCCGGCCAGTCCGATCCGATGACCGGGGCCGACTGGGACGAGCTCACCGGTCACATGTCGGTGCGGCCCGACCTGGTGATCGTACCCAGTCGATTGTGGACAGGGCTGGCTCAGCGGTTGCTGGCCGAGATGATGGTCGCCGACGGGCTGGGTTGGATGCAGCGCTCCGAGGCCCTGCACCGGTTGATGGCCCACCCGGTCGGGCAGGCGGCCGCGGTGGCGGCGTGCGCCGACGCCATCGCCAACCCCGGCAACAACGTGTTCATCGAGCCGATGGCGATCCTCGACGCCAGCCTGCACCCCGATGCGAACCGGTTGGTACTGGCCGAGCTCACCCGGCCGACCAACGTGCGGACCCGCTACGGCGCGTTGCTCGCGTCTGTACGCAAGGTCCGCGACGGCCACTTCAACTCCGACCAGATGGTGGCCGTCCGCTCGGCCATCGATGACATCGTCACCGGCGGCGACGCGCACATGAGCACGGTGGCGCTCGCGGTCGACGTGCTGCGCCGGCTGCCGGCACCGGTACGGGCCGGGGCGAGCCGGCGCCTGCACCAGGTGCTCGCGGCCGACCGGACGCTCAGCGAGGTGATGTCGGCCGGCCGGCTGGCCACGTCGGCGTCGTCCGGGGTCGTGGTGAACCGGGTCGTGCAGGCCACGATCTCCGACGGTCTGCGGGAACCGCCCGGCTTCGTCGACGAGCTGCTGCCGACGCTCGTGGACGAGATGCTGTTCTCGCCGGTGCTCGACACCTCGCTGCTGGCCTCACTGCTCGTGCGGTCCAGCCCGTACGCTGCGCGCTTCGCCGGCGCCCTCGCCAGTGAGCTGGCCACCCCGCGGATCGTCGGTGACACGGCGCTGGCCTGCGCGATGCTCGGCACGCTGCGCAGCGTCGGACGCGCCGAACAGCGGCCCCTGGTCGAGCGGCTCGTGCTCGCGCCGGGTCTGCGCGGCGAGGTGACGCTCGCGGCCGTGTCCTGCCTGGCGCACGTCGGCGGCCGGAGCACGGACGAGTTCTGGGGCGAGGCCCTGTCGCGCCACGGCCGCGTGTGGCATCAGCACCGCAGCCGGTTGGCCGCGGACTCGCTCAGCACTCTCGTGTACGGGATGGGCGTCGCCCGCAACTTCAGCATGCTGACCCGGGTACGCGCCGATGACACGGCGCCGAACCCTGCTCGCGAAGCGGCGGCGTGGTGGCTCGCCCAGCCGGCCACCCACCTCGTCAGCGCTTGACCTTCCTGCGGGCCTCGTCGCCGGCCTCGTTGCCGGCATCGTTGTCGGCCTCGGGGACCGGCCCGGTCAGGTAGCGCTGGATCGTCGGCCCGACCATCGCCGCGAGGGTGGGAATGTCGGCGCTGGCCACGGGCTCGACCCGGATGACGTAGCGCATCATGATGAGCCCGGCGACCTGGCTGGCCACCAAACCACTGCGCAGGAGGCCGTCGACCGGGTCCAGGTGGAGCTCCTTGACGATCCGCTTGAGGATGCGGTTGACCACGAACTCACGCATCATCGCGGCGACCTGCTCGTTGCTGACCGCGCTGCGCAGCAAGGCGACGGCGGATTCACCAACGGGGGAGTCCCAGACCGACAGCATCGTCGCTACCAGGCGCTCGCCGAGGCCGTCCAACCCGCCAGCGAGGATCGGCGGGATGATCTCAGCCGGGTCCATCGGTGCCCGCATGGCCGCCAGGAAGAGCTGATCCTTCGTACCGAAGTAGTGGTGCACCAGGGCCGGGTCCACGCCGGCTCCGGCCGCGATCAACCGGATCGATGCGCCGTCGATGCCTCGTTCGGCGAACGCGGTACGGGCGGCGGCCAGGATCGCCTCCCGGGTGTCCTGGTTACCGGGTCGGCGGCCGGTGCGTCCCAACTGTTCTCCTCGGGTACCGAGGTGCCGGCCGCTGCGACCGGCACCTCGGGTTCAGTCGTTACGGCGTGCGGCGGCGCAGGGTCGCGGCGGCGAACACCAGCGCCAGGATGATGCAGCCGACCACCACGGTCAGGTCCCGCCACAGCAGATAGCTCGCGCCGGACTGCTGCAGCGCCTCCACCGAGTAGGTCATGGGCAGCGCCCGGCTGATGCCCTGCAGCCACCCGACCATGTGCGCCCGGTCCACGAAGAGCCCGCAGAGCAGCAGCTGTGGCACGACCACCACCGGCATGAACTGGACCGCCTGGAACTCGGTGCGGGCGAACGCGCTGAAGAACAGGCCGAGCGCCACCCCGAGTACCGCGTTGGCGATCGCGATGCCGATGACCTGACCGGGGCTGGCCGCCGTCTTCAGGTCGAGCAGCCAGTACGCGATCCCGGTCGCGATCGACGCCTGGACAGCGGCGGCGATGCCGAACGCGACGCCGTATGCGAACAGCAGGTCGAGCTTGCCCATCGGCGTGGTCAGCAACCGCTCCAGGGTGCCGCTCGTCCGTTCCCGCAGCATCGCGATGCTGGTGATCAGGAACATGATCACGAACGGGAAGACCCCTAGCATGATCAGCCCAACGCCGTCGAAGACGGGGTGGGCCTGCTTGAACATGTAGTACAGCAGGGTCAGCAGCAGGGGCGGCACCACGAGCAGCAGCGCTATGGTGCGGCGGTCGTGGCGCAGCTGGCTCAGGATCCGCCGGATGGTGCTGGCGAGGATGCGGGGGTTCATACCAGTTCCCTCTCCCGGATCAGGTGCAGGAACGCGTCTTCCAGATCGGTGGTGTGGGTGGCCTCCCGGATCGCGGCCGGAGTGTCGTCGGCGATCAGGTGGCCCTCGCGGATCAGCAGGAGCCGGTCACACCGGCCGGCCTCGTCCATGACGTGGCTGGACACGAGCACGGTCACGCCCGACGCGGCGAGCTCCCGGAACTGACGCCACAGGTCGTCGCGCAACACCGGGTCCTGTCCGACCGTCGGCTCGTCGAGGATCAGCACCCGCGGTCGGCTGACCATCGCGCAGGCCAGCGACGCCCGCGCCTTCTGACCGCCGGACAGGTCACTCACGAGCTGCTTGGCCGCGTCGGCCAGCCCGACCGCCTTGATCGTGGCGTCGGCGTCGGCGGCGGTCACGTTCTTGTAGAGAGACGCGAAGTAGTGCGCGTTCTCGCGCACCGTGAGGTCCGGGTACACGCTCGGCGCCTGGGTGAGATAGCCGATCTGGTGCCGCAGCGACGACGCGCCCGCTGGTGACCCGAGCACGGTCACCCGACCAGACTTCACCACCTGTACGCCGACCATGGCCCGCATCAGCGTGGTCTTGCCGCTGCCGCTCGGGCCGAGCAGGCCGGTCACACTGCCGGCCGGGATTTCACAGGTCAAGCCGTGCAGCACACGGCGCTTTCCGCGGTCGATCACGAGGTCGCGGACCTCGATCGCGGTCTCCATCGGACACCTCTTCCGCACTCCGGGGGATGAATTCAACAGCCGATGAACTCAACGCTAGGTGAGTTCTCGCCATCGCGCAAGCCCCGTTTCGGCGCTCGCCGATGCGAGATCTTGGTGGCAAGTGGCAGCTATAGCAACCATTTCGCGCCAAGATCTGCGATTGGCCGGCCGTGGACAGGCGGAGGGCCCGCCACCTGGTCCTAGGTGGCGGGCCCTCCGTTGGGCAAACCTTTAGAGCGACAGCATCCGGTCGAGCAGGCCGCGGTACCGGGCCAAAGCCTGGTCCAGCGCGCCCGCCTCAGGCTGTTCGGACTCGCGCCAGGCACCCGCGGCGGCGGTCTCAGCCGCCAGCGCCTGGTTGACCTCGGTAATCGCGTCAGTCACGACCACCTCGGCCTGGGCGACCGCCTCGATGGCGGCCTGGGTGAACTGAGCCTGCGCCGCGAGCATGCGTTCGCGAAGATCCGCGACGCGGGCGTCGGCCAGGATGTGGGCAGCGGTGTCCACATCGGACTCCGCAATGGGTACCGTCGCGACCTCGACGACGGTCATCTCGACGATGGCCGTCTCGCCGTCCGCGGACTCAGCGATCGCCACATCGACGACCTCGACCTCGACGAGGTCGCTCTCCGCGGCGGGTGCGGGTTCGGAATCCTCCGGCTCGCCGAAGGTGTCCTTCGGGTCCGATCCGGCCTCGCTGGGTTCGGTCTCCGCCTCGGCCACCTCGACGGTGTCGGCCTCGGCGACCGGGTCGGCGGTCTCGGCGTCAGCGTCGGCTTCGGCGGTCTCCGCCTCAGCTTCGGCCTCAGCGGCTTCCTCGGCAGCTTCGGCCTCAGCGTCGGCGGTCTCCGCCTCAGCTTCGGCCTCGGCAGCTTCGGCCTCAGCGTCGCCGGTCTCTGCTTCGGCTTCGGTGTCGGTTGCCTCGGCGGTGGCGTCAGCATCGGCCGTCTCCGGCTCTGCTTCTGCTTCAGCGGTTTCTTCGGCGGCCTCAGCGGTCTCCGCTTCGGCTTCGGGTTCGGCCGTCTCCGGTTCTGCGTCGGCTTCTGCGGTCGCTTCGGCGTTCTCGGCGTCAGCTTCGGCCGTCTCCGGCTCTGCTTCGGCCTCCGCGTCCGTCGTTTCGGCTTCGGCTGCCTCCGTTTCGGCGGCCTCGGGCTCGGTTGCTTCTTCGGTGCCTTCGGCGGTGTCGGTGGCTTCGGCCTCTGGCTCGGCTTCGGCGTCAGCGTTCTCGGCGTCAGCTTCGGCCGTCTCCGGCTCTGCTTCAGCCTCCGCCTCCGCGTCCGCGTCCGCCGTTTCGGCTTCGGCTTCGGCTTCGGCTTCGGCAGCCTCCGCTTCGGCGGCCTCAGGCTCGGTTGCCTCTTCGGTGGTGTCGGTTGCTTCGGCCGTTTCCTGTTCGGTTTCGGCCTCGGCGTCGGCGTTCTCTGCGGTTTCGTCGGCGGCCTCAGCGTCGTCTGCTTCGGCGTCGGTGGTGTCGTCGGCAGCGGCTTCGGCCGTCTCGGACTCGGCGTCCTCGGTGGCTTCGGCTGTGTCGGAAGCTTCGGTGGGTTCGGCAGTTGCTTCGGCTTCGGCCTCCGTGGAGGCTTCGGCGTCGGTCGAGGCTTCGGCCTCGGTCGATGTTTCGGTGTCGGTTGCCTCGGCCTCGGTCTCGACGGCGGTGTCGGACTCGGCGTCGGTGGTGGCTACGGCCTCCGCCTCGACTTCAGCGGCGGCGTCCGCTTCCGGCTCGGCGGCTTCGGCCTCGGTGGCCGTTTCCGCTTGTGCGGCAACGGTTTGTGCGGTGACGGCGACGTCGACCTCCGCGTCTTCGGTGTGGTCCGCCGACGGGCGGGTGTCCGCCGGCGCTGGGTCGGTCGCCACGAGCAGGCCAGTCTCGGCTGCTTGCGGGCCGGACAGACCCTCTGGTTCGTGCATGTTCCTCCTCCGTCCGTGCTGCGACCGTGCGGTCGGTCGCGACTTGGTTGAAACCTGGTCAAACCCGACCAATGACCGCGCGACCTGGCAACAGGCCGACGAGGCCGTAGATCGGGCCAACTGGGAAGAGAGCTCGCGCCAGAAAACGGCGCGCACCAAAGGTATCGCCATGGGGACGACATGCCATAGCCCTCAAATCGGGCGTGTCTAGGCGACTTTGGGCCAAGGTCTTCGATGAGGAAGAATCTGGAGCCGTGACGAACGCGATCGCACCCACGGAAGTCACCTGGAACGAGGCCGGTCTGGTCCCGGCGATCGTCCAGCGGCACGGCACGGGCGAGGTGCTGATGTTCGCGTGGATGAACTCCGAGGCGCTGCACCTGACCCTCACCACGGGACGGGCGACCTACTTCTCCCGCAGCCGTGGCAAGCTCTGGGTCAAGGGCGAGACCTCGGGGCATCACCAGTACGTGCGGTCGGTGTCGCTGGACTGTGACGGCGACGCAGTTCTCGTACAGGTGGATCAGGTCGGACCGGCCTGCCACACCGGTGCGCCCTCATGCTTCTTCACCCCGCTCGATACGTACCAGGGAGAGCCCAAGTGACCACCGGCGTCGTCGCTCCCGACGAGAAGACGTTCCTGGAGCTGGCGCGGGCGCACCGGGTCATCCCGGTGACCCGGCGACTGCTCGCCGACGGCGAGACCCCGGTCGGGGTCTACCGCAAGCTCGCCGGTGGACCGGGCACGTTCCTGCTGGAGTCGGCCGAGCATGGCGCCGCGTCGGGTGGCACCGCATGGTCGCGCTACTCGTTCATCGGCGTGCGCAGTATGGCCACGCTGACCGAGCGGGACGGGAAGGCCGTCTGGCTGGGCACGCCGCCGGCCGGGGTGCCGACGTCCGGTGATCCGATCAGCGTGCTGCGCGAAGCGGTCCGCCTGCTCTCCGGCGACGGCCAGCCGGCGACCGGGGTGTCGCTGCCGCCGCTGACGGGCGGGCTGGTCGGCTACCTCTCCTACGACGTGGTGCGCCGGTTCGAGAAGTTGCCCGAGCTCGCCAACGACGACCTGAAGGTGCCCGAGCTGGGCATGGTGCTCGCCACCGACCTGGTCGTGCTGGACCACTTCGAGGGCTCGGCGATGCTGGTGGCGAACGCGATCCTGCCGCCGAAGGCGAGCCGGGCCGCCGCGGCGGCCGCCTACCACCAGGCGATCGGGCGCCTGGACGCGATGACCACCGCGCTGTCCCGGCCGACCCCGCCGATGGTATCCACAGTGGACAATCCGGGCGTCGGCCGGTTTGTCTCCCGTACCCCCGAAGGGTTGCACCCGAAGGCGGTGGAGACCGCCAAGGAGGACATCAAGGCCGGCGAGTGCTTCCAGATCGTGGTGGCGCAGCGCTTCGAGCGGCCGACCGACGCCGACCCGCTGGACATCTACCGGGTGTTGCGGTCGACCAACCCCAGCCCGTACATGTATCTGTTGCGCTTTGACGGGTTCGACATCGTGGGCTCGTCCCCGGAGGCCCACCTGAAGGTCACCCGGCGCCGGGCGCTGCTACACCCGATCGCCGGCACCAGGTGGCGCGGGCAGACGGCCGAGGAGGACGCGCGCCTCGCGGCCGAGCTGCTGGCCGACCCGAAGGAGCGGGCCGAGCACGTGATGCTGGTCGATCTCGGCCGCAACGACCTCGGTCGGGTCTGCAAGGCCGGCACGGTCGAGGTGCCCGAGTTCGCCACCATCGAGCGGTACAGCCACGTGATGCACATCGTCTCCACCGTCGTCGGCGAGCTCCGCGACGACCGCAGCGCGTTCGATGCGCTCGAGGCGACGTTCCCGGCCGGTACGCTCTCCGGCGCGCCCAAGGTGCGGGCCATGGAGATCATCGAAGAGCTGGAGCCGACCAGGCGCGGCATCTACGGCGGGATCGTGGGCTACTTCGGCTTCAGCGGGGATCTCGACACCGCCATCACGATCCGGACCGCCCTACTGCGGGACGGCACCGCCTATGTCCAGGCCGGCGGCGGCATCGTGGCCGACTCGGATCCGGCGGCCGAGGAGCAGGAGACCCGCAACAAGGCGGCCGCCGTGCTCGCCGCCATCGCCGCCGCCGAGACCCTGAAGCCGGCCCGATGAGCGAGCCAGTGCAGAGCGAGCCCACGAAAGCACCACGCGGCCCCCGCTACGTCGAGGGGTACCGGCCGAAGACCCGCCGCCTCAACCCGCGCCAGCAACTGGTGGCCGTGGTCGTCGGCACGGTCGTGGCCGCGTCGGTGGCGCTGTTCGCCGCCTCGCGCACGTGGCTGGTACGCACGACGCCGCGGGCCGACCCGGCGCCGCCGTTGGTCGAGAACGTCTCCGGCGCGACCATGGTCCGGTTGCTGCCGGCGCTCGCCCTGGTCGCCCTCGCTGGGGCCGGTGCGATCGTGGCGACGCGCGGCAGATGGCGCTCGGTGGTCGGCGTCGTGGTCACCGCGGCCGGTCTGGCGATCATCCTGCTGCAGCGTGCGCCAGCGGAGACGGTCGGGATCGCCTCCGGTTGGGTGCTGGTCGTGGCGCTGTGCGGAGTCGTCATCGCGGTTGCTGGAGCGTTCACTCTCCGTAACGGCACGAAGTGGCCGACGATGGGTGCCCGGTACGAGCGTCCGGCTCCGGCCGGGCCGCCCGGGGTCCACTCCACACCGGATGGAGCGTCCGGGTCCGACGACCGGACCGACGGGTCCGACCTTCCGGACGATCCGCCCGCGGCGACCTCTCACATCGGGGACACAGGCTGGTGGGACGCGATCGATCGCGGTGAGGATCCGACCAAAGACTGACTTGTCGGTTCCGTTCCATACGTACGACTATGTCGGTATTTCGATGCTGGCGCACCGTGCGGTGCCGCAGTCAAGGCACGGCCCGATTACGGCTTGGTAATTCCTGATCCGCAGGGCTATCCAATGCTTGACACGCTTCTGAGGTGCACCTACGTTCAGCGCGAGTACACGGAGTGCTCACTGTCTGTGTAGTCGCAGGGCGGCGGCGGTGCAATTCGTCGGCGTCGATCCGGCGACCGGGACACCGCGTGGAAACGTTCGTTGCACGACCCCAACACCCTGGGCTGAGCCGACCGGTCGGCTCACCCGGAGGCCGGCCAGTCCGTCACGAGTGGACTGGTTCGTCCGCCGCCTCACAACGGCCGATGGACCTGTTCCGCTCCCGGGTACGTCCGGTCGACCCCAACCGGGTAAAGGAGCGAGAGGAAGTATATGAACAGGCGGATCATGGCAGTCGGCGCGATCGCCATTGTGGCGCTCGCGGCCAGCGCGTGTGGTGGTGGCGGGACCACCAACAACGCGTCCGACAAGACCCTCATCGTCGGCGTTGACCTGCCGTTCCAGGGGTCGTCGAAGGACTCGTCCGACGACGCGTGGAACGCGATGAACCTCTACCTGGAGCAGGTTGGCGGCAAGGCCGGCAACTACAAGGTCGCCCTCAAGAAGTACGACGACTCGACGGCCGCCAAGGGCGCCTGGGACGACGCGACCTGCAAGGCGAACGGCTCTGCCCACGTGGCCAACACCGATGAGGTCGCGGTCATGGGTACGTTCAACTCGGGTTGCGCCAAGCTCGAGACCCCGGTGCTCAACGCGGCTCCGGACGGCCCGATGCTGATGGTGTCGCACGCCAACACCAACGTGGGTCTGACCAAGACCTGGGACACCGGCGAGCCGGCCAAGTACTTCCCGACCGGCAAGCGCAGCTACGCCCGCGTGGTCACCACCGACGACGTGCAGGGCCCGGCGGACGCGCAGTTCGCGGCCAAGGAGCTCAACGTCAAGAAGGTGTACGTCCTCAACGACACCGAGACCTACGGCCAGGGTGTTGCCAAGACCTTCCGCGACGAGGCTGTCAAGCAGGGCCTGACGGTCGTGGGTGAGGACTCCTGGAAGAAGTCCGACGCCAACTACACCGCCCTCATGGGCAAGATCAAGGCGTCCGGTGCCGACCTCGTGTTCTTCGGCGGCATCTTCGACAACAACGGTGGCCAGCTCACCAAGGACAAGGTGGCCGTGCTCGGCCCGAACAGCGGCGCGGTCAAGCTGATGGCGCCGGACGGCTTCACCGGTTACCCGGACTTCCTGAAGCTGACCGAGGCCGACGGTGCGTACCTCAGCTTCGCCGGTCTGTCGACCGACCCGCTGAAGGCCGCTGGTGGCGTGCCGGCGAAGTTCCTGGCCGACTACAAGACCAAGTACGGCGCGGACCCGCGTAGCCCGTACGCCCTCTACGGCGTCCAGGCCCTGCAGGTCATCCTCGCCGCGATCGCCAAGTCGGACGGCACCCGCAAGGGCGTCCGCGACCAGGTCTTCGAGGGCTCGGGCATCTCGATCCCGCAGAGCCAGGCGGTCATCGGCAAGGCCATCACGATCGACCCGGCGACCGGTGACGTGAACGCGAAGGACATCACGATCGAGCTCGTCAAGGGTGGCGCGGAGACCTTCTTCAAGGCCCAGAGCGTCGCGTAACGACCGTGGAGCACTAAGCCCGGTGTGGCGTGTCCTGCAAGGGGCACGCCACACCGGCGCCTTTCGGTAGACCCCGGTCCGCCCAGTCGAGGAGCACCATGACCACTCTCCCCTTCATCGGATCCATCCTGGCGCCGCAGCGCACGGCGGCGCGGGCACAGAAGATCCTGTTGTACAGCTCGGCCCTCCTGCTCTGCATCGGGGTGGCGATCTGGCTCGTCACGGCCTTCATCAAGAACCCCACGCTGTTCCTCACCTCGACCGTGGTGGGCCTGCAGAACGGCGCTCTCTACGCGCTGGTGGCCCTCGGCTACACCCTCGTGTACGGCATCATCGAACTGATCAACTTCGCCCACGGTGACCTGTTCATGCTCGGCACGCTCTTCGCCGCGTTCATCACCACCTCGGTGTTCGGGGTGCTGAGCAACGGGGCCAGCGTCGCCGGCTGGTTCATCTTCGCCGTCTCGCTCGTCGCCTGTGTGGCGTTCTGCGGCTCCATCAACGTGGCGATCGAGTTCGTCGCGTACCGCCGACTACGCCGGGCACCCAAGCTCGCCCCGCTGATCACCGCGGTCGGCATGAGCTTCATCCTGCTGTTCATCGGCCTGACCTGGAACGGCTCGCAGCCGCTGGCCAACTGGAAGAGTGTGCTGCCGCAGGGCGCCATGTTCCTCGGCGGCGTGCGGATCGAGTACAAGGCCTTCTTCGTCATCGGCATCACGGGGCCGCTGCTGCTGCTGATGACCTGGATCGTCACCAAGACCCGTACCGGCAAGGCGATGCGCGCGGTCGCGCAGGACCAGGACGCGGCCCGCCTGATGGGCGTCAACGTGAACCGGATCATCTCGTTCACCTTCGCCCTCGGCGGCGGCCTCGCCGGCGCGGCCGGCCTGCTGTACGAGCAGGTCATCGGAACCACGGTGTACAACCTGGGCTTCCAGTTGGGTCTGATCGCCTTCACCGCGGCCGTGCTCGGCGGCATCGGCAGCCTCACCGGCGCCGTGCTCGGCGGTGTCCTCATTGGACTGATCAAGGCCCTCAACGAGGGCGTCGGCCTCGGCCAGAACTGGGGCGAGACGGTGGTCTTCACCATCCTGATCCTGGTGATGGTGTTCCGGCCGACCGGTCTGCTCGGCTCGTCGCTCGGGGAGAAGGTGTAGCCATGGCCGCCGATCTCGCCACCGTGACCCCACCGGTGCGACCCGAGCGCCGGCTCCGGATCAGGCCCGGCATGGGCTGGCCGCTCGGCCTGCTCGTCGCCGCCGTCGTGTACTTCATCTACGCGTACCTGGACCGGTACTTCCGTGGATCCATCCCGTCCGGGCTGCACAACTTCGGCACGGACTGGCTGCCGATCATCAAGATCAACGAAGCGCTGGTGTACGTGCTGGCGGCGCTGGGCCTGAACGTCGTGGTCGGCTACGCGGGCCTGCTCGACCTGGGTTTCGTGGCGTTCTGGGCCATCGGCGGGTACACCGCCGGCTGGCTGATGACCGACAAGATCTCCGGGCTGAACTTCCACTTCCTGACCGCGAAGTTCACCGACGACCACAAGATCGTGGGCATCCACATCAGCTGGTGGATCGTCCTGATCGCGGCCGCGCTGGTCTGTGCCCTGGCCGGCGTGCTCATCGGCGCCCCGACGCTGCGGCTGCGCAGCGACTACCTGGCGCTGGTCACGCTCGGCTTCGGCGAGATCATCCCGGAGGCGTTCTACAACGGCGACAACATCGCCGGCCACAACCTGACCAACGGCACCCAGGGCATGCAGCCCCTCGACTACGTGCGGTTCTTCACCTTCGACAAGACCGGCAAGCTGGTCTGGGGCGACCTGGACGCGTTCGCCGACATCTCGCGGTTCTTCATCTTCTGCGGGCTGACCGCGCTGGTCATCTTCGCCTCGCTGCGACTGCGTGACGGCAAGCTCGGCCGGGCCTGGCTGGCCATCCGCGAGGACGAGCTGGCGGCGAGCTCCATGGGCGTACCGCTGATGCGTACCAAGCTCTCCGCGTACGGCATCGGAGCGGTGGCCGGCGGCATCGCCGGCGCGGCCTTCGCCGTGCACGTGGACGCGGTGCTGCCGGACCGGTTCCGGTTCGACATCTCCATCACGCTGCTGGCGATGGTCGTGCTGGGTGGCATGGGCAACGTCTGGGGTGTGACGATCGGCGCGCTGGTGCTGGCGTGGACCAACTCCACCGCGCTGCCCAACATCCAGAGCTCGCTGGACGAGTCCGGCTCCGCCAACGGCGTCGGCATCGGCCTCGCGGTGCTCGGTGTGCTGGTTCTCGCCGCCGGCATCGCCTGGTTTGTGAGCGCCCGCAAGGGGCTTATATTCATCTATCTCGGCGTGATGATCGCCACGATCGGCATCCTGCTCCGGATCAAGGGTCCGGGGCTGAGCTTCCAGTTCTTCGTCTTCGGCTGCGTGCTGCTGCTGATGATGCTGTTCCGGCGGGAGGGTCTCATCCCCGAGGCCCGCACGCGGCTGGTGCTGCGCGAGCCGGGGCGGACCGAGGCTGAGGCGCTCGGGGCCGACATGGAGGCCGAGGCGCCCGAGTTGGAGGCGCTGTCGGACCCGATCGTGCATGCCGCCGGGACCACCCCCACCGGACCCACCGACAGGACGACGCTGTGACCACGTCCCTCAACGCCCCCGTCTCGCCGGTGACCGGTACCGCCGGCCCGGCCCTGCAGGCCACGGACATCACGGTGAGCTTCGGCGGTCTGGTCGCGGTCAACCGGGTCAGCTTCACGATTCCCCGCGGCGGGATCGTCAGCCTGATCGGGCCCAACGGCGCCGGCAAGACGACGTTCTTCAACGCGCTCACCGGGCTCTACCAGGTCGCTGAGGGCAAGGTCGAGCTCGACGGCCGCGACATCACCGGCATGCCGGCTCATAAGATCGCCGCTCGCGGCATGGCCCGGACCTTCCAGAACATCCGCCTCTTCGGCCTGATGACGGCCGAGGAGAACGTGAAGGTCGCGATGCACCAGCACCTCAAATCGAACGTGTTCAGCACGATCCTGCGGACCCCGTGGCAGCGCCGCGAGGAGCGGGAGGCGCACGACGCGGCGCTGGAGCTGCTCGACTTCGTCGGGATCGGCAAGACCGCCGGGGAGTACGCGCGCAACCTCTCCTACGGCGACCAGCGGCGGCTGGAGGTGGCGCGGGCACTCGCGCTGCGCCCGTCCGTCCTGCTGCTGGACGAGCCGACTGCCGGCATGAACCCGCGGGAGTCGGCCATCTTCACCGAATTCGTACACCGGGTACGGGACGAGAAGCAGGTCTCCGTCCTGCTCATCGAGCACGACATGAGCGTGGTCATGCGGGTGTCCGAACGGATCACCGTGCTGGACCGCGGCGAGAAGATCGCCGAGGGCGGCCCGGACGATATCCGTGCCAACGACCGGGTCATCGAGGCGTACCTGGGCAAGTCGGGGATGGAGAACGGTCGATGACCATGCTGGCAGTGGATGACATCCACGTCTACTACGGCAACATCGCCGCGCTGAAGGGACTGTCGTTCAAGGTCGAGCAGGGCGAGATCGTCACCCTGCTCGGCTCGAACGGAGCCGGCAAGTCGACCACCCTGCGCACCATCTCCGGCCTGCTGCGGCCGCGCCGTGGCTCGCTCGCGTTCGAGGGCAAGCGCCTGGATGGGGTGCAGGCGCACGACGTGGTCGGGCTCGGCATCGCGCAGTCCCCCGAGGGCCGGCGCATCTTCCCGCGGATGACCGTGAGCGAGAACCTCGACCTCGGCGCGTACCTGCGCAAGGACACGGCCGGCATCGCCCAGGACCGGGAGAACGTGCTCGAGCTGTTCCCCCGGCTGCGCGAGCGGATCGGGCAGAAGGCGGGCACGATGTCCGGCGGCGAGCAGCAGATGCTCGCCGTGGCGCGGGCCCTGATGGCCCGGCCGAAGCTGCTGCTGCTGGACGAGCCGTCCATGGGTCTGGCGCCCGTACTGGTGGATCTGATCTTCGACACGATCTCGCGCATCCGCGAGCAGGGGACCACGGTGCTGCTCGTCGAGCAGAACGCCCTCGCCGCGCTGCGGGTGGCCGACCGGGCGTACGTGCTGGAGTCCGGCTCACTGAAGCTGGCCGGAACCGCGGCCGAACTGGCGAAGGACCCCGAGATCGTCAAGGCCTATCTGGGCGGCTGAGGATCCATCGGGCCGGCTCGATCTCCATTTCGCGACGCTCGCGGAGCGGAATCGAGCATTCAGTTTCGCTGGTACGGGCAACGCTGCTGGGTGGCGGCTGGATTATGCCCCAGCCCATGAAGTGAGGAGCGCCATACCCCGCACCCAACGCGGTTCGGCGGTGGCCCTACCATCGGCCGCATGAAACCCGGAGTTCGGCCGCCGCAATCCGCCACACGGTCGGACCATTTGGGCCGGCGTGAGATCTTGCCGATAGCCCAACGGGGCATGCGAAAGGGGACGGCGAGGTGACAGTTCTCGACGAGATCCTCGACGGTGTACGGGAGGACCTGGCCGGCCGCCAGGCTCAGGTGCCGTTGGACGAGATCCGTGAGGCCGCCGCCGCGGCGCCGGCCCCGTTGGACGCATACGCGGCGCTGCGGGCGCCCGGCGTCGGCGTCATCGCCGAGGTGAAGCGGGCCTCGCCGTCGAAGGGTCAGCTCGCCGAGATCGCCGACCCGGCCGAACTGGCCCGCGAGTACGCCGCCGGCGGCGCCCGCTGCGTGAGCGTGCTGACCGAGGGTCGGGTCTTCGGCGGCTCGCTCGCCGACCTGATCGCGATCCGGGCCGCGGTCGCGTGTCCGGTGCTGCGCAAGGACTTCATCATCTCCAGCTACCAGGTGCACGAGGCCCGGGCGCACGGCGCCGACCTGGTGCTGCTGATCGTGGCCGCGCTGGACCAGAACCAGCTCATGGGCCTGCTGGAGCGGGTCGAGTCGCTCGGCATGACCGCCCTCGTCGAGGTGCACACCGAGGAGGAGGCCGACCGCGCTCTTGCGGCCGGTGCCCGGGTCATCGGGGTCAACGCGCGCAACCTGGCCACCCTCGAGGTCGACCGCAGCGTCTTCGAACGCATCGCGCCCGGCCTGCCCAACACGGTCGTGAAGATCGCCGAATCGGGCGTACGCGGGCCGCACGACCTGATCCGGTACGCGGCCGCCGGCGCCGACGCGGTACTGGTCGGCGAGGGCCTGGTCACCCAGAAGAGCCCGCGCGACGCGGTCGCCGAGCTGGTCACCGCGGGCAGCCACCCCGCAACGCCGCGGCCGGTTCGCTGATGGAGCCGTCTGACGCGCTGCTCAGCGCGACCGGCCTGTTGCCCGACGCGACCGGGCACTTCGGCCGCTACGGTGGTCGCTTCGTGCCGGAGGCGCTCGTGAAGGCGCTGGACGAGGTGGACGCGGCATACCGGCACGCCCAGGCCGATGAGGCGTTCCAGGCGGAGCTGCACCGGCTGTCGCGCGACTACGCGGGACTGCCGAGCCTGCTCTACGACGCCACCCGGCTGTCGGAGGTGGCCGGCGCGCGCATCCTGCTCAAGCGCGAGGACCTCAACCACACCGGCGCGCACAAGGTCCGCAACGTGCTCGGGCAGGGGCTGCTCGCCTCTCGCATGGGCAAACCGCGCCTGATCGCCGAGACAGGAGCCGGCCAGCACGGCGTCGCTAGCGCCACCGTGGCCGCGCTGTTCGGCCTGGAGTGCGTGGTGTACATGGGCGAGGAGGACACCCGGCGGCAGGCGCTCAACGTTGCTCGGATGCGGCTGCTCGGCGCCACGGTCGTCCCCGTCGTGACCGGGTCGCGCACCCTGAAGGACGCGATCAACGAGGCGCTGCGGGACTGGGTGACCAATGTGGACACCACGTACTACCTCTTCGGCACGGTCGCGGGCCCGCACCCGTTCCCGGTCATGGTGCGCGACTTCGCCCGCGGCATCGGCGTCGAGGCCCGGCAGCAGGTGCTCGACCTGACCGGGCGGCTGCCGGACGCGGTGTGCGCCAGCGTCGGCGGCGGCTCCAACGCGATCGGCATCTTCCACGCCTTCATCCCGGACAGCGGGGTCGCGCTGTACGGGTTCGAGGCCGGCGGCGACGGATTCGACACCGGCCGGCACGCGTCGAGCATCACCGCCGGCGCGGTCGGCGTCCTGCACGGCAACCGCACCTACGTGCTGCAGGACGAGGACGGTCAGACCATCGAGTCGCACTCGATCTCGGCCGGACTGGACTACCCGGGTGTGGGGCCGGAGCACGCGTACCTGCACGACACCGGACGCGCCACCTACGAGCCGGTCTCCGACGCGGAGGCGATGGACGCGTTCGCTCTGCTGTGCCGGACCGAGGGCATCATCCCGGCGATCGAGAGCGCACACGCCCTCGCGGGGGCGCTGCGGGTGGCGAAGCAGCTGGGGCCCGAGGCGGTCATCGTGGTGAACCTGTCCGGGCGCGGCGACAAGGACGTGGAGACGGCCGGGAAGTGGTTCGGGGTCCTGTGAGCGTCAGCGTCGTGTTCGAGAAGGCCCGGTCGGAGGGGCGCGCCGCCCTGGTCGGCTACCTGCCGGCCGGATTCCCCACCGTGGCCGGCGGCCTGGCCGGGGTGCGCGCGCTCGCCGAGTCCGGGGTCGACCTGGTGGAGGTCGGCTTCCCATACTCCGATCCGGTCATCGACGGCCCGGTCATCCAGCGGGCGAGCGAGATCGCCCTGGCCAACCGGGTGCGCCCCGCGGACGTGTTCGCCACGGTCGCCGCGGTGGTCGAGGCCGGCGTGCCGGCGGTCGTGATGACGTACTGGAACCTGATCGAGCGCTACGGCGTGGACCGGTTCGGCCGTGACCTCGCCGCCGCGGGCGGGTCCGGGCTGATCACGCCGGACCTGATCCCGGAGGAGGCGGGCGAGTGGATCGCCGTCTCCGACGAGCACGGGCTGGACCGGGTCTTCCTGGTGGCGCCGTCGTCGACCGACGCCCGGATCGCGCGCACGGTCGCGGCCTGCCGCGGGTTCGTCTACGCGGCCAGCGTGATGGGCGTGACCGGGGCTCGCGACGCCACCTCGGTCCTCGCGCCGGCTCTCGTCGCACGGGTACGCGCGGCCGCCGGCTCGCTCCCGGTCGGGGTCGGGCTGGGCGTGCGGGACGGCGCGCAGGCGGCGGAGGTCGGCGCCTACGCCGACGGGGTCATCGTGGGCAGTGCGCTCGTGAAGTGTCTGCTGGACGCGCCAAATGAGGCGGCCGGGCTGGACGCGCTCCGGTCGTTGACCGCGGACCTGGCCTCCGGGGTGCGGCGCTCCGCGCGTTCTTAAGGCTTTGGCTCAGGCGTTCGTCGCCGCGAGCGCGGGCTCGGCGGGGTCGAGCGCGTCCGGGCTCTCCGGCTCCGGACTGCGATGAACCTCACGCAGCACGCCGGAGCGCCCGGCCAGG
>Ga0068864_100001634_pt1 | contig 18477 bp, 14 predicted proteins | sample KBSSwiS72_FD_66586 | JGI IMG/M metagenome (GOLD analysis project Ga0068864, IMG submission 66586) | Switchgrass rhizosphere microbial communities from Kellogg Biological Station, Michigan, USA - KBS Switchgrass S7-2 | ecosystem: Host-associated > Plants > Roots > Rhizosphere > Soil ... | reverse complement strand
CGCCTTCGGCCACGTTGTGGGTGTCGGCGAACAGCGCGCGCATCGCATCGGCAACCTGCGCATCGGTGACGGCGATCACGTCGTCGACCTCGCGCAGGATGATCTCCAGCGCCTGCTCGTCGGGCACTCGGCAGGCCATGCCATCGGCGAGCAGCGTGGTGACCGGAGCCTCGATGACGCGGCGGGCGCGAAACGACTGTTGATACGCCGTCGCGTGGGCCGAGACGACACCGATGATGCGCGTCGTCGCACCGACGTGTGCGCGAGCTGCGGCACAGGCGCACACGCCCGAACCCTGCCCGATCGGCACGAACACGGCCTCGGGCGCGTAGCCGGGCGCGAACGACTCGAAGAATTCGATCCAGTACGTGGCCACGCCGCGCACGAGATCTTGGTGGAAGGACGGCACCATGTGCAGCCCATGCCGCCGCGCGAGCACGCCGGCGTGCTCGCGCGCTTCCTGGAAGTCGTCGCCATGCTCGATCAGTTCGACGCCGAGCGCGCGCATCGCCGCGTTCTTCTCGACCGAGTTGCCGTGCGGCACGACGATCGTCGCCTGCAGGCCGTGCCGCAGGGCCGCGTAGCCGACCGACTGGCCGTGATTGCCGCGCGTCGCGCTGATCACGCCGTTCAGGGTCGGTTCGCGCCGGCGCAACGCATCGAAGTACACCAGGCCGCCGCGCAGCTTGAACGCGCCCACGGCCGTGTGGTTCTCGTGCTTGACCCAGACTTGCGCGCCGACGCGCCGGTCCAGCAGCGGCCAGCGCTGTTGCGGTGTGGGGGGAACGGCTTCGCGCACGATGCGCATCGCCTCGGTCAATTGAGTGTGCTCGAACATGACGAATGGGAAGTCAAGAGGACATGGACGGAACAGCGGCGTTCAACATCAGCGCGACACGGCCGCGCGGGCTCTCCAATTCGACGTCGACACGTTCCTGCGTCGCGCTCATCGACGCGAGTCGCACCTCGCTCGCCGACAGCGCATCGGTCGGGTGCGGGCCGAGCCATTGGATCAGCGCCGGCGCGGCGCCGCCCTGCGGACGCCGGCCGTCGTCGCGCACGGTGATGCGCCAGCGCAGCGCGCCGCGCTGCGCGTCGATGACTCGGCCGCCGTCGATACCCTCGGCGAGCATCGCTGCATGGGCGGCCGCGATGTCGTCCACGCGCGCCACCCAGTGCACGAGTTGCGGCGCCGCGGCCAGCCGCTGCTGCAGCGCTGCATCGTCGAGATCGAACCATCGCGCCCGGCCAGGCTCCGGCAGTGACGGATCGATCGCGATGATCTCGAGGTACGCGCGCGGATGGCGCGGCGTCGAGATGTCGAGCACGCGGTTGTGCGTGCCCATGAACACATGCTGACCGCCTGCGCTCGGCCGCGCGCCGAGCGTCGCCTCGCACCACGCCACGCCCTGCTCGAGCGTGCGCGCCGCGACGACGAGATGATCGAGCACGTGCGGGGGCATCGACATCAGAGCGCGACCTCGCCGCGCACGCAACTCACGCTGCCACCGCCGATCCAGATCGTGTCGCCCTCGCGCGCCACGTGCACGCGCCCGGCACGCTGCAGCTTCGCGCCTTGCGCCGCGACATAGCGATCGGGGGCGACGCCGCTGCCGATCAGCCATTGCGCGAGACTCGCGTTCAAGCTGCCGGTGACCGGATCTTCATAGCCCGGCCCTTCGCCGATCAAGGCCCGAACCTCGAACTGCGCGTCGCTGGCGCCGACGGCATGCGCGCCGACGACGCCGAGCTTGAGCCCGCGCAGCGCCAACCAATCGGGCGCCAGACCGAGCACGACATCGGCCGAGGCCAATCGCACGGCGCACCAGCCCGGGCCGTTGTCGACCCACTGATGCCCGAGGATCTCATTCGGCTGCAATCCGAGCGCATTGCGGATTTGCGCCAGCGTCTCGTCCTCCAATGCACCGGTGCGCAGGCGCGGCGGAGCGGCAAACGCGAGCCGCCCGCCGCTGCGCCGCACGCGGATCAAGCCCGCGGCGCATTGCTGAACGACGGTGTCGCCATGGCGCGGCGTGCCGCCCGCTTCGAGCCAGGCGTGACAGCTGCCGAGCGTCGGATGACCAGCGAACGGCAATTCGCGGTGCGGCGTGAAGATACGGACGCGGTAGTCCGCCGTCGCGTCGGTCGGCGGCAGCAGGAACGTCGTTTCGCTCAAGTTGGTCCAGCGTGCGAACGCCTGCATCTGCTCATCGCTCAGGCCTTGCGCATCGTGAACGACGGCGAGCGGATTGCCCAGCAGCGGCGCGTCGGTGAAGACGTCGACCTCGGTGTAGCGCCGTGTCATGGCAGCGCGTCCCTCAGCGTCTGCGCGAGCAGTTCAACGCCACGCTCGATCTGTGCGGGAGAGACGGTGACGAACGACAGGCGCAAGGTGTTCTCCCTGGGATCGGACGCGAAGAAGGCGCCGCCGGGCACGTAGGCCATGCCGCGCTCGACCGCCTTCGGCAGCAGCGCGACAGCATCGAGGCCCTCGGGCAGCTCGACCCAGAAGAACATGCCGCCGCTGGGCACCGTCCAGCGGCAGCCGGCGGGCATGTGCGCTTCGAGCGCCGCACGCATCGCGTCGCGCTGCGCCTTGTAGCGGGCGCGGATCGTCGGCACGTGATCGTCGAGAAAGCCGTCACGTATCACTTGATGCACGACGCGCTGGTTGAAGCCGGGCGTGTGCAGGTCCGCTGCCTGCTTGGCCTGCAGCAGTTTCGGACAGAGCGCGTTCGGTGCGATCACATAGCCGAGCCGCAATCCGGGCGCGAGCACCTTCGAGAACGAACCGAGATAGACCGTCCCCTCCGGCCAGCGGGAGGCGAGCGGCGCGGGCGGTTCCGCGTCGAACCACAGGTCACCGTACGGGTTGTCTTCGACGATCGGCAGGCCGATGCTGCGCGCGGCCTGAATGAGCGAGGCGCGGCGCGACTCGTTCATGCAGCGCCCGCTCGGATTCTGGAAGTTCGGCAGGACGTAGAGGAAGCGCGCGCCGCGGGCGGCGACCAGCATGTCCGGCAGCGGGCCCTGCTCGTCGCAGGCGACCGTCACGATTTCGGGCTCGTACGGCGCGAACGCCTGCAGCGCGCCGAGGTAGGTCGGCGCCTCGACGGCGACGCGGCTGCTCGCATCGATCAGCACCTTGCCGACGAGGTCCAGCCCCTGCTGCGAGCCGGTCGTGATCAGTACCTGCGCGGGGTCGACCTTCATGCCCTTCGCAGCCATGTGCTCGGCCACCCATTCACGCAACGGCCCATAGCCTTCGCTGGCGGCGTACTGCAGCGCCTCGCGCGGCGCGTCGTTCAGCACGTGGGCCGCGGCTACGCGCATCGCTTCGATCGGAAACGAATCGGGCGACGGCAGCCCGCCGGCGAGCGAGATGATGCCGGGGCGTTCGGTGATCTTCAGGATCTCGCGAATCACGGACGGGTTCATGCGCTCGGCTCGGCGCGCGAGCTGCCAGGGGGTGGAGGAGGAGGGCGTCATCGTCATCACGGGGTCCCGGGTTTCAGGGTTTGGGCGGGCATCTTCTTGCTCACGAACACGACGGCGATCACCGCCAGCGAGAACAGCACGGTGGTGGCGTCCAGGCGTTCGCCGAGCACCGGCACGGCGAACAGCAGCGCGAGGAACGGCTGCACCAATTGCACCTGGCTGACACGCACGGTACCGCCGATCGCCAAACCGCGATACCACGCGAAGAAGCCGAGCCACATCGAAAACAGCGTCACGTAGGCAAAGCCGCCCCAGGCGCTGATGCGCGCAGGTTGGACCGGCCAGGTTGCGAGCATGAGCGGCAGCGTCAGCGGCAGGCTCAGCACGAGCACCCAGCAGATGACTTGCTCCGCAGGCAGCTCGCTCGCGACGCGTGCGCCGGCCACGTAGCCGACCGCGGTGCTCAGCACGGCGAGCAGCAACAGCCCGTCGGCGGCGGACAGGCGGCCGCTGCCCTTCCACGCCGCAAAGCACAGCACCATGACGGAGCCGAGCACGGCACAGATCCAGAAGCCACTCGACGGCCGCTGACGGAAATAGATTGCTGCGCCGATCGCGGTCGTCAACGGCATCAGTCCGGTCACGACCGCGGCGTGCATCGCGTCGACGTCGCGCAGCGCCAGGCTGAGGAACAGCGGGAAGCCGACGACCGTGCCGAGCGCGGACGCCAGCAGCATCGGCACGTGGCGAGGTTGCACGCGCGGTGCGCCCGTGACCCACAGATACGCCACGCTCAGCAGCCCGGCGAACGCGGCGCGCCCCGCCGTGACGAACAGCGGCGGCAACTGCGGATCGGTCGACGGGCCGACCGCCAGGCGCGTCATCGGCAAGGTCATCGCAAAGATGACGACGCCGAGCAAGCCGAGCCAAAGGCCGCGGGTCTCGTTGCGCGCAATGCTGTCCATGCGGTCTAGTCTACGGCGACGACCAGCACAGAAGCAGTACACTTTGCGGGCCAACGATCTCAACTGTATCGGCGATCAGACCGACACAAGCCATGCTGGAAGCCTCCCACGCGCCCGATCCTTCACCGCTGGTGCGCGAAGCGGACGCAACGCTGACCGAGCAACTCGCCGGCCGCTTCCGCGAGCGCATTCGCCAGCGCGCACTCGCGCCCGGGGCGCGTTTGCCGTCGGTACGCGAATGCGCGCGCCGTCATGGCGTGAGCCCGCACACGGTCGTCGCGGCCTATGATCAATTGCTCGCGCTGGGGCTGGTCGAGGCGCGCAAGCAACGGGGTTTCTACGTGCGCGAATCGACCGCGACGCGCACCTCGACGGAGCTGGATGCCGATCGCGTGCCGGCGCATCCGCTGCCCATCAGCGCCACCTCGCTGATCCGTGGCATGTTCCAGCCGCCTGGTGCTCGCGCGATGCCGGGGTTGGGCACGCTGCCCGCGGACTGGCTCGACCTGCCGCTGCTGGCCGGCGCGCTGCGCAAGGTCAGCAGCGGGCAGCAACTCGCGGCGTCGTTGCGCTACGGCGAACCCGCCGGCGAGGGCCGGTTGCGCCAGGCGCTGGCAGGCAAGCTGGCGGACTTCGGCGTGAGTGCGTCGGCACACCAGATCATCACCACGGTGGGCGCGACGAACGCGCTGGACATCGTCACACGAACGCTCTTGCGGGCCGGTGACAGCGTGCTGGTCGACGAGCCCGGGTGGTCGGTCGAATACGCGCGGCTGGCGGCCCTGGGCCTGCGCGTGCTGCCGGTGCCGCGCGGCGAGGATGGCCCTGACCTTGCGGTGATGCAGACCCTGATCGAATCGCAGAAGCCCAGCCAGCGTCCGCGCCTGTACGTGACCGTCTCGGTGCTGAACAACCCGACCGGCGCATCGCTGTCGCTGCAATCGGCGCACCGCGTGCTGCAACTCGCGCAGGCGCACGGCCTGCACATCGTCGAGGACGATACCTACGCCCACCTCGCGCCCGCCCATCTGCCGCGCATGGCCGCGCTGGACGCCCTGGAGCGCACGATCTACATCTCGGGGTTTTCGAAGATCCTGGTACCGAACTGGCGCGTCGGCTTCATCGCGGCGCCGCTGGCCCTGGTGGATCGCTTCGTCGACACGAAGCTTCTGACGACCCTGACCACGCCCGGCATCACCGAGCAGGCGCTCGCTCACTGCCTCGAGCAGGGCCTGTTGCGCCGGCACACGGAGCGCGTCATGAGCAAGCTCGGTGTCGCCCGCTCGCGCACCGTGAAGCTGGCCGAAGCGCACGGCTGTCGCTTTGCCGCGCCGCCGCGCGGGCTGTTCGGCTGGGTCGACGTCGGCGTCGACACGGAGCGACTGGCGCAGGTCCTGCTGGACGAATGGCTGATCGCCCCGGGTGCGCTGTTCCACGCCACGCACCGGCCGACGACGCTGATGCGGATCAACTTCGCGACTTCTCAGGATCAGCGGTTTTGGCGCACGCTTGAGCGTGCGCGCGCTGAGCTGTAAGAAAATATGACCAAAACCCTGGCCCACGGGGTTGCCGCCCGTGTTTGCTAGCGGTAAGAATCTGTCAGGTATGAACGGCGAGCTCTTTGACTCCACCATTCCATTCGGCGAGCCCGAATTGCTGAAAGAGAGTGCGTACCGCCGCTACCTCGACGAGCTCAACGCCGAGTCGCCGTCCGGGGATCCGTCCAGTCACCTGAACCAGCTCAGCCCGTCGTTGCAGGCCGACCTTTCGCGCGCCGATCAGAGTGGCGGCGTCTCGGAGACAGTGGAGGTCATTGCAGCGTGCGTAAGGCATTCATCGCAAGTGATTGTTTACTTGCAATGTGCGGGGCGGGTCTTGCCGCTGACGGTGTTTCCGCATGAGCGGCTCGTTCACTGCCCGATGGACATGAACGAGTTCGTCGAACGCCACCTGGCGCAGGCGCGCGTGATGCACGTCGAACCGGCAATGCTCCGCCCGCCCGGCGACCCGGAGCGCGAACTGATCGGTGAGAGCCGCCTGTACCACCCCCTCGCCCCTCTGCTGTGGGAGCTCGCAATGCGCGGACCGCGGCGCGAGTTGCTGCCGGAGATCGCCGGCCCGGCGGTCTATCGTGCGGCGCCAAGCATGGACATGTCCAGCGTACCCGCTGCCGGCGCGATCAAATCGATGGTGGAGCGGCTGCGCCGAAAGGCAGTGCCGCTCGCCGCGATCGCGAGCTGGCCGGCGCTCGACCGCGAACGCGCTGCCCGGTTGCTGAATGCGCTGTATCTGCAGGCCGGGCTGATCGTCAGCCGCTCGCATCCCGACGCGACACGCGACGGCTGGTTCTGATCAGCGGGCGGGCGCGCGATCAACGCGCTTCCAACTGCTCCCAGCGCGCCAGAGCGCTCATCAATTCCTCATCGATGGCCGCGACGCGCGCCTGCGCCTCGATAGTGCGGGCCTGTTCGTCGACATAGGACTCGGGCTTCGCCAGGAATTCATTGAGCGCCTTCTGCTCGGCCTCCAGCGCCTCGATGCGCTTCGGCAGTTCCTCGAGTTCGCGCTGCTCCTTGTAGCTGAGCTTGCGGGGCTTGTTCGCGACAGGCGCGGGCGCCGACTTGGCGCTTGCCGGCGCGGGCGCTTCCTTGGCCCCTCGGGGACGAGCCGCCCCAGCCTCCCGCAACGCCCGGGCCCGATCACGTTGCAGGACCCAGTCCTCGTAGCCGCCTTCGTACTCGCGCCAGCGCCCCGGCGATTCGTCGCCTTCCCACACGATGGTGCTCGTCACGACGTTGTCGAGGAAGCGACGATCGTGGCTGACGAGGAAGACCGTCCCCTTGTAGGCCTGCAGCAGTTCCTCAAGCAATTCGAGCGTGTCGATGTCGAGATCGTTCGTCGGCTCGTCCAGCACCAGCACGTTGGCCGGCAGCGCGAACAGGCGCGCCAGCAGCACGCGGTTGCGCTCGCCCCCGGAGAGCGTGCGCACCGGCGAGTTGGCGCGTTCGGGCGCGAAAAGGAAGTCGTTCAAATAGCTCATCACATGCTTGCGCTGGCCCGCGACCTCCACCCATTCACTGCCCGGGCTGATCGTGTCGGCGAGCGTCGCATCCAGGTTCAGGGTGCTGCGCATCTGATCGAAGTACGCGACTTCGAGCTTGCTGCCCAGCCTCACCGTGCCGTGCACCGGCGCGAGCTCGCCGAGGATCAGCTTCAGCAGCGTGGTCTTGCCTGCGCCGTTCGGGCCGATCAGGCCGACCTTGTCGCCGCGCAGGATCGTCGCGCTGAAATCCTTGACGATGACCTTGCTGCCGAAGCTCATGGCGACATGGCGGAGCTCGGCGACGATCTTGCCGCTCGGCGCGCCCGAGTCGACCTCCAGGCGCACCTGGCCGAGCGAGTCGCGGCGCTTCGCGCGTTGCTCGCGCAGCACTTCGAGGCGCTGGATGCGCGCGACGCTGCGCGTGCGGCGCGCTTCGACGCCCTTGCGTATCCAGACCTCCTCCTGCGCGAGCAGCTTGTCGGCGCGCGCATTCGCAAGCGCCTCGGCCGCGAGCTGTTCGTCCTTGCCGCGCTCGTACGCGCTGAAGTTGCCGGGGAAGCTGCGCAGCACGCCGCGATCGAGTTCGACGATGCGCGTGGCCACGCCATCGAGGAACGCGCGGTCGTGGGTGATCAGCATCACGCTGCCCTTGAAGCTACGCAGCAGCTCCTCCAGCCAGTCGATCGAATCGAGATCGAGGTGATTCGTCGGCTCGTCGAGCAGCAGCACGTCGGGCACCGCCACGAGCGCCTGCGCGAGGGCGACGCGCTTCTTCATCCCGCCGGACAGCTGGCCGATCTCGCGCTCGCCGTCCAGATGCAGTTGCGCGAGCGTCGTCTCGACGCGCTGCTCCCAATTCCAGGCGTCGAGCGCCTCGATGCGCGTCTGCAGGGCATCGAGGTCGATGCCTTCCGCATGCGCTTCGTATTGCTCGCGCAAGGCACGTGCCTCCGCCACGCCCTCGCTCACCGCCTCGAAAACACTGTGCCCCGCCTCGAACAACGGCTCCTGCGCGACGTAGCGGATGCGCACGCCTTGCGTCAACTGCAGCAGCCCGTCGTCGAGCTTCTCCTGCCCGGCGATGATCTTCAGCAGCGAGGACTTGCCCGCGCCGTTGCGCCCGATCAACCCGAGCCGCTCGCCGGCTTCGAGCGAGAACGCGGCGCCGTCGAGCAGCGCCACATGCCCATAGGCGAGATGCGCATTGGAAAGCGAAAGAACTGCCATGCTGCCCGCCGACTCTCAGCGCCGCCGCGCGAACCAGGCCGCGCCCGGCTGCGTAAACAACCAGACCACGGCGACGCTCTCGAGCACCAGGCACACCAGGTTGATCGCCCACTCGACCAGGCCTGCAGGCACCGGCTCCTCGCCCGGATCGAACATGTAGTACGCGCCGATCAGCAGGAAGATGAACGTGACGATGCGCGCCCAGTTGCGCCCGCGATAGACCATCAGGTTGATCCACGCGTTGATCGCGAACAGCACGGCGTAGATCACGACCCCCACCACCAGATCGGCGCCTGCCGGTCCGCGCTCCAGGCTGAATCCGCATGCCGGCACCGCCAGCGCCATGCTGATCCACAGCAGCCGGACCGCCGAACGCACGCGCGCCGGCACCGCGGGGGTGAGCGGATCGGCCACCGCGGCGGTCGGCGGCGAGTAACGCGGATCTTGCGTCACGGGCGCGGGCGCGACACGGCCGCTTCGAGCGCGTCGACGAACGTCCGCGCGACGTCGAAGCCGCTTTGCGTCGTGATCTCCTGGAAGCCGGTCGGGCTGGTGACGTTGATCTCGGTCAGGCTGTCGCCGATCACGTCCAAGCCGACGAGCAGCAACCCGCGCGCGGCGAGCACCGGCCCGATCGCCTCCGCGATCTCGCGATCGCGCGGACTCAGCGGCTGCGCCACGCCCTTGCCGCCGACCGCGAGGTTGCCGCGGATCTCGCTGCCCTGCGGGATGCGTGCCAGCGAATGCGGCACCGGCTCGCCGTCGATCACGAGGATGCGCTTGTCGCCCTTCACGATCTCGGTCAGGTAGCGCTGCACCATCAAAGTCTGCGCGCCGCCGCGATTCAGCGTCTCGGTGATACTGCCGAGGTTCAGGCCGTCCGGCCCAACGCGGAAGATGCCCATGCCACCCATGCCGTCGAGCGGCTTCAGGATGATGTCGCGGTGCTCGGCGTGGAAGGCCTTGACGTCCGCCTCGCTGCGCGTCACGAGCGTCGGGCCGATGAACTCCGGGAACTCGAGAATCGCGAGCTTCTCCGGATGATCGCGCAGTGCGCGCGGGCTGTTGTAGACGCGCGCGCCTTCGCGCTCGGCCTGTTCCAGCAGATGCGTCGCGTAGAAGTATTCGCTGTCGAAGGGCGGATCCTTGCGCATGATGACCGCGTCGACGTCGGCCAGCGCCGTGACGCTGGCCTCGCCGTCCTGCTTGAACCACGCGTACTTGTCGCCGGTCAGCGTGAACGCGCGCAGCGGTGCACTGACCCGGCCATCGCGCTGCCACATCACGTCCTTGGGCTCGCAGGCGCGCAACTCGTGGCCGCGGCGGGCAGCCTCGCGCATCATCGCGAAGGTCGAATCCTTGTAGCTCTTGAAGACCTCGAGCGGGTCGGCAACGAACAGCAGTTTCATGATCGATCGGGCCTCTTCTTCGTCAGGCCGTGGCACGGGGTCGCCACTGTTGCACAAAAAGGGCCGACGCGCCGGCCACCACGCCCCAGAACGCCGACCCGATGCCCGCCAGGGTCAGGCCGCTCAGCGTGACGAGGAAGGTGATGAGGGCCGCTTCACGGTGCGCGTCCTCCTTCAATGCAAGCGCCAGGCCACCGCCGATGCTGCCCAGCAGCGCGAGGCCCGCGATCGCAACGACCAGTTCGCGCGGGAAAGCAGTCAGCACGCCCGTCACCGCCGCGCCGAACAGCCCGATGACGCAAGAGATCAAACCGCAGGACGCGGCGGCCACGTAGCGCTTGTCAGGGTCGGGATGGGCTTCACGCCCCATGCAGATGGCCGCGGTGATCGCCGACAGGTTCAGCGCGAACGCGCCGAACGGCGCGAGCACCAGCGTCGCCAGACCGGTGATCGTGATGATCGTCGAGATCGGCATCGCGTAGCCGGCCGCGCGGATCGCCGCCACGCCCGGCAGGTTCTGCGAGGCCATCGTCACGACGAAGAGCGGCAGCGCCAGGCTCACCGTGGCACGCCAGGTGAACTCGGGCATCGTGAACACCGGCAGCGTCAGGCCCCACTGCACACCGCCGAGATGCAACTGCCCCTGCGTCGCCGCGAACGCCACGCCGATCAGCAGCACCCCGGGCACGGCGTAGCGCGGCCACCAGCGGCGCCCGACGAGGTAGCTCAGCAGCATCGCCGACACCAGCCCCAGCGATGACTTCAGCGCGACGAACGCGTCGAGTCCGAAGCGCGTCAACACGCCCGCGAGCAACGCACTCGCGATCGAAATCGGGATCCGGTCGAGCACCCTCTCGAACCACCCCGTGACGCCGAACAGCGTGATCAGCACCGCGCAGACGATGAACGCGCCGGTCGCCTGTGCCATGTCGAAACCGCCCGCCAGCCCTGCGGTCGCGAGCACGGCTGCACCGGGCGTGCTCCACGCGACCATCACCGGCTGGCGCCACCACAGCGAAGCCAGCAGGGTGCACAGCCCCATGCCCAGACCGAGCGCCCACATCCACGAGCTGAACTGCACCGGCGTCGCGCCCAACGCCTGCGCGGCCGAGAAGACGATCGCCACCGAACTCGTGAACCCCACCAGCACGGCGACGAAGCCGGCCGTGGCCGCGGAAAGAGAAACATCGGACAGGCGCAGTCGCATGGCGCGAGGATAGCGACCAGCGAGCTTGCGTCGCTTCGCCACTGTCGATGTCCCGGCCGCGGACCGATATTGCGATTCAGGAACGACTCCATCAGACATGGCGACTGCGCGCTGCTCTTCGAATTGAAGACGTTCAAATCTCCAGCTTGGACCCCAGCTCGACCACCCGATTCGTCGGCAGGCTGAGAAAGTCCGCCGCCGCCGCGGCATTGCGGTGCATGCCGGCGAACAGCTTCTCGCGCCAGTCGGCCATGCCGCTGCCGATCGTCGGGATGACGATGTCGCGCGAGAGGAAGTAGGACGTGTCCATCTCGTCCATCACGCAGCCGCGGTTGCGCAGCAGCGCGAGCGCCTCGGGCACGTCGGGCTCGTTCTTGAAGCCGAAGTTCAGCGTGACCTGCCAACAGTCACGGCCGAGCGGCTCCATCTCGCAGCGCTTGTCGAAGCCGATCCACGGCACCTCGTGGTGCCTGACGGTGACGAACAGGTTGGTGTCGTGCAGCACCTTGTTGTGCTTCAGGTTGTGCAGCAGCGCGTTCGGCGTCAAGCCCTGCTCGCTGACGAGAAAAACCGCGGTGCCCTGCACGCGCGTCGGCGGATTCACGAACACGGCCTCGAGGAAGCTCTTCAGGTCGATCGCATCCTCGCGCAGTCGCTCCTTCATCAGTCGGCGCCCCTGCTTCCACGTCATCAGCAGCAGGAACATCGTCGCACCGATGACGATCGGGAACCAGCCGCCGTCGATCACCTTGACGACGTTCGCGCTGAAGTAGACGAAGTCGACGAAGAAGAAGAAGCCGGTCGCGGCGAAGCACAGCGACCACGGATAGTTCCAGCCGTAGCGGATCACGAAGAACGTCATCGTCGTCGTGATCAGCATGTCGATCGTCACCGCGATGCCATACGCCGCCGCGAGCTTGCTGCTGGTGCCGAACATCAGCACCGCGATCACGATGCAGGTGTACAGGCTCCAGTTCATGAAAGGCACGTAGATCTGCCCCGCTTCGCGCACCGACGTGTGGGAAATGCGCAGCCGCGGCAGGTAGCCGAGCTGGATCGCCTGCTTGGTGACCGAGAACGCCGCGGTGATCAACGCCTGCGAAGCGATCACCGTCGCGCAGGTCGCGAGGATGATGAGCGGATAGAGCGCCCAGGTCGGCGCCATCTCGAAGAACGGGTTGTGGACCTTGCTCGGATGCTCCAGAAGCATTGCGCCCTGGCCGAAATAGTTCAGCACCAGCGCCGGCATCGCCAGGCTGAACCAGGCGATGCGGATCGGGCGCTTGCCGAAGTGGCCCATGTCGGCATAGAGCGCCTCCGCACCGGTGACGCACAGGACGACCGAGCCGAGCGCGATGAAGGCCACCGCCGGGTTGCCGAGCAGGAACTCGAGCGCGTAGTGCGGACTCAACGCCCACAGGATTCTCGGGTTCTCGGCAATGTGCTGGACCCCGAGGATCGCCAGCACGACGAACCACACGACCATCACCGGGCCGAAGGCCTTGCCGACACTGGCAGTGCCGTGACGCTGCACGACGAACAGCACCGTCAGCACGATCAGCGTCACGGGCACGATGTACTTGTGCAGCGCGGGCGCGGCGACTTCCAACCCCTCGACGGCGGAAAGCACCGAAATCGCCGGCGTGATCACGCCGTCGCCGAAGAAGATCGCCGTGCCGAAGATGCCCAGCACCAGCAGTCGACGGCGCAACACGGGCCGGTGCTTCACCGCAGTGGAGGCGAGAGCAAGCATCGCAATCAACCCTCCTTCGCCGTTGTTGTCGGCGCGCAGGATCAACACGACGTACTTGATGGACACGACCACGGTCAGCGTCCAGAAGACCAGTGACAGCACTCCGTAGATATTCTGCGGCGTGAGCCCGACGTGGCCGTGCGCGAACACTTCCTTCAACGCGTACAGCGGGCTGGTCCCGATGTCGCCGTAGACGACGCCGACGGCAGCAAGCACCAGCCCGGCCATGCCGGATCGGGAAGTCGAAGACGAGGAGCTCAAACGGACGGCGCGAAAGAGGTGGCGATCAGCATTGTGCCCCCGCCCAAAAGGCCAAGGCAGACAGTCAAATCTGCACCTTCGTGCCCAACTCCACGACACGATTCGGCGGCAGGTTCAGGAAGTCCGCCGCCGAGGCGGCGTTGCGGTGCATGCTGGCAAAGAACTTCTCGCGCCACGGCGCCATGCCGCCGCCGAGTGTGGGCACGACGGTGTTGCGCGACAGGAAGTACGACGTCGTCATCGGATCGACATCGAAGCCGTGGCCCTGCAGCAGTTCGAGCGCCGACGGAACGTCGAGATCATTCTTGAAGCCGAAGTTCAGCGTCACGACCCACGCCCCCTTGCACAGCGGCGTTGCACGCGCGCGCTCGGCGAACGGCACCCAGGGCACTTCGAGCGTGTGCACCGTGACGAACAGATTGGTCTCGTGCAAGACGTAGTTGTGCTTGAGGTTGTGCAGCAAGGCCGTAGGTGTCAGGTCTGCCTCACCGTTGAGGAATACGGCCGTGCCGGGCGCACGCATCGGTGGGTCGGCGAGCACGCTCTTCATGAACGGCTTGAGCTCGATCGCGTCCGCGCGCAGGCTGACGCTGAGGAGTTCGCGCCCCTTGGCCCAGGTCACCATCCCGATGAAGATCAACGCGCCGATCGCGAGCGGGAACCAGCCGCCGTCGACGATCTTGAGCAAGTTCGCGCTGAAGAAGGTGGCGTCGATCAGGACGAAGAACGCGGTCGCGCTGAAACACAGCCACCACGGGTAGTGCCAGCTGTAGCGGATCACGAAGAAGGTCAGCACGGTCGTGATCATCATCGTGCCGGTGACCGCGATGCCGTAGGCCGCGCCGAGAGCGGTCGATGAACGGAAGCCCACCACTGCCGCGATCACCGCGATCAGCAGCGCGGTGTTGACCGCGGGCACGTAGATCTGGCCGACGTCGCGAACCGAAGTGTGCAGGATGGCCATGCGCGGCATGAAGCCGAGCTGGACCGCCTGCTTGGTCATCGAAAACGCGCCGGAGATCACCGCCTGCGAGGCGATAACGGTTGCCATCGTCGCCAGCGCCACCATTGGCATCAGCGCCCAGTTGGGGAACATCAGGAAGAAGGGGTTCTCGAGCGCCTTCGGACTCGACAGCAGCAGCGCGCCTTGGCCGAAGTAGTTCAGGGTCAGCGCCGGCAGCACCATTACAACCCAGGACAGCCGCACCGGTCGGGCGCCGAAGTGGCCCATGTCTGCATACAGCGCCTCGCCACCGGTCACGCACAGCACCACCGAACCGAGCGCGACGAACGCGAGCCAGCCATGGTGCAGGCAGAACTCCATTCCGATGAGCGGGCTGAACGCCACCAACACTTCCGGCGCGCGCGTGAGGTTGACGACGCCGACGACCCCAAGGACCACGAACCACAAGACCATCACCGGCCCGAACACCGCACCGATCCCCGCGGTGCCGCGCTTTTGCAGCATGAACAGCACGACCAGGATCACCAGCGTGATCTGCACGATGTAGGGCTTGAGCAGAGGCGCGATCAGCTCCACGCCCTCGACCGCCGAGAGCACGGAGATCGCAGGCGTGATCACGCCGTCGCCGTAGAACAGCGCCGCGCCGAACACCCCGCACATCATCAGCGCGTGGCGCAGGCGCGGCCGATTGGCAACCGACGTCGCGGCCAGCGCGAGGAGCGCCATGATGCCGCCCTCGCCGTGGTTGTCGGCGCGCATGATCAGCAGCACGTACTTGAGCGACACCACGATCATCAGCGACCAGAAGATCAGCGACAGCACCCCAAGCAGGTTGGCGTGGTCGAGCGCCAGCCCGTTGACAGGATCGAACACCGTCTTCAGGACGTAGAGCGGGCTGGTACCGATGTCGCCATAGACGACGCCCAGGGCCGCAAGCGACAACGCCGCGAGGCTCGACGAACTGCTTTTCTTGTGGCTCACAAAATCAACCCCGACACGGGGCCGGGGCAGCGATGAACGAGGACTGATTTTGCTCCCGCCCGGCCTGGCCCCGGCCAGCCGACACCCGAACGCGTGTTGCGGCGCAGCAACCGCCCCGGCGTTGCTCTGTTATTCGTAGACCTCGGCGTTCGGGTCCGTCGCCTCGAGTTCGTAGCTCGCCGCCACCATGGCCAGGCGGGCGATCACGCCGTACATGTAGAACCGGTTCGGCGCGCTCGCGCCGGGCTTGGCGCCATGACGGGGCAGCTGGTTGGACTCGGCGAACGCCAGCGGCACGTAGCTCGCGCCCGGTGCATCGAGATTTTCGTCGACGCCGCGACTCGCGTTGACGCGGTAGTAGCCACCGACGACGTAACGGTCGATCATCGTGACCACCGGCTCGGCCACGGCGTCGTTGACACGCTCGAACGTCGGCACGCCCTCCTGCAGGATGACGTCGGCCACCGGCCGGCTCGCGGGCAGGTGACGCGCGCACCGGCCGAGATCCGCCAGGTCCTTCACGTCGCGGATCGTCTTCAGCCCGAACGGGCTGCTGCCGGCATCGGCCTTGACGATCACGAACGGTTTCTCCTGGATGCCGTACTCCTTGTACTTGCGACGAACCTTGCCGAGCAGCGCTTCGGTGTGTGCCATCAGCGCATCGCGGCCGCCGTTGTCGCTGAAGTCCACCTCCCCGCAACGCGCGTACATCGGGTTGATCAGCCAGGGATCCATGCCGAGCAGCTTCGCGAACTTCTTCGCCACTTCTTCGTAGGCGCGGAAGTGATTGCTCTTGCGCCGGACGCCCCACCCAGCGTGCAGTGGCGGCAGGAGGTACTGCTCGTGCAGGTTCTCGAGCACGGCCGGCACACCCGTCGCAAGATCGTCGTTGAGCAGGATCGTGCAGGGGTCGAAGTCCTTGAGGCCGACGCGCCCCCGCGTGCGCAGCAACGGCTCGAGTGTCAGCGCACTGCCGTCGGGCAGCGCCACTTCGGTGGGTTTGGTGATGTCTTCGTCCAGCGAGCCCAACCGCACGTTGAGCCCGGCTTGATGAAACACCTGCATCAGACGCTGCAAGCTCGACAGGTAGAACGTGTTGCGCGTGCGCCGCTGCGGGATCAGCAACAGGTTCTTCGCCTCGGGGCAGATCTTCTCGATCGCGGCCATCGCCGCCTGCACCGACAGCGGCAGCATCTCGACCGTCAGATTGTTGAAGCCGGTCGGGAACAGGTTGGTGTCCACCGGCGCGAGCTTGAAGCCGGCGTTGCGCACGTCCACCGCGGTATAGAACGGCGGCGTGTGTTCCATCCACTCGAGCCGGAACCACCGCTCGATGGCGGGCAGCGACTCCAGGATGCGCTGCTCCAGCTCGTTGATCGGGCCGGTGAGCGCGGTGATGAGATGGGGGACCATGATCAGGTCTCGGGCGTGGATGGGTGGATTTTAGGCATCTGGGGTCGCGCGGTCGAAATGCAAAGGGCCGCGCAAGCGCGGCCCTGGTCACCTTGAAGGGCCGCCGCCGGCGGCCCGCTGTCATGGGCGACGCATCAATTGTGGTATGCCGTCTCGCCGTGCGCGCTGATGTCCAGACCTTCGCGCTCGTCTTCCTCGTTGACGCGCAGGCCGACCACCTTGTCGACGATGAAATAGCTCACCAACGACACGACGCCCGACCACACGATCGTCACGATCACCGCCTTGAGCTGGATCCAGACCTGCGTGCCGATCGGATTCGAGGTGACGGTGCCGGCCACCCAGTCGCCAACGAAGCCGGGGCCGCCGAGCGACTGCGTGTTGAACACGCCGGTGAGCAGCGCCCCCACGATCCCGCCGACGCCGTGCACGCCGAACACGTCGAGCGAGTCGTCCGCGCCGAGCATCTTCTTCAAGCCGTTCACGCCCCACAGGCAGGCAAAGCCGGCGACGAAGCCGATCACGATCGCAGCCATCAGACCGACGTTGCCGCAGGCCGGAGTGATTGCCACCAGGCCGGCCACTGCGCCCGACGCCGCGCCGAGCATCGAGGCCTTGCCCTTCATCAGCGCTTCACCGATACACCAGGCCAGCACCGCCGAGGCAGTGGCCGAGAACGTATTGATGAACGCCAGCACCGCGGTGCCGGAGGATTCGAGCGCCGAGCCGGCGTTGAAGCCGAACCAGCCGACCCACAGCAGCGAAGCCCCGACCATCGTCAGCGTCAGCGAGTGCGGCGTGAACGCTTCCTTGCCGTAGCCAATGCGCTTGCCGACCATGAAGGCACCCACGAGACCGGCCACCGCGGCGTTGATGTGCACCACCGTGCCGCCGGCGAAGTCCAGCGCACCCCATTGCCACATCAGGCCGCCCTTAGCCGTCTGTGCATCGACCACGTCCTTCGCGGTGAAGGCGTCAGGGCCGGGCCAGAACCAGACCATGTGGGCGATCGGCGCGTAGCTGAAGGTGAACCACAGCACCATGAACAGGAGCACGGCGGAGAACTTCATGCGCTCCGCGAAGGCGCCGACGATCAGGCAGCAAGTGATGGCGGCGAAAGTCGCCTGGAACGCCAGATACAGCAATTCCGGCAGGACCACGCCCTTGCTGAAGGTGGCAGCCATCGCGAACGATCCATCCGCTGGATTGAACATGCCCTTCATGAACACCCGGTCGAAGCCGCCGATGAATGCGTTGCCCTCCGTGAATGCAAGGCTGTAGCCGTACACGCACCAGATCACGACGATCAGCGAGAACGTGACCATCACCTGCATCAGCACCGACAGCATGTTCTTGCTGCGCACCAGGCCGCCGTAGAACAGCGCCAGGCCCGGAATCGACATCATGATGACAAACGCGGTCGCGACGATCATCCACGCCACGTCGCCCTTGTTCGGCACCGGGGCGGACGCCGCAGCGGCCGGAGCCGACGCGGCTGAAGCTGCATCGGCAGCGGCCGCTGCAGACGCGGCGGCGGGAGCAGCAGCGGCAGACGCCGCCGCGGGCGCCGAAGCCGCATTCTGCGCGAGCGTACTGCCCGCAAAACCCAGGGCCGCGAGGCCCAGGGCGAGGGTAGCAATGAGTTTTCTCATGGTTGTCTCTGTTGTTTGGATCAAAGGGCGTCTTTGCCGGTCTCGCCGGTGCGGATGCGCACGACCTGCTCGAGCGCAGACACGAACACCTTGCCGTCGCCGATCTTCCCGGTGCGAGCCGCGCCCTCGATCGCTTCGATGACACGGTCGACGATCGCGTCGTC